>Ga0209713_10000374_pt1 | contig 24858 bp, 16 predicted proteins | sample ArcOceMetagenome_3_FD_187444 | JGI IMG/M metagenome (GOLD analysis project Ga0209713, IMG submission 187444) | Marine eukaryotic phytoplankton communities from Arctic Ocean - Arctic Ocean- Svalbard ARC20M Metagenome (SPAdes) (version 2) | ecosystem: Environmental > Aquatic > Marine > Oceanic... | reverse complement strand
CAGTCCGGGCGGCCTCTAGTGCTTTGACGAAACTCCGGTGTTCAGCCGGACGCTCCGACGGACGTTACGGCCAGCCCGCAGGGCGATGTTGCCATTAGGCCACGATCGACACCTACCTCGGTGGGCTAACCGTTTTTTGGTCCCGCCCATTCGAACTGGTGACCATGTTGCCATTAGGCCTCGATCGACACCTACCTCAGTGGGCCAACCGTTTTTTTGTCCCGCCCATTCGAACCGGTGACCACCTCTTTTTTCAAATCGGTGCCACCAGAATCGAACCTCAGACACACTGATCTGGAAACCGTTTCTCAACCAACTGAGCTAGACGGTTGTGAAGACGGTTTAGCATCTATTGCGCTATCGATGACCAGATGGTGCACAGGGGGGAGGCACCGCAAGGGCACCATCGCCTTATCTGGTAACCAGCTTTCGCAGCAAGCTGGCTTCCTCGCCGGCCCCTTTAACCATCCGACCCTATCTATAGGCCGTTGCAGGCGGCTTTTTGCTACAAGGGCAGAGCGCTTGGCTCTTGATGAGCATACCTACGTGGCTTGGGGTGTCTGCAAGCCGATAAGGCCAGCGGACGCAGCCTATACCGCCCTGAACAGAGGAGCACCCACTCCGGTAGCCACCGAGACCCGGAGCGCACACCCGTTGAACGGGAGCGCTCAGCTTACGTAGTGAATACGTAGTAGAAAGACAAATACACGATAGACCAACCTAACTGCTAAGGCCTTAGGTGATTTTTTCTTCTTTGATTTCCAAGCCGCCCCCGCAGCTCGAAAAAAAGAGAAGCAAAGGCGCGTGAGAAGGTGTTGACACGCGTCCGACGGTTCAACCGTACATGTCAAATCAATGTATGCACCCACACAGCCACACTGCCCGTAACACCGCTGGTGTAGTGCTTCTGCTGTATTCACAGCATCGAGCAGGACCCCCACGTCCACGTCGGCCGACTCACATTCCGCGTGTCCGGCAGACACAGCCGATCGATGTCAACGCAGCCCGCAAAGCAGGGTCTGGACGCTGCCAGAGAAGTGTGAATCACTACCTCTTAACCCCGCGTTGAGAAAGCCACGCACCACTAAAGGGTGCGGCCCTTAGTATGCCCAGGGACGGGTGTGTAGCGTTGTGAAGCGTTATCAAAATGAACTCCTACGCACTCGGGCTATCAGAACACATCACCAGAAGTGCACCGACAGCCCTAGCTCGACATGGTCGGCCGGCTGACAATGTCAGCCTGCGCCGGACAGCGCACGAGCGGTGAGGCGAGCGGTTGGGTCTGGTGGTCCATCAGTCGCACAGACTGGAACCACGGCTACGGCTGCTCCAACGGGGTCGGTGCCAGCTAGCCCAAGCAGCAGGGCAGCACGGTTCAGCTGCTGAACATCATTTCGTCACCGGTGCCGCTCAGTGCATGCGGCGCACGACTGGGGGCAGCCGCAGAGCTCGAGGGTGATGCGCGACACGATGTGCCGCGTAGCGGCGCACACATGCGTGTAAAGTATGGAGCGTGCGCCGCTGAAATGGTCAGCCGTGGTTGTGAAAACCCGAGCGTCAGCGCGTTCCCTCGCGAATGGTCAAACTTTAGGCCGCACCCCGTAGCTACTCACGCACCACGACCACCACGCAGACGCTCTCACGACTCAAGAAAGCAGCGGGGCCAGATTAGCTACGACGCCGGATTGGCATCTCGCGCGCCTTAAAGGGGTCGATCCAGCTCATGTCGCCCTGGTGGCTCACCATCATCGAGTTGATCTTGAACTTGTAGGCCGGCGTCGCGTTCCGCAGGTTCATGGGCTTGCGTGAGAGCTGTGCCGCCATGAATGGTCCTGTGATGCCCTGCCGTGAGGCCCAGCCCATGGACTCGAACGTCTTGACGTGCACGACGCACGGGCACGACTCGGCAGTCCACTCGAGCGTCCTTTGCCTGGGCGGCGGCTGCACGTCTTGCGCCAAAGTCACGCTTATCCAGTCAATCCACGTGATGGACGTATGCGAGTGATGCCAGCCGGCAATCGGCTCCACGGCGTCGTTGGTGCTGCGGTCGCACGAGCATCCGCCTGAGCAGCTCACGCGTGCGTCGCCCATCTCGGCCGAGTAGCTCTTCAGGTAGCCAATAGCTAGCAGCAGCTTCGTCCCTGCCTTCGGGCAGCGACCATCCTGTGCATCATTGCCTTGGGCGTCGGCGGTATCGGCAGTGGCGTCGCCGCCGCCTCCTTCACCTCCGCCTCGGCTGCTGCATGCCACGGTCAGATCGTAGCACAGGTCGAGGGTCTCGCCTGCTGCGTGGGCCACGTACCCGGGCTTCTGCACTGGCCACGTGCCCTCCATGGTGTAGTTCCAGCCCTTCGTATGGCTGAGGGCATAGGATGATAGCTCGCTGGCCGCCACGCAATGCGCGCCGGCCAGCTCGTAGTTGGGCACGCTGAAAGATCCGTTGGGAGCGACGCCACGCCATCTGCCCGTCTTGGACTGGACCGATTCAAAGACCCCGGCGGATCGATTGAAGAGTGGGCGGGGCAGCGGCCATGGATGCGGAGGCTGCTGTCGCCGTCGCATATATGGCTTTGTGGAAGCGACCGAGGTGGCATTCGCTCGCCAGGAGTCCAGCAGCAGCTGCTGGAGTGCCCCTGCGATCCGTGCGTGGCCATCCTCGCTCGCGTGGGTCCCCTTCCCGTTGGGAGGCCGCTCGGATGGAATGTCCATCAGCCACGAAGGGTCGGCCAGCACGGCTTCCTTTGTCGATCCAAACGGCACGATCATCGGCAGGCCGTAGTGAGCGGCAAGCTTGACTGCACCCTCGTGCCTCACAGGGAAGCATCGCATCGGCATGCCTTCTCGGCAATTCGGCAGCGACACAACGACGATCGCCGGCAGTGATGGCAGGAGCAACAGTCGCCGCAAGAGACGCTCGAGACCGAGCTCGTCGAGGTGGTTCTCCAGGTTCTGGGTGAACTCGATGAGCACGAGGTTGGGCGCCGGCAGCAGATGGGACGCGAGGCATTTCTCCACGTACTGCGGCCCGGTGGCGGCAGTGCCCGAATTCAGCGCGAGGTGGGAGTCTTGGGCTTCAGGAAACTGCTCCTTGATCCACTTGAGTAGTCGCTGGTGGTAGACCAGCGGCTTCTTCATTTGCATCCCGTGACCCCAGGTCGTCGAGCCGCCGAGAGCGACGAGCTGCAGCAGAGTTCCTTGCGTCAAGGCGCTGTGCAGGACTTCGAGCCTGGTGGGCTGAGCGCGCGTGGTGGCCCGGTCGTTGAACCGCGGCGACGCTTTTGACATAATTGTCACCGTCGACTCCTCCGCTCGCGGGCAACCCAGGCTCTTAGGAACCTAGGTAGCTTCGAACCGTACCGGCAAGGAAATGCGCGCCGCGGCCTCAGCGGCCGCGCGGCGGCGCCGCCGCACCAGATCTGCCGAGCCCGCTCCCAAGGCACGCCCAGATGCCTCAGATCGCGCGCGCGAGCATCTGTGCCCTCCATTCGGCGTTGGCCGACTTCTGCGCATCGAGCTAACTGCCGCTGCTGCTGCAGGTGTGCTGCTGCAGCTTGAGCTTCCCGCTGATGAGTTGAAGGTGCTGCAGCTGCGCTTCTGTCTGCGCGACCATCGCGCAGATGGAAGCTCGGCTGGACATGCTTGCGGAGGTCGGTCGTGTGGCAGTTGCGGCTTGGCCGCCAACTTTCGGTCGCGCGCTTCGCGGCCGCTGCGAGCGTACGAGGCACGTCGCAGGGTGGTCCTCGGATGGCTCTGGGCCGCGGTTAGGGTGCGGGGCGCGGGCTGGAGCCCGCGCCACATTTTGACGAACGCTTAGGTAGCTTCGAACCGTACCGGGCAAAGGCTCTGGGTTGCCCGCGAGCGGAGGCGTCGGTTGTGCGTTACTACTAGATTAGACGGCCAAACGTACGATTTGTTTAGTCTAATTCTGAACCAAGGATGCGAGTGGAGACCAGGTGGCTCAGACGTGCTGGCTCAGACATCCTATGGGATGCACGGTGAGAAGAAAAAAGTGAGGTGTTGTCTCATCAATTGCATACTTATGCATGCAAAGGTCTAAACCGCTTAAACAGCAGTATCGAAAAAAAGAGTCGCCCATGAGAACAATTCAGCCACAATATGCTCTAGGGCTCAAAACCGCGTCCAAGTGGATGCACCATCGAAGAGAGCGTGCCCGAAAACCTAGGAAACCGCTCAGGTTTGAAGAGGAACCTTGCTCCTGGACTGTCCACGTGGCCGTCCGTGATAGTATCGAACGTGAGCTGATGTACACCCCCCTGTGCCACGTAGACAGTCCAGGAGCACGTGCACATACCAAAGCTGAGTCGTTACTAAGGTTATTGGACATGCTCTTTCAGATTCTGGACCCCTGAGGATGTGATTCTACGCCCCATAGGTCGAAATGAATCATTTGTACCTTAGTATCGCTGACGATACTGTACTTTTGGCCGACTAAGCGGGTAGACGATATCGGAAGGGGGAAAACACCCCCATTTTAGGTAGGGGGAAAACGCCCCTTTTTCCAGCACGACGTTGAGTAAGAAGATACCGCGCCCTCACCTCACGCAGAGGGCGGTGTAGATAGAAGATGGTCGACTGGTAGAGCCATGGGTAGAGCCTCTCTGCGCACGTGCATGCGCGTCGGCGAGCGCAAGCGTCGCCCTGCCGACTGCGGGCCTGCACCCACGTGCAGCATCCCCTCATTCTGCGCACCTTTTGCAGGTGGCAGGCGGCACTAGGCATCCGCTCGCGTCGCTGCCGCTCGTCGCCGTCGAGCTGCTCCGCCGTCTGGATCCGTCAAGCTGGTGACCTACCTGAGGGTCTGCCCAACACATAACCGCACGCAACTCGAACACCTGGCGGTCATCAATCGCTCCGCACAGGCCTTGCGCAAGGGACCCTTCGCATCCCGACGATTCGACCAGGACAAACCATGTTCTCCGTACGCCGCGCCCCCGCCTGGGACGCCCCGGCAGACGGCACGACAGCCCCGCAACCCTCCTCCAGCATCTCCTCGTGGGCCCACTCGGAGCAAGTGTGCGACTCCCCCTTCCGTTCCCCTTCCTCTCTGGGTGCTGCGCGTGCACCACACATGGTCCGAGGAGGCCCGCTCACATCACGGGACGAGCATGCGCGGCTCCGCCCCGGCGATGAATGCGCCCGCTATGCGACGGCAACGGGCGGGCCGGTCGTGTGGGCTGCTGCCTCGCCGGCGTCCGGGGGGGCAGCACTGCACACACTTGTCGCCGAGGCTGGTTCCCCCCCGCGATGCTGAGAATCAGAACCGAGTCTGGCATGAGCACTGATGTCTGTCGCCGCCCATGTGCGCGCAGGTCAGCCCGCACCACCCGATCAACGCGCAGAAGCGTGAGCTCCGCACCGCGTCGGGCGCCTTTGCCGCGCCGGCCGCTGCTGAGGGCGGCGCTGTCGCCTTCCTCAAGGACTTCCTTGCGGGTGGCGTTGCCGGCGCGGTCGCCAAGACCTGCACCGCCCCGATCGAGCGCGTCAAGCTGCTCATCCAGACCCAGGATGCCAACCCCAAGATCATCTCGGGCGAGGTCAAGCGCTACACGGGCATCGCCGACTGCTTCACGCGCGTGGGCTCGGAGCAGGGCTTCTCGGCCTTCTGGCGTGGCAACACCGTCAACGTGATCCGCTACTTCCCGACCCAGGCGTTCAACTTCGCCTTCAAGGACACGATCAAGGCCATGTTCCCGAAGTACAACCCCAAGAGCGAGGTGCCCCGCCGCCCCACCCGCCCTGATTCTTCGCAGTTGCGCACCGCGCGAGCGGCCGGGAAGCCGTGCCCGCGATGACTCCGTGGCTCACTCCCCACGGTCCTCTCCCGTGCCCCTCTCAGTTCGGCATGTTCTTCGCCACGAACATGGCCTCGGGTGGCCTCGCCGGCGCTGGCTCGCTGACCATTGTCTACCCGCTCGACTATGCGCGCACGCGCCTCGCGTCGGACGTCGGCTCGGGCAACCCGCAGTTCTCCGGCCTCTTCGACTGCATCAGCAAGACCATCTCGGGCGGTGGCTTCTTCTCGATGTGAGCGCTCCCGCGCTCCGCCGCGCTCCCCTCGCGTCGCTCCCTGGAAGCCTGCGACGGGTCGCCCGGAGGCTGACCACGCTGCCTTCGCCTCCGCCAGGTACAACGGCTTTGGCGTGTCGGTCGTCGGCATCATCGCCTACCGTGGCCCGTACTTCGGCGTGTACGACACCCTGAAGGAGAAGAACCCGTACAAGAAGGACAAGGGTGCGCCCCCCGCAACACGAACCCCAGCCTGCCCGCGCTTCCACGGCCCCTGGAGCTCGCGGCGAGCTTCCTCCTCCCCGCCTGGCGCGTTGCTGACGCGGCTCGCTCGCCGTGCCCCGTGCGCACAGGCATGGTCGGCCTCTTCTCCAAGTTCTGCATTGCGCAGTTCACCGCCATCGTCGCCGGCTTCATCTCGTACCCCTTCGACACCGTCCGCCGCCGCCTGCAGATGCAGTCGGACAAGCCCAAGGAGCAGTGGCTGTACAGCGGCACCGTCGACTGCGCCGTCAAGATCGTCAAGGAGGAGGGCATTGGCGCGATGTTCAAGGGCTTCGCCGCCAACGTGCTGCGCACGCTGGGCGGCGCTCTTGTGCTGGTGGGCTATGACGAGATCAAGGCGATGCTCGCCGAGTAGGCGCGCCCCGAATGCGGCGAGTGAGTCGGTCGCTGTCGCTATTGTGTCCTGACTTGTGCTGTTGCGTCCTGTGTGTGTTTCGCGTGTGCTTTTTCTCGGATTTTGTGAGGACGGGATACTTACTTGTGTTGCCTTTTTGGTGGGCGCCACGTACCCGACGTGTTCTTACTCGTGCCACCGGGTCCCTCCCACCCACGAGCCAGCTAATGAGGCGACGTGCTTGCCAGCTTTTCCACCAGCTCCTTTGACAACCTTCTCCCATTTCCCCCCCGCCCCGGTCTCTCGCACGCCACTTGTCCCCGGGACCCAAGTTTGCCTCTGGCTCGCAGAGCGACAGCGCCAGCGTGCCCGGCACCAACGTGGCTAAGGTCTCACTCAAAGGCCATCTCCGCGCCATGGAAGGCACGCGCGCCACCCTCCACCCGCACGCTACTGCCTGCAACCCCCCACTCAGAGCTCTGCTATTTCCTGGCAGGCGAGGTCCCCGCCATTAAGGCCATCCTGGTCGTTGACGCCGACGGCAAGCGAATCTTGGCGCGCTACTACTCTGCTGACTGGGCAAGCGCCGCCGACGAGACGAATTTCGAGAAGAAGCTGTACGACAAGACCATGCGCACCAACGCCAAAAACGAAGGTGGGCACCAGCGCCCTGGCGACGGCCGCCACGACCAGCCCCAGCGCAGCCGGCGCTGCCGCTGCCAGCCTGCTCATGTGCCCCTCGTGCACGCCCGTCGCGCAGCTGAGGTCATCATGTTCGACAACCTCGTGACCGTCTACCGGAATAGTGCCGACGTGTGGTTCTACGTCGTGGGCAGTCAGTGCGACGTCCGTGTTCAGACGTGTCACGACCAGAGGCCCGCGGCCGTCGCTGGACATCGCTGGCCGCCTGCCTCAGCGGGCTGACCGCCGCCGCTCGCTCAGGCCTCGGCTCGACTTCCGACTGACGCGTGCGCCCCGTCTTTGAGCAGGTACGAGAACGAGCTGATCCTCGTGCACGTGCTGGTGGCGTTGCATGAGGCGCTCAACGCAGCCCTGCGGTGTGCCGCGAGCCCGCATCGCGCCGTTTGCCCCTTGGTGCCGCAGCGTCGCTCTGAGCGGGGCTCTGAATCGTGCGCTGCCACCGCGTGTCAGGACGATGCCCGACAAGCGGACGCTCCTCGACAACTTCGACACGCTCCTGCTCACCGTAGACGAGCTGATCGATGGCGGGTGAGCCACCGCAGCCCGCATCGGCATGCCGCACTGCACGAATGCCCGGCTGCCTGGCGTCGGCCCCGTCCCTGAATCCCCCTCATGACCAGCACCCGCCCTCCTCCTGCGCAACTATCCTTACCTACTGCAGCTATAAAACTTCCCAGGGCGGGTGTGACAGCACGAGCCGCAGCACACCCGGCGCTCCCTGCCCGCCCTGCCCTGCTGTCGCTCCTCTGAGCCGTGTCGTCTGCACCGCTCTGTGGACGCCGCCCGCCACCATCTCACCCCTCGCCGCCCTGCCCGATGTCCGCCTACAGCATGATAATGGAATCCGATTCGGCGGCCATCGTCAATCGCGTCGGGATGAAGGGGGCCGAGGCGGCCGCCCCGGGTGCTGGCGCTGAGGGTGGCTCGTTCAGCGAGCAGTCCTTCAACACAATGTTCGCCTCCGCAAGGGAGCAGATCGCGCGCTCTTTGCTCAAATGATCGCCGCATGCGATGGTAGTTGACTACGACGTCTTGGGCAGGACGCCGCCTCGGAAAGCAGGGAGGTGCTGCGCTGGCTGGCGCGGCTGGCGTGTGTTTTCCCAGATCTCCACACTTGCGAGCCTCTCCCGGCTCATTGTACCGGGGCGTGTGTCCCCTGGACGCTGGAGAGGCATCGTGTACTAAGAAAGCTTCATTTTGAGGACGGACCTCGCCTGTCTCACTCAAAAAAGCCCCGACGCTATATTATACTCCCACCACACGCGCAAGGTGTTCGCGCGCGCGGTACTCGATCTCTGACTGACGGTCCACCCCCACGCCCCGCATGGAGCCGCATGCCCCCTTGAGCTCCTAGTTCCCAGGCTCCCGGCCCCGCACCGCCCGCGCCCGTTATTTCCCACGATGTCGTTGGCCCTAGCGTCGTCGCTGGCATCCATCCAGCCATGCGCCGCTGCCACGCCGGAGCGTACGCACCCCTACTCGAGCCAGCCCCAGACCATTTCTGCACACGGCACGGGCCGCTCAGACGTCGTGCATGACGCGCCGCTGCCGCTTGCGCTCGGGCAGATCCGGGTCCTCGCCCAGCCCGCCATCATACATCCCGCCCTCGCACGCAGCAGCGTCAGCATCGCCCACGAAGCCCTCCTCGCCATAGGCCTCCGCCACTGCGCCGCCGTCGGCCAGCCCGTCCAGCAGCCCGTCGCCAATGCCGAGATCGGCAGGCAGCGCGTCGCCGCCCCCGCGACCACCGCCGCGGCTGCCCCCGCGGCTGCCGCGGCCGCGGCCGCGCCCACGTCCGCGACCCCGCCCGCGGCCGCGCCCACGACCCCGCCCGCTGCCGCTGCCGCTGCTGCCGCTGCCGCCGCTGCCGCCAGCGCCGCCAGCGCCGCCAGCGGAGGCGGCGCGATTGGCATAGTCGGCGCCCGCCTTGCGGCGGGTCATCTTGGCGTTGAGCGCCGCCTGCGAGGTGATCTCGATCTGCCGCTTGAGCTTCTCGCGCCGCCGCGCCAGGCTGAGCAGGTGGCGGATTCGCTGCAGCTGCTCGCGCGCGCGGTACATGTCGCCATGCGCCGACGAGAGGCGCGCCTTGCGAAAGGCGATCTCGGCCGCCTCCTGCCGGAGCCGCGAGAGCAGCGGCATGTGCACGCCCTCCCGGTCGGCCTGCCGCTTCGACCGCCAATGCTCCCACACGCCATAGACGACGCGCTCGGGCCCCTGCAGCACGCGTAGCATCAGCTCGCGCGGCACGCCCGCGTCCTGCGGGGCCGCCTTTGCCGCGTCCGTCTGCGCGAGCGCCTCCTGATACGCGGCCTGCCCCACCAGCCCGGTGAAGGCCAACGGCCGGTCCTCGGAGGCTGGTTTGACGGCAGCGACGGCAGCCGGCGCGGCTGTGCCGTCGGACGGCGCGCCGACAGAAGCTGCGTCGTCGAGCGCGGCCAATTCCATCGGCTCACCAGTCTCCATTTTCATCGCGTCCCCATTGACATCGCTCGGGACGCTGAGGGCGTCGCTGTCGCACGCGCCGGAGGACGAGGGTGCCTCGCCGTTGGCGAGGGCTCTCCTGTCGACTGTGCTCGCTGAATTGGCGTCAGGTGCCTCGTCGGCTGTCACGGCACGTCGAGGCGAGAGGGCGGTGAGCGCAGTGCGTGCACGCAACGTGGCAACCTGGAGGTGGCGCTTCTATGGACTACGTGGCGCGTCGCAATGCGCGAGCTGAGAGAGGTACGGCGGCGCACCCTCACCCAGGTTGGTCGCGATCGCCGACGAGATGGCGTCGCTCGACAGCAGGTCCTCCACCTCGCCCTGGCTCGGCATGAACTCCGCCGCACCCACGCCGATGCCGTCGTCCAGCGTGTCGAGCGCCTCTCCGTCTGCTTCGCCGTCGCCGGCATCGTCAGCGCCGTCCTCCGCATCGTCAGCGCCCTCGCCCTCGACGCCATCCGCACTACTGCCGCCGGCCGCCGCACACGCGCGTTGTCGATGCCACTCGTCCCATCGCGCCTGCAGCACCGACCAGTACTCGTGCTTCCACTTGCACGAGCGCCCCTTGTGGCACTTGCCCTGCTGGTAGCGGCGACACATGCCCGTCGGGAGGTCGAGGAGCTCCAGGTCGGTCGGCGCGGGCGGCTTGTCTGCCTTGGCCGCGTCGTTGTTGCGCCGCACGCGCATCTTGTCGCGGCGGCTTCGCCCGCCGCCGCCGCCGCCACCGCCGCCGCCGCCGCCGCTGCCGCCGCCAAATGACGAGCCGCCCGGCCCGCCGCCTCCGTATGTCTGGTAGGTGGAGTGCACGCGTGGCTTCTCGTCCTTTTCCTCCGCCTTGGTCGCGTGCAGCGTCGCAAACGACGTCTTCTCGAGGATGTCCATCAGCGTCTCGAGTCGGTCCGCCTCGAGCGGCGGGTGGCGCGTGTCGGCGTTGAACTCGAGCAGCCACGCCTCGTCTGCTGCATCGAGCTCGTACTCGATCACGTCGCTCTCGCTCCGCGGCACGTGCACGATCATTTGCGCCGGCCGGCGGAAACGCTTCGGCGCGAACGTCGCCTCCCAATCCTCGACTGGGGTGAAGACAGGCACGAGAATACCGCTGTCGGGCACGTCACGGCCGCTCTCGGTGCGCTGCGCGCGCATCGGCAGCCCCTCCTCGAGGACGTCGAGTCCGGGCAGCAGCAGATGAGCCGAGGCGTCCGGGATGTCGTCAGCGTCGCCCTCAACGAACGAGAGCGGCAGCTCCTTGTCCACGTCGAGCGGTCTCGCGCGGATCTCTCTGGCGCTGCCTGGCGTGCCGGGCGACATGGCACCGTCGATGAGGTGCCGCCCGTGCCAGCCGCTGGCGCCGTCAGGATCAGCATCGGTGATTTCCGGCACAGACAGAGGCGCCAGGCTGCTTCCCGCCTGGCCAGAATCGGACGCGCCCACATGGCGCCGCCCTCTGCCACCCGACGGCCCACCAGCGTCAGAGGATGGCGAGGTGCCACCCCGGCCTCCTCGGCCTCTCTTAGACGGTGACTGCTTCGGTGACGGAACGTCGACGGCGAAGCCAAGCGCGGAGGTGCCGCCGAAGCTCGTCATGGCCGTGCCGACTCCGGACTTGACCATTTGGTTCCTGAGTGATCGCCGCCGCGGCCGTGCACACCTGTCGTGGCGCACCCCTACTGATGCGCAAAGTGGTAAAAACAGCTGTTGCGCTGTGAAGAAAAAAAGTCCAAACCCTCTCCTCATGCACATACCACTCCACTCGACTCTCAGGAGGCCTCTGCTCGAAGGCCTCTCTCGCTCGTCTCTCTCTCTGTGGTGCCGGTCGTGCTCTCTATCAGTGGTCGAATGCGAGACCCATTGCCCCGGCTCCAATCACAACATCCCTCTCCGCCTGTGCAGCCACGCCCCGTCGCTGCTCCCGCCACGCGTCAGCTGAGGGCGTCGGTGCTGCCTGCCTGGCGCGGCGTGGTGGCGCGAGACGACTCGTCGACGTCCTCCACCGTCGAGAGCTCCGCCACCGCCGACGCGAGCGCGGCGTCGCGCGCCTCCTGCGAGATCTTGTGCTTGCGCAGCGTCTTGTTGCGGCCGATCGAGTACATGGGCGTCATGCCGTCGCTGGTCAGGGTCCGGAGCCGCTCGCCCTGCATCGCGTTGTCCTCGTGCCCCAGCCTGCGCCGCGCACGCCGACACAGCCAGAAGGGCGAATGTTGTCCAGGGGTGCGGGGTGCGGGGTGCGGGGTGCGGGGGGCGGCGACGGGCAGCGAGAGGGGTGTGTGGATGGGGGGCGGTGCGCGCGCGCCAATGGGCGGGAGGAGGGTGCGAGCATCGCAGCGCAGCGCACGCTGCGGTGAGGTCGCCCTCCTCGAGGCCCTCGACGGACGCAAAAGGCAGCCCCTCGTCGTCGTCGCCTGGGCGCAGAAGAGTCAAATCGGGCCGGGGGTGCGGGTGTGGCGCTTGCGCACGACGGCCGGCGGGGATGGTCGGAGCCGCAAGACACGACACGCGCTCGCATCATGGGGGTGGGGGGTGTTTGGGGGGAGGCTCCATTTGCAACGCGGCCACGGGCACTCATCATCCGCTCGGACGAGCCGCGAAAGAGGCCACCAGAGGGCGGCGCAGGGCAATCATTTGCACCGGCCGCGCCACCGTCGCCGCTCAGGCCGTCGCCAATCAGCTCGGTCTGCTCCAGCATGGCCTCCACTTCGGCGGCCGCCGCCTCCTGCTCCGCCGCCGTCGCCTCCGCCCCCGCCGCCCCCGCCGCCTCCGCCTCCTCCACCGCCGCCTCCGCTACCGCCGCCTCCGCCTCAATCTCCGCCTCCGCCTCGGCAGCGGCGGGCTCCGCGGCGGGCGGCGGTGCGGGGGCGTGAATCGACTTGAGCGGAGAGGACAGGTGGCTATTGAGCAGCCGGATCGTGAACTTGACCGACCTCTCAGTGTACCTGCCGACGGTGCGAGAGGGTGCGCGAGAATGGGCGCGCCGCGCTCAAGCGCCGGGCGGGCAGGGCGCGTCTCGGGCGGGTGCGGCGGCACTGCGCACGTGAGCATCACCATCGGGTCGGACGTGTCGGGCATCACCACCAGGTTTGGCGCGATCACGGTGCATACGGCGCGAGTCCCCATTCGATTGACCTCCTCATGCTCAACCACGCTCGCCATCAGCTGGCACAGCCAGACGACCAAATTCTCCTCGCGCACCGGCAGCTGCGCGACGAGCGTGGCTGGGTCGCCCTCCTCGCTGTTGACGTCGCTGTCGAGCTTCTCGCGGATCGACGCCCAAATGTCGTCGGGCAGCTCGCGCAGGTACGCCTGTGGGGCGGGAGGGTGGACGCGTGTGGTGTGACGGGCTCGTACCCACCGCTTCCCCCCCCTCTCTCCCCTCGGTCCGTGGGCGGCGTGACCGCCGACCTTGATCAGCGCCGCGAGGCACGAGGCGGACGCCGTGGCGAATGCCTTTTCCAGCCCATCGTTGGAGTGGACGGCGCGCTTGACCGCGGCCAGCTCGGACGAGTCGGCACTCAGACGGAAGATGCCTGGCAAGGCGAGGGACGGGGCGGTCGGAGGGGGCAGGAGGCGGCGGCGGGGGGACGGCGGGGGGCTGGCGGCAACGGGGAGGAGGCGTGGGGAGCCCGTCCGTCGGTGTGCGCCCGCACCTTCTTGCTGCAGCCCGTCGGGCATGGCGCAGAGCGTCCGCCAGAGCTCGACGAGCACCTGCGGCACCATCAGCCCGCCGCCGGCGTCGGCCAGCTTCGCATTGCACAGTCGCGAGCCGAAGCGGGTCGACTCGGTCTGGCCCGGCTTTTGCGCCGCCGCCATCTGCCGCGCCGTCCGCTCCGCTTTCCGCGCCTCGTTCCCTCGCGTGAGAGTCGTCAGCGCGCGCACCCACCGCTCGCGCTGCAGCCCATTCGTCGCCATCAGCTCGACTGTGCGCGAGGGCTCCGACGGCTTCAGGTCCTGCACGTGGACGTCAAAGCGCCGCACGTCCTCGCACCGCGTCACCTCGGTGATATTCTGCAGCGGCAGCACGCCGCGCACCTGCCCGTCGTTCTGCGACGAGTAGTAGACGATGTCCGTCTGCGTCAGCTCAAACCAGCGAGTCTGCCAGACCCCCATCTTGCCGGCCAAGAGGGTCTTCGGGCTCTTCTTTTGCAGGGAGCCGTGCACGAGGATCAGCTCGAAGTCGCCGCGGTTGGTCGTCGCGCCTCGAGGAGTCTTCGAGCTGCCCGGGAGCGAGAACTTCTTGCTCATGGCGGCGCTCGACCAGCAATGCGGCTGGGCCGAGCTCTTGCACCCAGACCTTGAAGCTACTGTGTTTTTCAGTTGTGAATGAAAAGCTGGCGATCGAGGCTTGCGGATGCCAGCACCCAAGGCGCTAAGCCTCGTGCGGGTGCGCGGCGGCCTGCTCGAGGTGGACGAGAGCGCGGCCACGTGGCTCGCCGGCTTGCGCCAGCCCGTCGCCGTCGTGTGCAGCACGGGCGCCACCCGCAGCGGCCGCTCGTTCCTGCTCAACCAGCTCATCGGCCGCTCAGACGGCTTCCCCACCAGCGCCGGTGTGCGCTCGTGCACGCGCGGCCTGTGGGCGTGGTCGGAGCCGCTGCCGCTCCGCGCGCCCACTGCCGCTGCCGGCGCTCATCCGGGCGGCACGCCCAAGGGCTCGCTGCTGCTCCTCGACTGCCAGGGTCTGCGCGGGGCGGGCGACTCGTGGGAGGAGGCCTCGCTCTTCTGTGTCGCCGCGGCGCTCTCGACGCTCATGCTCCATCACACCGTCGGCGCCATCGACGAGTCGTCCATCCGCCAGCTGTGCACGCTCGTCTCCGGCGGCGCCAGCGACGCGCTGGCGGGTGCCAGCGACGCGGCCGACGACGGCGGCGCGCCGAGCCTGCTGTGGCTGGTGCGCGACTTCTCGTTGGCGCTGCGCGACGCCACCGGCACGCTCTCCGCCGCCGCGTACCTCGAGTCTGCGCTGCAGCCGCAAGCTCCCGCGGCGGCGGCGGCGGCGGCGGCGGCGGCGGCGGCGGCGGCGGCGGCGGCTGTAGCCAAGGTCGGCGGGGACGCCGTGGGCGGCGGTGCCGCGGCCGGCGGCGGCGTCGACGGCGGCGGCGGTGGTGGCCCCGGCAGCCTGCGACTGGGCCGGCTGCTCAAGCGCCTGCTGCCGCGGCGTGACTGCGCGGTGCTCTGCCGGCCGGTGACCGACGAGGCACAGCTCGCGCAGCTGCACGCGCTGCCGCCCGCCGTGCTGCGGCCGCGCTTCGTCTCCCAGCTGGCGCACGTGCGCGAGCGGATGCACCTGCACGCGCATGCGGCGCCAAAGGCGGTCGACGGCGTGCCGATGCAAGGGCGCGAGCTGCTGGCAGCGCTGCGCGCCTGCTGCCACGTCGTCAACCACCTCCGGACCGCAGCCGCCGCGGCGGCCGTCGCCGGCGTGGTGGCGCCCACCGCGAAGAGCGCCGAGGGCAGCGAGGGAGACGCGACGGGCCAGACGCGCGCAGTGCCGCCGCTGACCACGCCGCCGACCGCACCGGCTGTGGCGGCGCTGCCCGGGGTGCGGGCGCTGTGGCGCGTGGCGCGCGGCGCGGTGGCGGCCGAGCGCGAGGCGGCCAAGGCGGAGGCGGCAGCGGCGCGCGAGCGGCAGGCGCGGCAGGCCCGACTCATCGAGCAAGAGCGGCTGCTGAAGCTTCAGGCGCGAAGCCTCACAACCGACCGCACCCTTTCTCGTCAGGTTCCCACACTCATGCCCCAACATCTCGCACACCCTTGGCCGGCGTGGCAGGCAGCACAGGCGCAGCGGGCACGCGCGGGCACATGCGGCGCGGCAGCGGATGCGGCCGCCGCACAGGCGGCGGTGGTTGCAGAGATGGAGTCGCTGCGGCGATCGGAAGCGGAGACCGAGGAAGCGGAGGCGGTGGCGGCCGAGGCGCGCAGGCTGGCGGCAGCAGCGGCGTCGCCGATGCTGCTGCCACCGTATCTGTCGCCACCGGGGCGGCCGCCGCGGGCTCTGGACGAGGGCGAGGGGGGTGGCGCGGGTGCAGTTGGTCGGGAGGGAGACGCCGATGGCGGGGCCGAGGCGAGCCTGGAGCAGCAGCAGCGACGGCTGTGGGAGCAGGCGCAGGAGCAGATCGCGGCGCAGCTGTCGCAGCTTCAAGAGGCCGAGGCGACGCTGCGTGAGGCGCGGGGCGAGGTGGAGGCGGTGCGCGCCGAGGCGGAGGCCGCGCGCGCAGAGGTGCAGAGGCAGGCACGCGAGCACAAGCGCGAGACGGAGGCCGCCAGGATTGACGCCGAGGTAGCGAGCGAGCGGGCGGTGAGCGAGGCGCTCGCCGCGGCCGAGGAGCAGGCGGCGCGCGACACGCGCGCCGCACTCGCGGAAGCGGCGGCGGCGGCGGCCACCGAGCGCGACCAGGCGGTCGCGGAGGCGCTCGGTGCCTCTCAATCGCAGCAGGCAGCGGCTGCTCAGCAGGCGGTGCGCTCGACCGATGGACGCATGATGTTGCAGCTGCGCGGTGCGCACGACCAGGAGTTGCTCCAACCCTCTCGCCCGTCCTCTCCCTGCGCCCCTGTCTCCTCCACCCGAACCGGATCAACGCCTCCTCGTGCGCCTCCCCACCATGCGCCTCGCAGCCCGCGCACGCGTCGAGGGCGAGCTGCTGTCTCTCGAGCTTCGCGACGCCGACGCGCGGCGCGCGGCGGAGCTGCCTCGGCGGCGCGAGGCCGCGCTGCAGCACCTCGTCGAAGGCACCGCCTACTACGCTCGCTTGACCCGTGCCGTCGGTCGCTGGCAGGACGCGGCATCCGACGCGTGGTGGGCAGAGCGGTGCACGTCGCTCCAGGTGCAGGGGCGTGCGCTCGAGGAGGCGGCGCTGCGGCAGGTGGCGGCGCGGCTGCTGCTGCTATGCACGACGTCTCTCGAGCTCGCGTCCGCCGACGCGCTCGGGAGATGGGCGCGCGCCGCGGTGGCCATGCGCCGCGACGAGGCGCGCGCCGAGACCGCAGCCGCGCTCGCGACGCTGGCGCAGGCGGAGGCGGCCGCGGCGAGTGAGGGGGCGGCCATGCAGGCGGCGATGGAGCGCGGGCAGCAGCTTTCCCTCCAGCAGGCTGAGCGCCTAAGCTCCGATGCTCGCCACCAGGCGCACGAGGCGGACGCTCTGCGCGCATCGCTGTACGCGGAGCGTGCCGCCGCCGCCGCCGCAGCCGACACGGCCGCCGCCGATGCCGCCGCCGCCTCGCGCGATGCGGCGGCGGAGATGGCGGCGGCGGAGGCAGCCGCCCTGGGCGAGCGCGACGCGACTCGCGACGCGGCCCGCGCGGCGCGGCTCGCAGGCGTGCTGTCGACCACGGAGGCGTCAGCCACCTCGGCTGCGTTGACGCGGTGGCGCACGGGTGCCGCGGCGGCGGCGATGGCGGCCCTCCATGCCGCGCAGCTTCGGCTGCCGCGGCTACTGCTGCTGCGTAGCATGGTGGCGGCTGAGCGGGCGGCGGAGCTGCGTGGCGCACTTGGCGCTTGGCGCGACACCGTCGTGGCGCTTAGTCTGGCAGAGCGGAGCAGTGCGCCCCTGGCGTGGGCCCTCCAACACGCGACGAACCCTGCATCAATGCCCGAGCCCGTCGCCCGCGCGGTCGCGCACCCATTTGCAAAATGCCACTGCCGCGGCTCTTCTGTGCGTCGGCAGGGCGAGGTGGCGAGGCGGTGAGTTTTGCCCTGGCGGCCCTGCAGACGCACGGCCTCCACAAGCTGGTCGCGGTGCTACGCTCGCAGCGACAAGCCGCGCTGAGCGGAGCGCTGCGTAAGTGGCTCCTCGCCTGGCTGCACGGCGAGGCGGCGTTCGTCTGCTCGCTGCCCGCGACGATGCAGGGCCTGCTCGTGCAGCTGGTCGATGTGGCGTCGGCCGCTCACAGCGCCGCGGCCGCGAGCGACGCCGCGGCGACGGCGGCCGAGGCAGAGACGACGGCGACTCGCACCGCGGCAGACGAGAGCGTCGCCAAGGCGGACGCGCAGCGCGCGGCGGCCGACGAGGCATGCTCGGTGGTGTCACAACACGGCTCATGAGCGCGAGCCACCCAAACACACCCCGCCTCGCTGTAGCCAGGCCTGCCCCCGCACACACCAATGGCCGCACCCTCTTGCTCACTGCATGCGTCGCCTCTTCTCTTTTGACCAACGCAGGCCCATCGCGAAAAGCGTCACGCAGCGGCTGCAAACGCTCACGAGATGCGCGCAATGTCGCACTGGGGCGGCGCGTTGCTGCTGGCCGCCGTGACGCGCGGCAGGCTGCGGCAGCTCTGTGGCCACGCCTTGCGCTACTGGTTCGAGATCTGCGTGGACGACTCAGCGCGGGCTGATGAGTCCAGCGAGGAGGGTGGGCTCAGCGGTGACGACGGCCTGGGCCTCACGGATGAGGAGGGTGGCCTGCCGCTCGCGGCGACGGCTGTGGTGCCCGGCGGGAGCGTGCTGCCGTACGAAAGCCTCGCCGCCTCCGCCTTCGGCCGCGCCCCGACGGCTGGGCAGCAGGCTTTCGGGTTGAAAGATTGGCCGGGTGAGCAGTGACGGGACATGTATGCGCACGGAACCGCATGGAGAAGGGTGAGGCGCGCGAACGGCGCGAAGACGGCAGAAAGCATACGTGCACACTGTCAACGCACGCGAGGCGCGCATGGCACGTGGCGTGCGGCATGCCACGCATTGAGCACGGTTGTGCATCTTTTTCTCGCTTACTATTCGAACAGTGGATTGTTCACGCACGCTGCGCCACACCGCGCCTGCGGCCAACGGCCTTCTGCTCCCCTTGTCATTGGGGACACAATGAGCTGCGAGGAACGGGCACACACAAGGATACGTCGTGGAGGAGAGGGGAGAGCTAGGTGGAGGACGGAGGGTGTGGGAGGGGAAAGGGTGGGAGGGGGGGGGGGGGGGGCGTAGAGCAACCGCCCAGTGGGCGCGGCGCGGCAGGTACCTGCGACAGCTCCCCTCGCTACTGGCACCGCGCTCGCTCACAAGGGGAAAAACTTTACCATTCTTTCACGAGAGTGCAAACAGAGCGACACAACAGCGCCACGCGACGACACCGTGCGAACGCCAGCCGTCGGTCGGCAACGGGACATGTATACCGGACGGTTGTCCGCCCCGTGGCACAGTACGTCTGCCCTGCACACACGTGCTCTCCCTGCTCTATCTTCTCCGCCGCCAAAAAGGTCGCACGGTCACCTCGCCTGCCAGATTTTTATTTTCCTGCGGAGACAAAAATGGGGCGCGGACGCGTGAGTAGCAGGTCAGCCCAATCGGCTGGTCTATGGTTCGAGCCCCAAGGCGGCGAGCCTGTCGTCGGCACCACTGTAGAGGGTCTGGGCCGTCTCGTCGCACGCGAGGGCGCGCACGAACGACGAATGGCCAAAGAGGGTCGTGCAGTCATTCGTCTTGAGGTCCCACACCTTGACCTTGCAGTCAGAGGCGCCCGAGAAGAGCGTGTTGCGGTGGATGTAGAGGCAGCGCACCACGCCCTCGTGCCCAATCAGCATGTACGACTTCTGCATCGTGTTCAGGTTCCACACGCGAATCTTCGCGTCCTGGCAGCCGCCGTACACCATATTGTTGGTCATGGCCAGGCAGTAGACCTCGCTGCCCGCGTTGAAGGTGAAGATGAGCTTCATCTGCTTGAGGTCCCACACCTTGACCGTTATGTCCTTGGACGCAGACGCCAGCACGTCCTTGTCGGTCGCGAGCGCGCGAATCCACGACGAGTGCGACTCGAGCGAGTGAGAGTTTGAATACGAGTCGAGGTTCCAGACCTTGATCGACTTGTCGTTGGAGCCAGAGAACAGCAGGCTGCCCGAGTGGGCGAGGGCGCGCACGCGCGACGCGTGGCCCTTGAGCGTGTGCCGGCAGCGCATCGTATTCAGGTCCCAGACCTTGATGAGCTTGTCGTGCGACGCGGAGATGAGCTGCCTCTCCGTCACCACGAGCGCGTAGATGGACGAGGCATGGCCAGACAGCGTGTGGTACTCCGGCCGCGAACCCGAGGGCAGGTTGACGTAGGCGTCCATGTGCCACACCTGGATGTTGCCATTGTACAGGCCCGAGTAGACCTTCGCGCCCTGCACCGCCATGGCGTAGACGGCGTGGCTCAGGCCCTCGAGCGACGCCGTGTTCACGATCGAACCCGGCTGCGCGCTTCCCAGGTCGGACACGGGCCTCCCGGCCAGCGGCGGTGGCGGCGCGCCGTCCTTCTTGCCGCTCGCGTCGGCCGAGGCAGCTGGCGGCCCGCCGGGCGGCGGAGGCGGGGGTGTCGTGGCGCCCGCCTTGTCCTTTTCGCCACCGTGCGCAGTCTTGTCGGCGGCGGGCAGGGCGTCCAGGCCAGAGGTCTGCGGGTTGTGAAAGATGGACACCGCGATGTTGAACGCCTGGAAGCACGACAGCGGGTGCATGTAGCGCACGCACCAGTTGCCCTCGGGGGACTTGTACGCCTGGAAGACGCACTGGCCGCCGTCGCGGTTCTGGCTGTTGATCCACAAGTCGACCATGCCGCCCGGCGCCACGTTGGCCGAGCCGCGGAGGATGAACATGTGCTCGACGCGGCCGGCCTTGTACAGCTGAATCATGCTCTCCTCGGGCTGCGACGGGCGGAACTGCGCGCACGCGCCATCCTTGCGCACGCGCGGCATGACCACCTCGAGCTGCAGCGGGCCCATCAGCTTCTTCTTGTAGGAGATGATCCCGAGCTCGCGCCGGGGCTTGCCCGTCTTGAGGCCGTACGGGTCGTTCGAGTCGTCGTAAATCGCGTACTCGGTGCCCTTGGAGTTGCACCGCAGCTTGCCGCAGAACGCGCTCGAAGAGTTGTCGGCATCGGCGTGATCGAGAGAGATGGCGAAGTGCGTGTTCGAGGCGATGACGCGCTTGGACGCCGAGAAGGCAAAGGCCTTGTAGTTGTCGTTGAGCACCATGTGCATGTGGTAGCGCGGCAGCAACGGCATGGAGGTGTCCTTCTCGACCACCGTGTCCAGGAAGGAAGGCTTCTCGGCCCATTTCGCAGGATTGATCAGCAGCGCGCGGACGTCGGTGTCGGGCTGCGAGATGCCGAACTTCTCCGTCATCACCTTGGTCGACCGGGGCGTGGTCAACGAGAGCGCCTGCGAGATTGACGTCGTGGCTGCCGCCACCTCCCCGGGCGCGCTCTGCCGCTGCACGCTCGCTTCGCCCTCCATCTTGGCCGCCATGTGGGCTCGCATGCGACGCAGGTCCTCGGAGGTCAGCGACGACATGTCCTTGCCGCGCAGATCCTCGGGAACGGCCATTCCCGCCACCTCCATCGTGCGCTGCATCTTGAGCTTCAGGTAGAGGTTCTGGTAGTACTCGTCCAGGGGATGCTGGCGAGACGACTGGCCAGTTGTCTGGTTACGGTAGTAGAGATTGCCGTTGGGGTCCATCTGCTCCTCCCAGCCTTCAGGCTCGCCAGCCGTGAGCGCCTCCTCCGCAATCCACAGCAGGTCGGCGTCCTCCTTTGGCTCCATGCCGAGGTAGACCGCGTACTCCAGCACGTCCTCCGAGAGGGCCTTGAACTCCGACTGGTAGCGAGCGCTCTGCTTGGGCGCGTCCTTCGGGCGCGCGCGAGGCGTCCACTTGGCCATGTCAGGCTCCAGCTCGGCCGCCTTGGCCGCCGCGCCCGACACCTTGCCCATGTCGAGCTTGAAGCCCGTGCTGGAGCCGGCAGCGGATCCCTCCTGCCCTCCGCCCTCCGCCTTCTCCCGCTCGTACTTCTCGGCATCGGCCTTCGCCATCTCCTCATCCTCGCGCTCCCGCTCCAGCGCCTCTTGTGCCTGCCTGTGCACCTCTTCCTCCTGCCGCCTCCGCTCCGCTTCTTCTTTGAGCTCGCGCTCCTCGGCCTCCTTGCGGACCCGCTCCTCCTCGAGGATGCGCGACCTCTCGCCATGCTCGAGCTTGGCCAGCTCCTCCGTCTCGCGTCGCTTCCGCTCCTCCTCCTCCTTCCGCAGGCGCTCCTCTTCCTCCTTGCGCTTGCGCTCCTCCTCCTCCCGGCGCCTGCGCTCCATTTCCGCCTCCCACAAGACGCGGAAATGCTTGCGTGCAATCATCCCTCGAATCGCCGCCTGCATGCCCACCGCGCCGTTGAAGATCTTCTTCTCGCGAAGCATGCGGAGCTCGCTCAGCACGCCGGCCTTGAGGAACATCTTTGTGTTGCCCGGAAGATATTCGCCGTCCTTGAGCCCGAGCGCCTGCAGAGTCTTCACGGCCGCCTTCTTCTCGCCGAGGCTTTCAACCGAGGGGCGGTCGTGCCGCGTGACGAGCGTGCCAAACCGACCGACGATCTCGAGGTGCGGCACGCGATCGGGGTAGCCGGCCGCGATCACGCGCACGGCCTCCATCACCCCGGCGCAGCGCAACTGCTTGGTCACGATCTCGTCCTCCCACGCCTGCGCGCTCTTCTGCATGTTGGGCTTGATGCAGCGAACAAAGTGGGTCTCGCTGCTCTCGACCACGGCCAGCAGCTCTGCCAGCTGCCTCTGGAACTTGGCCACGACGCCCTGGAACTTGGCGCCCTTTTTGCGCGCCAGTCCAAGGTCGTCCGCCTCGTCGGACACGAGCGAGCGGATGGTCTGCTGATCGGACGATCGGAGCAGCGTCAGCAAATCCTCGGACACGGGGTCCTTGTTCTTCTCGAGCAGACCCTCGCTCGAGTACGTGACGAGACCAGCAAAGTGGAGGATCTGGAACGAGGACTTCTTCTTGAGGGGGCGCTTCAGCTTCTTGTTCGCGATGAGCTGCTGGAACATCTTCTCAACAAGTGTCGTGTCGGAGCCCTTTGGAACCAGGCACTCCTCGTTGATCAGCGAGAGGACGCCGCCCGGTTTGGCCTCAAGCAGCTCGATCGTTTCAGAGTTGTCGATCTCCGTCATGTCTGCGACCTCGACCGTGACTCCCTCCTCGGCGTTCTCCTCCATCGCGGCTTGGAAGACCGCCTGGTTGAAGGTGGCTTGCAGCTTCTCGTTGGTGAAGTTGATGCACAGCTGCTCCAGCGAGTTGGTCTCAAAGATCTCAAAGCCGAAGATGTCGAGAATGCCGACGAAGAAGCGGGCCTTGCTGATGCCAGCGTCCTCGTCTTGCACTCCACCGAGGTGAAGGTGCGTGTTGATGATGCGGACCATCCATGCGAAGGTGCGCGCGTAGATCGACTTTGAGAGGCCGTCGCGCATGTTGGCGGCGACCTCCGCGGAGACAGGCGACGTAATCCACTCGCCGCCCGCCTTGAGACGCCGCGTGGTGAGGGCCTTGCCCATTGCCGACGCGTCGAACTTGAGGATCGATCCCACCTCATCGAGAATCGAAGGGTCCACGATTTCCGTCACTTGCGACGTTCCTTCATCTTTGGTCTGGAAGCGAATGTTGCCCATCTTGAGAATGCATGCGAGTAGCGCCCAGACCTGGAGACGGGGAGGGAGAGAGTGGAGTGTGTGCGAGAGCCAAACCACAGCGAGGGCCACGTCGGGAGGGAGCCTGTGCCCTTGCCGTGCTCCGGCTGCCTCCGCCTCCGCCTCCGCCTGATTCTGGGGACGCTTCTAGCCAGGCTGGCGCACCCAGTGAATCTGGTTGTCCGCGAAGCCAACCGCGCGCATTGCGACCTCGGTGGCCTCAAACATCTGTGCGTCTGGCTTGTCCTGCCCCTTGGCAGCCACCACCTTGGCGCCTCCGACGTATTGGTAATGGCTTGGTTCCTTGAGCTTGAGCTCCGCTCGGAGCGCCGAAGGTGCGCCTGCGTTGGCCGAGCAACCACGAGTCAGCGAGCCGGAGTCTCGGCGTTGCGGCAGGGCGGGCGCACGCGCCTGACGTCAGGTAGTAGAAGACGTGGTAGCCTCGCTCGCCCACCTGCTGCGACACCACGCGCACCTTCTCGAGCAGGTAGCTCTGGATGGTGGCGCCCATGATCTTCCCCGATAGATCGAATTGCAGCATCAGGAACTTGCCGTAGCGAGAGGAGTTGTTGTTCATGACCGTCTGCGAGTTGCCAAAGGCCTCGAGCAGCGGAGACGTCGCAACCACGCGCTCCTCGATCCCGTGCGAGCTGGAGTTTGCGCCTCGCGTCGCAGCATACCTGGGGGTGGCAGCGTGCAACCGAGTCATTGAGCTCGCCGGGTCGGAATCATCGGCACGCGTCGAACTCGTGCCAGCTACGCAGAGCAGCCCGCTGCGAGCCCAACTCCCCAGACGCGTCGAGAGCACCGCCCAGAGCCACGGCAGAGTAAGAGACGCTTCAGTGAGGCGCGGCGCCGCCCACACTGCACACGCCGCGGTACGCGAGGTACTGCAGGAAGCGCTTGGCGGTCTCAGTCTTGCCGGCGCCCGACTCGCCGGAGATGATGACGCTCTGGCTCTTTGCGTCAAGCAGGCCGCGGTACGTTGCCGCGCCAACCCCGTAGACGTGAGGGCCCGGGTTTGCACCTGCAGAGGCCGAAACGGGTGGGAGAGGCATGTCGGCGAATGCCGCCAGCAGCCCCGTCGGCCAGCCGAAACCATGGCGCGCTCAGCCAAAGGGAAGCCCGAGCATAGCGCGGCGGCGGCCGCATTCGGCCTCCAGTCGCACGCCAGCCCGAGCATGGCGCGGCGGCGGCCACATACGGCCTCCAGTCGCACGCCATGGCACGCGCAGGTACAGGTGGCTTCTGACGTCATGCTGCCGCACCATACTGCGTGTACTGCTCGAGCATCTCCACGCCGTAAATGGGGAGCATCTGGTACGGATTGACCGCGACGAGCAAGTTGTTGATGTAGGTGTAGATCTTCCGCTTCTCGTAGCGGGCGTGCAGCGCGTCGCGCACGCTGTTCTCATCGAGGCTGAGCAGCTGCGAGCGACGGAACGGGCACACAAGGGATTCGCGCGGGAGGAGAGGGGGGCGGGGCGCCTGTCGGAGGGGGTCGGAGAGCAGCCGCCCAGGTTAGCGCGGCGCGGCAGGTATACCTGCGACAGGTCGTCCGGCTCGTTTGCCATCATCGAGCTCAGCGTGTCCTTGCGCTTCAACGCCGCCATGGCCTGGAGCTCCGCGTG
>Ga0209713_10000373_pt1 | contig 24959 bp, 29 predicted proteins | sample ArcOceMetagenome_3_FD_187444 | JGI IMG/M metagenome (GOLD analysis project Ga0209713, IMG submission 187444) | Marine eukaryotic phytoplankton communities from Arctic Ocean - Arctic Ocean- Svalbard ARC20M Metagenome (SPAdes) (version 2) | ecosystem: Environmental > Aquatic > Marine > Oceanic... | reverse complement strand
AAACATAAGCAAATACTAATCAATTTTTGAAAAAATAAAGAAATAAAAATAGAATCAGTCACCAATTGATTTTATTTTTATTTAATTCATAAAAATACCCGGTTTTAACCTTTAGCCTACCGGGGTTAATTTGAGCAAAATTGCAAAACATAAGCAAATACTAATCAATTTTTGAAAAAATAAAGAAATAAAAATAAAATCAGTCACCAATTGATTTTATTTTTATTTAATTCATAAAAATACCAGGTTTTAACCTTTAGCCTACCGGAGTTAATTTGAGCAAAATTGCAAAACATAAGCAAATACTAATCAATTTTTGAAAAAATAAAGAAATAAAAATAGAATCAGTCACCAATTGATTTTATTTTTATTTAATTCATAAAAATACCAGGTTTTAACCTTTAGCCTACCAGGGTTAATTTGAGCAAAATTGCAAAACATAAGCAAATACTAATCAATTTTTGAAAAAATAAAGAAATAAATACAAAGACTACTACTGCATTACGTATTTTTGTTACTTAGAATTTAAAATTTGTATTGTTTAATCTAAAAAGTTTAGAGCACTGAATCATTGTTGAAGAATTTTTATGGTTAAAATCTTTGCTGTCTAAATAAAAATCGTTTAACCAAAATCTAATTTGTGAACTATGTAACTTTTTTTGTGTTGACTTAAATTTAAAAAGTTTTAACAGACGTTGATTGCTGCTATTTGTAATTAACTTAAATGCGGAACTATTTAGATTTGAAATTGCGTAGTAATGAAAACTTATGAAATTTTTATAATAGTAATTGTTGCTCGAACTAAATCCTATTTTGTTAGGTTTTAAAAAATCATTTATGAACAATAACTTAGAACAATAAGATAAAAGTTTTTTAGTTATTTGTCAGTCAGTTTTAATTTGACCAAAAGAAGCCACTGCTTTAGTATTTTTTATAAAATTTCCTTCTGTGTTTATGTAAGTTCCTGTAGTTTCAAAAAAGTTGGCATTCGGAAAATGGAGGTGAGTATGTAAATTTAAATTTTTTTTGATTTTTGACACTAATCGTGCGTCTAAATTATTAGTTTGGGTAACTAGCATTTTAGTAGTCGCTTTATCTTTTTGTAAAAAATTAAGCAATTTTAGATTCAAAAGTTTTTTTAAATTAGGTGAAAATGAATTATTTACAAAAAAAATACAACAAGATTTTTTGATATCTTTGTTTGTAATTGTTTTAAAATTTTTTAAATTTAAAAATCCGGACTCATTTAACGTAGAACTTAGTATATTAACGCAGTTTGTGTCTGATTTTGAAACAATTTTTGCATTTACAGTTAATGTTTTTAAAACAGTAGCTAGTCCACGAGAATCCGCCCGTTGAAACATTTCATTGTTGGTTACAATAAGCGGAGAAGAAGCATTTACAAAATTTTGACAATGTACGCTATTACCTTCGGCAATAGATTGTAAAATTTTTATATTACTGCTAATATTTGTATTTAAAAAAGTTAAATCCATTAGTGAACTTAGTGTAAACACTTTAAAATTGCCTTTCAAATGCCGAGTTCGTAACTTTAAATTCAATTTAGATCCTTCGTATCTGGGGTTTAAACCAATTAATAAACAAATGTTTGAGTTTTTTATTTTAGAGTCATTAAGACTGGAATTTAGTAAGTAATTTTGTTCTAAATCATTATTTACATTGTGTACACTAGACTTTCTAAGTTTAAAAAATGAATATTTTTGAGTTAACGCCTTTAATAAATTTAAAACCTCTATACTTGTATTTTCTCCTAAACAAATTGTTATTTGCTTAGGTTTATAATAATGTTGTGATAAATGTGTTTTAAAATATAATATATAAAAAAATTCTTTCAATATTTTTTGTCATGACAAATTGTCAAATGATTTTTTTTTTGTTTGTAAAAAATTACTTATGATTCGTGTAGGTGAAAACATTCCATCAAACGCAAAACGAGTTTTATCTGTAATTCAATTTGTTTTTCAAATTTTTTGTTCAAAACCAGGTAAAATTTTTACAATTTGATTGTTTTTTATAAATAATTGAATAGGCGTACTTAGTCCATCTGAAAAGTCAAATGATTTTAAATTTTTTAGTTCTCAATTCCTATTTACAAAAGGATAAGGTTTTGATGTTAGTGCTCCTACAGGACATAAATCGATAACATTACCCGACAATTCAGATTTAAACATTTTGTTTACGTAAGTACCTATTTCACTTTGTAAACCTCTTCCAAACATGCCGATGTCGTCAGTTCCTGCGATTTCTGTTGCAAATCGGACACATCTTGTACAGTGGATACATCGAGTCATTACAGTTTTTACAATTGGACCTAAATTTTTATTTAACACAATTCTTTTAAAATTAAAAAATCGTTTTTTGGTTAATCCAAAAAATAACGATTGATCTTGTAAATCACATTCCCCCCCTTGGTCACAAATTGGACAATCAAGTGGATGGTTTAATAACAAAAATTCTAAAACGTTTTCACGCGCTTTTTTTACCAAAGTGCTATTTGTGTAAATGTCTCCATTTGCTAAACACGATTTTGCGTTCATTGCACAAGAAACTATAGGTTTAGGTGAATTTTTTAGTTCTACTAAACACATACGACAATTACCTGAAATAGACAAATTTTTGTGATAACAATAATGAGGTATTGTTATACCAATTGTTTCGCAGTACTCAATAAGAGGAGTATTTTGTTTTCAAAAGTTTATTTTCGAATTATTTTTAAATTCTAAATCGTAGTTAAATTTTGTGTTGTTTATATGAAAATATTTCAAAAAAAGGAAACGTAGCTTCAATTGGTTAAAGCGTCGACTTGTCACGTCGAAGAGTGCTGGTTCAAATCCTGTCGTTTTCGTATTTTAACTTTTAATATTTTTAATTTTGTCAATTTGAATAGTATTTTTTAACCGATAGTATACTGTAAGAACAGCTAATCCAATGGCTGACTCCGCAGCTGCAATAGTTAAAATAAATAAAACAAAAACATAACCAGTAATATCGTCTAAATACACAGAAAAAACAACAAAATTTAAATTTATAGCTAGTAACATTAATTCAATGCACATTAGTATAATTAAAATATTTTTTCTATTTAAAACAAGACCTAACACACCAATAAAAAATAAAATTACAACAATATTTAAAATATAATTTAAATTCAGAATTATCATATATATGTTATTATTTCTAAATGGGTACATTGGGGTTTGAACCCAAGACCATTGGATTAAAAGTCCAGTGCTCTACCTGCTGAGCTATATACCCATTTTTAATTTTTTTGCTATAAAAAAATTATAATGCAAAAAGAATTAAAAATGCCATCATTAAAGAGAATAAAGCAATAGCTTCAGTTAATGCAAATCCTAAAATAGCTAATTTAAACAATTCATCTTTTAACGAAGGATTTCTAGATACTCCAATAACTAATGCACCAAATACGGTACCAATACCTACTCCAGCTCCTGCTAACCCAATGGTTGCTAGTCCAGCTCCTACAAATTTTGCTGCTTGTAATAACATGTGTTATATATATATATGTGTTTTACTTAGTTTTCGGTGGCTTTAAAATTATTTTTTAAAGATCCCATCATACTTTTGATAGAATAGGTTTACAATACCTAAACATCCTGTCGTCTTTGTAACTATAGTTTTGTGTTTTATGACGAAATTATAGTTTTAACTGGTAATTTAGCACTTCCAGTACGAAAAGCTTTGATTGCGAGTTTTACGGGAACTCCACAAATTTCGAATAAAACTGTCCCAGCACTAACTTTAATACCTCAATGGGATACAGATCCTTTTCCTTTACCCATTCTAACTTCTGTAGGCTTTTTTGTAATAGGAATTCAAGGGAAAATTTTAATTCATAATTTTCCTTTTCTGTTTAATTTTCTAACAATAGATTGTCTCGCTGACTCAATTTGTCTAGCTGTAATTGTACCTGATTTTATTGCTTTAAGTCCAATATCTCCGAATTTCAAATTAGTAGAACGATAAGTAAATTGTTTTAGTTTACTTTTTTGTAGTTTTTTATATTTACTTTTTTTAGGTTGTAATAACATAAATGATTTAACAATTTTCAGATAACCAAACTTTTATACCAAAAGTACCATTTGTTGTATATGCTGTTGACTGATAGTAATCAATTTTCGAATTAAATGATTGTAAAGCAAAATTGCCAAAATGAAAACTAACTGTTTTGGCTCTAGGAGCTTTATTAAAACGACCTTTAATTACAATTTTAATTCCTTTAACACAAGATACTTCATATTTGACTAACAATGTAAGCATTTGTTTTAAAAAACCCAAAAAATAGTTATCTTTCCTAGAAATAGTTACTTGATCTGTTTTTAGTTGATTTAATTTAAATTGCTCTGCTATGAAATCAGCAAGTAATTTTGCTGATTTTCGTTTTGAAATAGTAATAAATAAAATGTTAAGAGCTTCTTTAAAAAAATTATTTTTGATGTATTTTTTTAACTGTTTAAAAATAATTTTTAAATGTTGAATTTGATAGTACGATAGTTTATTAGAAAAATTTAAATTTTGTAATTTGATAAAAATGTCTAATTTATTATTGGTGTAAACAGCTAAACTATTTAATAAAATTTCTTGAAATTCTATTGGATTAGGTGTTAAATAAAAATTTTTTATTTTTTTTATTTTTTTTGTTTTTTGAACTTTATTTCAGTCTATTTTTTTATTTTTTGTATTTAAATGTAATCGTTTATAACAATTTTTTAGTTTTTCTGCGTTTTTTGTTAATCTTTTTTTAAAAATATTAATAACTTTGTGAGATGTATAAAAAGAAATAAAAATTTGTAATGAATTATTTGTATGAAATATTTTACAGTTATGAATTTTTACTTTGTATAACTTAAAAAAACGATTTAAATATTTTTGAATTTCTAAAGTTTTGTATAAATAAAAAGAAGAATCTTCATTATTTTTTTGATTATCTTTAAAACTTCAATTTTTATTTAAAATTCCTTGTCTAAAAACTCTTGCATCTGTTTTTTGAGCCATGTTATTTAATTTTTTTTTTGTAAAAAAACTGTTTTCTTGTAGGTACAAATTCACCCAATTTGTACCCTACCATTTCTTTTATTATTTTTATAACTACAAACGTTTTACCGTTATAAACACGTAAAGATAATCCTATAAATTTTGGAACTACTAAAGAATTTCGAGTTAAAATTTCAAATTTATTATTTTTTATTTTTCTTAATAAATCATGATTTACAAATGGTCCTTTTCATTTTGCTCTTTTCATATTTTTGTTTTTTAATAATTTAATTTTTTTTAGTCTTACCATTTTTAGTCGGTTTACCTCAAGGTGTTACAGAACTCCGGCCTCCAGAGCTTTTCCCTTCCCCACCTCCATGAGGATGGTCTACAGGATTCATAGCAACTCCTCTAACTGTAGGTCTTTTATTTAGCCACCGATTTCGACCGGCTTTACCAATTTTTTTAAAAAATGAAAATTCATTTGAAACACTACCAATCGTTGCCTGACATGTAGATAAAAGCGTTATTTGCTTACCTGAATTTAAAAGAATTTTTGAATAATTAGCTGTCTTTTCTATCAATTGAGCACTTGTGCCTGCCGATCTACAAAGTTGTGCTTTTTTATTTTGTTTTAATGAAATGTTGTGTATAAAACAACCGACAGGGATTTTTGTTAATGCTAACGAATGGCCTGTTTTAATTTCTGCGTTAAATCCTGACTTTATTATGTCGCCTATATTTAAGTTTTTAGGTGCAATAATATAATAGTAATTATATTGTATTGTATCAAAAATAGAAGCAATAAATGCTGTTCTAAAAGGATCGTATTCTATGCTTGTTACAATTCCTACTGAATTTTGATTTCGTAAGAAGTTAATTGTTCTATATTTTTGTTTGTGCCCGGATCCTTTATGAGCTACTGTAATTTTACCAGAGTTATTTCTACCAGCTTTATTTTTTTTACCTTTAATTTTTTTTTTTATTAAAGGAGTTTTTTTTAATATTGTTTTTAATGTTATCATTTTTAGAATAAAATTTTTTTAAAAAAAATTTATGTTTATAGTAAAAATAGTAAATAAATCCTTAATTTTGCCAAAATTAACTTTTTATACTTATTTTAATTGTCTATCTCACAGTATAAAACTTTTAAAATTTGTAAAAAAAGAAACATTTTCTTTTTTTATATCTTGGTTATTTATACTTATTTTTTTAAATTCATATAAACTTAAAACAAAAATTAATTATTTTATTAAATATATTTTTGTTTCTGCTTATCAAAATCAAAAACTAATTAATTATGTTCTAAATATTAATCAATTAAAAACAAATACTTTGATAAATTTAAATGATATAAAAGGTAATCCAAAAATATTTTATTCTGCTGGCATGTTAAATTTGCAAAAAAAGCAAAAAATACGACAGCCAAAAGCTGCAATAACAATGTTACGGCAGTTGATTTCAAAATCAAAAAACTTGAAACAAAAACCAGCAGTTTTGCATTTTAATAACATGTTTTTAAATTATCGATCTTACATATTCAAAAAACTTAAACAAAAAATTTTTATAAAATTAATTGTAAATTATAGCAATACTGCTCATAATGGTTGTAGACTGAAAAAAAAGAAACGTGTTAAAATTCGAACAAAAACAAAAAAATTAAAGGAATGACTGAGTGGTTTAAAGTGGCAGACTGTAAATCTGTTAAGCAATGTCTTATCGTAGGTTCGAATCCTACTTCCTTTACGAAATATAGCGCAGGTTGGTAGCGCGCCTGTTTTGGGAACAGGAGGTCATGTGTTCAAATCACATTATTTCGAAATTTTATTATTTTTTAATTTACAAAAAGGTAATTTTATAAATGTTTTTATCGAATTATGCAAAATTAAAACATTTTGAAGGTAAGAAATTTTTTTTAATTTTTTTAATTGTTTTTTTGAATAAATTTTATTGTTTAATCTTAAACTAAGTAAAGTTAAAGAATTAATTTTTGTTAACTGTGTATAAGAAGATATTGACTGAGAAGAATGTAGTAAAACGATTGAAGCGTGAATTGAAACAGCTAAATGTGTAAATACAGAATTTTTTATTGTGTTATTGAATAATTTGTTAGAAACCTTGTAATGTTGTAAATTAAATTTTAACAACTTTTGGTTCATTTTAATAGAAATTTTACTATTTAAAAAAGGACTATGTAAAAAAAACAATAAATTAAATTGTTGAAAAGATGTCTTAATTTTATGATGTTTGTATGTTTTCAAGTTAAAATCCATATTGTTGATTTTAGGCTTAGTAGGATTTGAACCTACGACTAAACCGTTATGAGCGGTACGTTCTACCACTGAACTATAAGCCTAAAAACGTAAAAAAAATTTTTGATTTTATGAGACACATAAGTTTAAGCCAATTTTTGATACTTTTTTTTATTGGAATTTTACTATTTAGTGATTTTTCAAAAATAATAAAAAAAATAAAAAACTGATTTAAAATCTTTAAAAATATAACAAAAAAATAACAATATAAAAATTTATGCTTTCTAAATATTTATTTGAAATGAAGTATCGGATGTTGTTTTGTTTAATTGCTTGAATTTTTATTATGATAAATTGTTATTATTTTAAAGAAATTTTATTATATGTTTTTATTAAACCGAGTTTTAAATTACACTCTGATACCGCTTTAAAATTTATGACAACGAACGTAACAGAAGTTTTTTTTACGTATTTAAATTTGTCGCATTTTGTAGCAAATCAATTTTTAATTCTATATACTTTTTTTCAAATATTTTTACAAATAGCAAATGGATTGTATAAATTTGAGTATATTTATTTCAAAACAATTTTGACAAAATGGATTTTACTATGATTTTTTTGTATTTTTTTTTTAAATAAATTTTTGTTTCCTATTGTATGATTTTTTTTTTTTAAATTTCAAAATTCTTCATTTAATTTCGAAATAAAACTATATGAGTATATTGATTTTTATCATTCTATTTATTTTACCTGCGATTGAGTTTTTAAAATTATAATTTTACTTTTAATTTTGTTAGATTTAGTAAAACTAAATTTATTTTTAATCAAAAAATTTAAAAAAATTTGTTACTTTTTTTTTGCTATTTTAGCAACTTTTGTAACACCACCTGACGTAATACAACAACTAATAACTGGCATTTTTATAATAGTAATATACGAATTAATAATATTTAATGTTATTTTTAAGTATGAATTAGCTAACAATTAAGTAGGTAATCAATTAAAACTTACTAATAAACCTACAGAAAATAACAAATAGCCTAAAGACAAGGGTAAAAAACTTTTTCAACCAATATACATTAATTGATCGTATCGATACCTTGGTAGAGTTGCTCTTGTAACAATAAAAAAAATTACGCCTAAGGACATCTTTAAACTAAACCAAAGACTTCCAGGAAGTATGTTAAAAGGAAACAAATTAATAATAGGTAACCAACCTCCTAAAAATAAAATTGAAACAAAAGCACTCATTAAAAGCATATTTGCGTATTCTCCTAAAAAAAATAATGCAAAGGTCATTGCTGAGTATTCTACATTGTAACCTGACACTAACTCAGCTTCCGCTTCAGGTAAATCAAACGGATGTCTATTAGTCTCAGCTAGCATTGAAACACAAAAAATAATAAACATAGGAAACAGAGGAACAATAAACCAAACTGTTTGTTGAGCTAATACTATAGCACTTAAATTAAACGATCCAGTACAAATACAAACATTAATAATAATAAATCCTATAGAAACTTCATAAGATATCATTTGGGCTGCTGAACGTAAAGCTCCTAAAAAAGGGTACTTAGAATTACTAGATCAACCTGCTATTATTATACCATAAACACTTAACGAAGAAGTAGCAAAAAGGTATAAAATTCCGACGTTTAAATCAGATAAAACTATTTGGTTAGATAACGGTAACACTGCCCAACCAATAAGACTTAAAATAAATGTCAGCATAGGGGCAATAATAAATAAAACAATGTTAGAATTACTAGGGAAAATTGTTTCTTTTACAAATAGCTTTAATCCATCTGCTAACGGCTGTAATAATCCTACAAACCCTATTACATTAGGTCCTTTACGTCTTTGAATAATACCCATAATTTTTCTTTCAGCGATAGTAAAATACGCAACAGAAATTAATAAAGGAACAACAATAGCAAGAATTTTTAATAAATTAGAAATTATCAATAAAATCATTTTTAAATTATACAATAGGATAAGGTGGGATTTGAACCCACGGTATTAAAAATACAATAGTTTTCAAAACTAACGCCTTAAACCGCTCGACCACTTATCCTTTTTGTAAAAAACTAGAGCAAAAGAAGGGATTTGAACCCTCAGCTTTAATCATGGCAAGATTACACTCTACCAATTGAGTTACATTTGCATTATTTAAACAAAAAATTTATTTGATTTTAAAATAAAATAAAGCTCTTTTCGCGATTTTGTATCAAAATTTAATGTAATAATTAATTTCGGTAAATTTTTAAAATACATATACTGGTTTTCAAGTTCGTTAAAAAATAAAGGGTTTTGAATTTGAAATGTAATAGCTTTCAACAAATTAGTTTTTTTTTTGAATTTAATTGTTTTTAAAGGTGTTAAGGTTATCAATTTCAAATAAAAAGAATACATGCTTTCTTTTTTTAAAATTACCTTACAACCTACAGGTGCACCTTTTTTTATCTTCAAAAAAACATTTAAACGTTTTGATTTTGTTAAATTACTTTTTTTTAAAGTTATAAATTCAAGAGCAATTAAACTTGAAAGAATATACTTAAATAATGATTGTTGGTATTTAAAACTTAAAGTTATTTGTTTTAATTTAGGTATTTGTGTTAATTTGTTATAAAAAAAAACGTTAACCAAGTCGTAGTTTATTGTTCTTCTGGAATAAGAGTTAAAAAAAGACATAATATTTTAGTTTATACTACAAATCCAGTAGATAGTGTTCCGATCTTGATTTTTTTTTTTTTTATTATTTTTGGGACTGGTCCTAAAATTCGTGACGCAATTGGTTTGTTTTGTTTATTCAAAAGACTAACTGCGTTAGTATTAAACATTGTTGTCATACCATCTTTTTTTGTTATGCTTTTTTTAGTTCTTATAATCATAGCTTTATAAACTTCGCCTTTTTGTACTTTTGATGTCATTCTAGCTTTATTTCGAAGTTTAATTACAGAAATTACAATCAAATCACTAAGTAAAGCAAATTTTTTATTAAATCCATTAGTAACTTTTATGCATTTTACTGTTTTTGCTCCTGAATTATCTGCTACTTTTAATTTTGTTTGTTGTTGAATCATTTTTTTGCGCGTTTATAGCTCAATTGGATAGAGCGTTGGATTTCGGTCCCAAAGGTTGTAGGTTCAAATCCTATTAGACGTACTTAAATTAAAATCATCTATAATAAAAATATTTTTTTTTTAAAAAAGCATATTCATATAAAGTTTTTTTTTTTGTTATAAAACTTCCGTTATTTTTGCTTGCATTTAATAATTCTGTAAAAATTCTTTTATATGTTTTTATTTTAGCTTTTTGATTTTTAGTCAAAAAAAATTTTAAAGCTAAAGCTATACGAGTTTTATAAGTTGTTATAAACGGAAACTCTTTTGTCTGTGACCGTTTTCGTTTTTGTTGTAGTTGTTTGACTTTTATTAAAGGAGCAACGTTTATGATGGACCTGTTAATAAATTTTTTGTAGTTTTTTGTAAACGATTTTTGAAATAATTTTATATTTTTTATCCAAATTTTTTCACAAACGGTTTTTTTGCCGTTAATCAAAAATTGATTAATTATCTTGTTAGTCATAATAAAATTTTATAATTTTTTTGTACCGTATTTTGAACGGGAAGTTACACGGTTTTTTAGACCACTAAAATCGAGTTTACCTCGTACTAAATGGTACTTAATACCTGGTAAATCCTTTACTCTGCCCCCTCGTAATAAAACAGTAGAATATTCTTGTAAATTATGTCCCTCACCTGGGATGTATGCCATTGTTTTTTTGTTATTAGTTAGTCGTAATTTAACTAATTTCCGTAAAGCTGAATTCGGTTTTTTAGGTGTTCTTAAAAACACTTTAGTGCAAACTCCTTTTTTTTGAGGACAAGAATTTAAAGCAGGAACTTTATTTCGAAGTTTTTTTTTAACTCGTTTTTTTCGACATAATTGATTTATAGTAGGCATTGTATGTTTTTACCAAAAAAGGGACTCGAACCCATACTCTTAAAAAAAGAACTAGAACCTAAACCTAGTATGTCTACCAATTCCATCATTTTGGTTTAAATACTCATTATCGGATTTGAACCGATACTCAAAAGAATCAGATTTTAAGTCTGACGTGTCTACCAATTTCACCAAATGAGCAATTCCACAATTTGATATTTTAACATTAGGTGCACAAGTATTCGGACTTTTATTGTCGTTATCTTTTTTTTATTATTTTAGTATTACTGTTGTAATTCCCAATTTTATTGAAGTGAAAAAGTTTAGAACTAAAAAACTAGTTAAAAACACACAATCAATTTCTGCAATGAATTTAGATTTAGTGAATAATAAAAAATTAATTAATAATAGTTATAAACTATTTATGCAATAATTAGTTTAAGGGAGTATAACTCAATTGGTAGAGTGCATGCTTTGCAAGCATGAAGTTATTGGTTCAAATCCGATTATTTCCAAATAAAATCTCTTCAGGTTGGATTTGAACCAACAACTTAGTAGTTAACAGCCACTCGCTCTACCTTTGAGCTACTGAAGAACAGTCTTTTATTTTTTATAAAAATTTACAAAAGAATTAAAATCAATTCAAAAAGGATAAGAGAAAAAACAGTTAGAATATTCTTGTGTTATTACTATACTAAAAGTTTTATAATTTACAAAACATTGTTTAAAAGGTATTGGTCAAACATTTGAATTAAGAATATTTTGATGAAGTGATTTATGTATATTATTTTTAAATGTAATTAAATCTCCTTTTTTTAATATATAATTACTTTGTTGCATAATTTTACCATTAACATAAACTTTTTTATGAGCAATTAGTTGCCTTGCATTATGCAAACTGTATGCAAAGTGCGTTCGACGTAATATAGTGTCTAGTCTATTTTCTAATTGCTGTATCAGTAATGTTATGAGATTTTTTTTTGAAATTTTAGATTTTTTAAAAATCTCTTTTAATAGTTTTTTTAAATAAGATTTTTTAAGTTTGCCGTAAAAAAAGCTTAATCTTTGTTTATTGTGCAAATTATACTTAAATTTTTTATTAAAAAAACTTTTAAAATTAGATAAAGAGTAAATTACTGGGTCATAAAACCTTTTTTTTTTTGATTTTAATAGTATTTGCTGGAATTTTTGCCATTTTTTTTTTTTAAATTTTAAAATTTTGTCTGAATTTTTTACATCTTTTTTTAAATATAAAAGTTTTTTGTATAGTAACTTGCTGCCCAATTTTTTTGTAGAATACATAAATGTTTTAAATAAGTGTGTTTGTTTTTAAAGTTGTTTTTTTTTTAATATTGAATAAATAAAAAAAAATCATGTTAATTTCAAATTTTTATTGTCGAAATTTAAATTTATTAACGTTTTATATAACGCTTTTTCTAAATTTATTTTTTTACAATTAAAAACAATAACCGGTATTCCAGCTTTATAAAATTCATTTATAACTCCTGTTTCTAAATTGTTATCAAAAAAAACAACTAAATGTGGCTTTGATTTAAGAGTTAATAAAGTATTTAAACTTTTTGAAAAGTTTTTTAATTGTAAATTTTTTAAATAAGTAAATACTGAAAATCGATTTCGAAATGTACCATTTAACCAAAATTTTTGCGATATAAAATCGTGATTTGTTAAATTAACAAGTTTTACTTGCTGTTTTTTAAACACTACAGGAAAACCTATAAATAAAATTTTTGAATTGTTAACATGGTACTCATAAATGATTTTTAGTAATTGTTTTAAAGAAATTTCTGTTTGTTCTAAAACACTTTTTGAAAAAATATTATTATAATTATTGTGTTTATAAAATTGTAATTTTAATAAATTATATTTAAATAATTTATATTTTTTTATATTAATTATTTTCATACTAAACTTTTTTTCCTTCTTTTAATGTTATTTTTTCGGTAGTGTATAAAATTCCTTTTCCTTTGTAAGGCTCAGGAATTTTTAAAGATTTTATTAAAGCTGCTATTTGAGTTACAAATAAATAAGAATCGCCTATAAGAAAAAGTGTATTTGATTTTATACAAAAAGTTTTTAAATTTTTAGGAATTTTAAAGTAAATAGAATGACTATACCCTAATTTGAAATGTAAAAAATTATTTGTTAAAATTTCAAAAGTAGAAACTCTAAAACCAACCCCTACTAATTTTAATTTTTTGCAAAATTTACTAGAATTATCTAAAAATAATTGTTTTAAAAGGGTAACTTGAGTAGCTTGTATAGCTTTTAATTTTTTTTGATAATTGTTTGAAATTTTAAAAAAAGGGATTCTTGTAACTTTAATAATTTTTTTTGTTTTTTTTAAAATCAGCTTTGTTTTTAATTTAAATGTTTTATAATTTTTAGAATTTGAAACAATTACAACTTGATTAGTACTACAGTAATACAAGAGTGTGTTTTTTGGTATTTTCAAAATGTATTTTTTAACAATATTATTCATTTATTTAACAATAAATAGAGGTTGGCCTCCAACTTGATTTTTTTTACATTCTTGAACTGTCATTAAACCTTTAGAAGTATTTAATATTATGAGATTTTTTTTTGAGTCTAATTTTCATAATTGTGATAATTTGTAATGATTAGTAAAACCAGAATTGTAAAATAATTTTATTGAATTTATAACTGGTTTATTTTTTTTATATTTTAAAAAAATTTTTAACAAATTTGAATTCACACCATAAAGTTTGTACCCCAAAATAAACCCCTCATTTCAAAGAATATTTAAAAAATTAACAATTAATTTGGTTTTTGGTTGAAAAATGAAATTTCGTTTTGATATTTGACTATTATTTAAATTAATAGCAACATTTCGTAAAATTGACTTCATAAAAAAATTTATTCAGAGACAGATTTGAACTGCCGACACAAGGATTTTCAGTCCTTTGCTCTAACCAACTGAGCTATCTGAACTTTTAATATTTTAGACAAAATTCGCCGTAAATATCCCAAAGTAAAAGAGAGTGATTTTTTTCTTGTTTGATACCTAAAAATTTGAAATATTGTTTGTCTTTTATAAATTTGTCAGAATTTATTTTGTTAATTGTCGTATGATTATTCAAGTTTTGATTAGCTATAAATTTTAGTGTTAAATTTACATCTGTAAATAAAGTTAACTTAACAGTTTTTCAAATAATCAAAAATTTACTTAATTGAGAAACATAAATTTTTAATTGTTTATTAAAAACATTATATTCAAATTGTTCTTGTGCTTTTTTATTAACATGAGGTGATTTTAAAACTGAAAACTGTTTAGATTTTTTAAGTTGTGGAGCTTGAATAATAGTAAAATTTAAATTTAAAATTTTATTTGTTTTGAGTTTGTATAAAAATTTTAAAAAATTACTTATTGAGTTAGAATTTTTTGAAAAAATTTGGATAATAATAAACATAATTTTTATCGACGTTTCGCAGTTTTAGCATTAGTATGAGTACGTTGCCCTCTCACAGGTAATTTGCGTAACCTGCGAATACCTCTGTAAGCTTTAATTTGAATTAGGTTTTTTGAAAGACTAACTTGTAGTTTTTTTAAATCGATGTTAATATTTGTATTAGAATTTTCAATAAATTTGATAAGTTTTAAAGTTTGGTCTTTTTTCAAATTCTCAAAAGTTAAATTTTGAGCTAATCCTAACGTTTTGCAGATTTTAACAGCTTTGGATCGGTTTAAACCAAAAATTTTAGTCAAAGCGAATGATATTGGTTTTTTATCGTGCAGATCTGTTTCTAAAATATAAATCATTTATAAATTATAACATGAGTTATTTCAATTAACATATTAACACTCATATGCATTGAATTTAAAAAAATTTCAGGGTATAAACCAATTACGATTGTACCTAGAATTAAAGGCAAAAAAATAAAAGCTTCTCGTTTATTGATATCAATGTAACTTTTTAAGTATTGAATTTTCAAATTCCCGTAAGAAATTCTGTTAAAAAGTCAAAGTGAATAACAACCTCCTATAATCATACCAGTTGCACTAATAAAAGTAGCACTAGTATTGGCTTTAAATGATCCTGCTAGTATTAAAAACTCTCCTACAAAACTACCAGTTCCAGGCAAGCCTATATTTGACATTGTAAAAAACAAAAAAATAAAAGTATATATAGGCATACAATGAACTAAACCCCCATAGTATTTTACCATTCTAGTATGATGACGTTCGTAGACTACACCGATAGCCATAAAAAGAGCACTAGCAACAAAACCGTGGCTTAAACTTTGCAAAATAGCACCTTCTATTCCTATAACATTAAAACTAAATAGCCCAACCATTACAAGATTCATATGAGCTACAGATGTATAAGCAATAATTCTTTTAAAATCTGTTTGTCGAATAGCAGTAAAAGAAGTATACACAATACCGACAACAGATAACAGGTATACAAGAGGCGTAAAATATAACGAAGCAAAAGGAAATAAAGGAAACGAGAATCGTAAAAACCCATAAGTCCCTAGTTTTAGTAATATACCTGCTAGAATTACAGAACCTGAAGTCGGCGCTTCAACATGTGCTTCAGGTAATCAAAGATGTACAGGCACCATAGGTACTTTTGTAGCAAAAGAACCAAAAAAAGAAAGTCATAAAAATTTTTGTTCTAATGCAGAAAAAATAAAAGTAATTAAAACTTCATAGTCTGTAGTTCCAACTTGATAATAAATATATAAAATAGACAACAGCATCAGTACAGAACCTAATAAAGTATACAAAAAAAAAAAGTAAGCAGCTCTAATTTTTCGTTCCCGTGACCCCCATACTCCAACAATTAAATACATAGGAATTAATATACTTTCAAAAAAAATATAAAATAATAATAAATCTAAAATAGAAAAAACGCCTATTAAGAAGAATTCCATTATTAAAAAAGCAATCAAAAATTCTTTTATATTTATTTTAACACTAGTTCAACTAATTAAAATACATAAAAAAATTAATAACGTAGATAACAGAATAAAAAACAAAGAAATACCATCTATTCCTAAACTAAAATTAAAATTTAAAAAAGGTATTCAAGCCAATTTATTTACAAATTGAAATGAACTAATCGATTTGTTAAAAAACACTCATAAAAATAAAGACAAAAAATAACAAAATCCTGAAATGTTTAAAGCTATTAACTTTAAAAGTGAGTGATTCCACGCAGGTATAAAAAAAATTATAAAAGTACCAACTAAAGGTAACACTAGAATAAAAATTAACAAATTTGTTACATTTAAAAAAAAAAAGTCTAACATTAACATTTTATAGGATTTGAACCTATGTCCGTCAGCTTAGAAGGCTGTTGCTCTATCCAACTGAGCTAAAAATGTAAAGATTTAAAAGCCAAAATCGGATTTGAACCGATATTAAAAGATTTGCAATCTAATACATTAACCTAATTATGTTATTCAGCCTTTTCAAATTACGTTTAATTTAACAATAGAGTTATCTTATACGAAAACAAGTAAATTAATGTTGGATTTATAAATAAAAAAATTAAAAAATAAAATAAAGATGACACAATAAATGAAATATAAGATTTAATAGGATAGTATAATTTGCCTGACGTAGAGCCTTCAAAATAAATTATTTTTAAAATTCTTATATAATAGAAAGTAGAAATTACACTACATAATATGCTAACTATCGCAACAAAATACATAGAAGATTCTATAATTGCTAAAAAAATTCCAATTTTAACTAAAAAACCTATCATCGGGGGTAATCCCGCTACAGATAAAAGAACGATACTAAAAGACAAAGCTAATATATTGTTTGATTTATTTAAAGAATATAAATCTGTTAAATCTTTATTTTGTTTTTTAACGTACTTATGCTTTAATTGTAACATCAAAAAAATAGATCAAGTACACAAACCAGCGATCATATACACAAAAAGATAACTAAAAAGTACTTGCATACCTTCCAACGTTCCCGCACTAAACGCTAAAAGAGTGTAACCCATGTGGGACGTAGAACTATAAGCTAAAAGAGTTTTTAATTTTTTTTGCTCTAATCCTCCAAAAGAACCTACAACTATAGATATTATTGCTAAAATTACAAGGTAATAACGCCATTTGTTTGTATATTCAAAAAAACTTAAATAAAAAATTTTGACAAACAGTACAAAAATTGCTAATTTTGGGATGATAGCAAAAAAAACTGTTGAACTTGAAGGGGAACCTTCATAAACGTCTAAAGACCACAAGTGAAAAGGTGCAACTGCTAGTTTAAACAAAAGGCTTACAAAAAGAAAAGCTAAACCAAATTGAATTAAACTTCCTTCTAAAAACACATTTTTTGAAAATGTACAATTATCATAAACTAAAATAGATTCATTATGAAAAAAAAAAAATAAATTTTTTAAATCTTCTAAATTTGTGGTGCCTGTAACGCCATACAAAATAGAAGAACCAAACAAAAACAAACTTGAAGCAAAAGCACCTAACACAAAATATTTTAAACCTCCATCCACAGAAAAAGAAGAGTCTTTTTTCATACTTGCTAAAATATAAAAAGATAAACTTTGTAACTCAATCGATAAATATGCCGTAATTAAATCATTAGAACAGCATAAAAAAAAAATACCTAACAGCGAAAACAATATCAAAATACTATATTCAAAATAATTAATTTTTTGAAAAACGATGTAGTGCTGTACAGTTAAAAAACAAAAAATTGAAATTAAAGCAATTCAAATTTTAGTACAAAACCCTAAATAGTCAATATTAATTGTATTATTAAAAATTTGAAAACTATTAAATTCAACACAATTATTTATTAATAAATAACAAAACAAACTAAGAATCAAAACACTTAATTGCAAAATAGAATTTTGAATTAATAAATACTTTGTGTTAATAGACGAAAATGTTCCGTGTATAATCAAATAAATTATAGAAACAGCTAAAAAAATTTCAGGTAATAATTGTATTTCTTTAAATATTAGCATTTATAAATTAAATTTTAAATTGTTAAAGGTAAGATTTGAACTTACAACCTCTAGAACATGAGCCTAGCGAGCAACCTATTGCTCTTCCTTAACATTCAATCAAATAAATAAAAATAATATATTAAATAAATAAAACAGAACTATAATTACGAGCAAGTTGTTTGAATGTAACTTGAATTTTTGTATTATTAATTGTAGAACGATTTAACACTAATACTACTGGTCCAATTGTAGCCAACAACAAAATGTTTCCGGCTATTAAAAATTGTATTACATAATCAGTGTACAATATTTGGCCAATTGTCACAATTTCAGTAGAAAAATCTAACTTATGAAATCAATCAAAGTAAAAATTACATAAAAAACTTTCAGAATAAGGATTATTAGAATCAAAAATTGTAGGTATTATTAATAAAATTTCAATTAAAAAAACTAAACTTAAAAACCCTCCAAACGGAAAATATTTTAACAAATCTTTTGTAAAATAAACAGTTTTAATATCTAACATCATTACTACAAACAAAAATAATACTGCAATAGCTCCAACATATATTATAATAAAAATTAATGAAATGTATTCACATTCTAATAAAAATAAAATGCTTGAAGAACTAACAAAACTTAACACTAAAAATAGTACCGAATAAATTGAGTTTTGGCTAAAAATTATCATTAAAGAGCTAATAATTAGTACAAAAGAAAAAATATAAAAAAACAAATTAATTATCATGATTTTAATAATGAAAGAGAGATTTGAACTCACGACTTTTGGATTATGATTCCAACGTTCTAACCAACTGAACTATTCCACTTGTTCCAGCTACACGTTCCCGTACAGCTACCTTGTTACGACTTCATCCAAATTATTGATTTTTTAATGAGCTAATTTTTTTATTAAAAAATAAAACAAAAAAACGTAACTTTCAAATAAAATTAACTTTTTGCATGTGACGGGCGGTGTGTACAAAGTCAAGGTACTTATTCACCGCAACGTTCTGATTTGCGATTACTTGTGATTCCATCTTTATGCAAACGAGTTGCAGTTTGCAATCTGAACTAAGGAAATTTTTCAAGATTAACTAAAATTTTCATTTTTGTTACTTTTTGTCGTTCCCATTGTAGCACGTGTATAGCCCAACCTATAAGGGCCACAGTGACTTGACTTTATTCTCACCTTCTTCCTATAAAAGGCAGTCTTTTTAAAACAAAATATTTAATAAAAATTAAATATTAGAAGTAATATATTAAAAATAAGAGTTACGCTAGTTTAAAGGAATTAACCAAACATCTTACGACACTAGCTGACGACAGTCGTGCAACACCTGTAATGAAATATAATTTTAAAAAATTTTCAATATGTCAAAGGTTGGTAAGATTTTGCGCGGATTATCGCATTAAATCACATGCTCCACCACTCGTTGTAGACTCCCGTCAATACCTTTAAGTTCAAATCTTGCGATCGTACTCCTCAGGCAGAATGCTTATGGCGTTAGCTTAAAAATCTAAATTTCTTTAAATTACAGCATTCAGAATTTACAGTATAGACTACTAGGGTATCTAATCCTATTTGCTCCCTATACTTTCATCCCTCAGTGTCAGTTTATACTAAAAAGTTGCCTTCGCTATTGGTATTCCTTCACGTATTTCAGGTAATTACTCCTTAACATGAAATTCTACTTTTCTATATTAAACTCTAGTAAAAAAGTATTGTATGTTCTTTTAAAGTTAGGCTTTAAATTTTAACATATAACTTAAATTACAACCTACGAATTTTGTACGCCCAGTAATTTCGAATAACGCTTGCCCCTCCCGTATTACCGCGGCTGCTGGCACGAGATTAGCCGGGACTAAAACTTCTTTAAATAATGTCATTATCATTTTTAACGAAAGAACTTTACAACCAAAAATTAGCCGTCATTCATTCATATAGTATTGCTGGATCAAACTTTCGTTAATTGTCCAATATTCCTCACTGCTGGCTAAAATAGCCTGGACCTTGTCTCAGTTCCAATGTGGTTGAACACCCTCTTAGGCCAACTAAAGATCAACGGCTTGGTGCACTTTTATTTACACCAACTACCTAATCTTACACAAATTCATCTTTTAACGATTTTTAAATAAATAAAAATTTTAAAATCTTTATTCAATATTACTACAAACTCAAAAAGTTTTATCCTATAAAAAACATTATTTTTAAAGGTATAGTTTATTTTGAATTAAAAGGTAGTTAATTTTTTAATTGCGCATTCCTCACCCGTTCGCTACGATTCCTCGTACAACTCGCATGTGTAAAGCATACTATTAGCGTTCATTCTGAGCCAGGATCAAACTCATGTTTTAGAAATTCAAAATCATTTATAAAATTTTGAACATTTTTAACTTTAAATCTTACAATTATTATTATACAAAAAAAAATATAAAATCTTAAACAATTTTAATTTTAGTACTTGTCAGCTGAATTTTACAATTTATACACACCAAGCCTATTTCGTAATAGTCTTTTACGTCTTTTTAAAAATTTTTTTTAAAGTTAGTTTCTTACTTAAATGCATTCAGTAATTATCTTTTATAAATGTAGCTACTCGGCGATGCTATTAAATAACAACCGATTCACCATAGATTTACTTTTCCCGGTCCTCTCGTACTAGGGTTTACTCTTTTAAATTTTTATAACACTTATGGTAGATAGGGACCAAACTGATTCACATCGTTCTAAACTCAGATCATGTACCGCCTTTCTTAATGAACAATTAAACCCTTGGAACCTTTTTCAGCTCCAGGATGCGATAATCCAACATCGAGGTGCCAAACCACTCCATCGATAGGGTCTCTAAAGAATGATTAGCCTGTTATCCCTGGCGTACTTTTTATCCGTTGAGCGATGGCTTTTCTACTTAAAACCACCGGATCACTATAATCGACTTTCGTCCCTGTTTGATTTGTAAATCTTTCAGTCAGGCAAACAATTTACTATTATGCTCTTAAATTGAATTTTCAATTTGAATTTACCTTAATACGCCCCCGTTACATTTTAGGAGGCCACCGCCCCAGTCAAACTACCCATTATAAACTGTTTTAAATTTATGAGTAACAAAAATTTTTAAAAGTGGTATTTCATTGATGTTTAAATGGATAACTTACGTTATGATTTTTTAAAAACTTACCACATATTCTACACATAAAAATGTTTGTTACAATTTATAACTATAGTAAAAGTGCACAGGGTCTTTCCGTCTAGCCACAAGAAGCCTGCATCTTCACAGGCATTTCAATTTCACTGAGATTACATTGGAGACAGTAGGACAGTCGTTACGCCATTCATGCAGGACACCAATTAAATGCCAAGGAATTTCGCTACCTTTGGACCGTCAAGTTTACAGCCGCCGTTTACTGGGAATTATAACAAAAGCCAAAACTTTTGTTTTTAATCTTGCAGCACCGGGCAGGCGTCAGTCTCTATACTTCTTTTTTCAAATTTGCAGAGACTTGTATTTTTATTAAATAGTCGCTGTCCTCGATTTTGTGACGGCTTTAAAAATAAATACTAAAGCCACTCCTTCTCCCTAAGTTACGGAGTCATTTTGCCGAGTTCCTTCAATGTAATTAACTCAAGCACCTTAATTTACTAAATCTGTTCACCTGTGTCGGTTTAGTGTACGGTGTTAAAGTAAAGCTTTTTCTTGAAAACACTAATTGATTAATATCAAAACAATGATATAAATCAATTTTATGTTTTGTCACTTTAAATTTTGATTAAAAAAATCACCCATTAACTACAATTTTCATTTTTGTCTTAGGGACCGAATAACATAAGAAGGTTTAGCCTTTTCTTACAAACCTTGAACTTAAGGTGACAATGTTTTTACATTGTTTATCGCTACTCATATCAATATTTTCATTTTTGATTTCTCCAATTTATATTACTATAAATTTTCTTTGATTTACAAAACGTTCTGCTACCATTTAAACAAAATATTTAAATTTATTGTTTCGGTAAACGATTTTAGTCTTTTTACATTTTCGACGCAAAAAAACTTAACCTGTGAGCTGTTACGCTTTCTTTAAAGGATGGCTGCTTCCAAGCCTACCTATAGGCTGTCAACATTTTTTTACTTTCTTTTTCACTTAATCGTTTTTGAAGACCTTAACAGATAATATGGGCTGTTTCCCTTTTGACTTTGAATCTTAGCACACAAAGTCTGTCTATTTAAAATCTTTTTGATTTTACATTAGGAGTTTAATTAAATTCAGTAAACTTATTATAGTCCCTTTATTTATTCAGTGCTCTACCTTAAAATCAAGTTTTTAAACGCTCTACTTAAATAGATTTCGCAGAAAACCAGCTATTTCTAAGTTTGTTTAGCCTTTCACTCCTAACCACAAATCATCTCAGTATTTTGCCACATACACGAGTTCGATCCTTCAATAAGCGTTACCGCTTTAAATTCAATCTGTTCATGGTTAGATCACTTAGTTTCGGGTTTTATATTAAAGACTAAATATTTTTAACGCATTTTAAAACTCAAGTTTTTTTAGCCTACACTTTTTATTGTTTAAGCTTGCCATTAATATAAACTCATTGATTCATTATGCAAAAGGAACGCTGTTGCTTTGTAATAAGCTACAACAGATAATCAACATTAAATTTCAAGATCTTTTCAATTTCAAAAATTCTATTTCACCTTTCCCTCACGGTACTATTTTATTATCAAACATTAACAAATTTTTAGACTTTGAAGGTAGTACTCCAATATTCAAACAATACATAACGTGTATCGTTTTACTTTTATGTATCAAAAGTTAAAAACATATTTTACAGGACTTAAAAAATGCTACCTTCTTTGGTAAAATTTTAAATATATTTAATAAACTTACAGATAAGTCTAAACCGCTTTTGCTCGCCACTACTTACGGTTTCTCGGTTGATTTTTTCACTAGTTAATTAGATGATTCAGTTTACTAGCTTAATTAAATTTTAAGATTAAAATTCTTTTAGATTTTTTAAAACTTCTTTAGAATTAGAAAAATTACAAGTCAAAAATTTATTCGTTGTAATATTTCGTTTTTAAAACGTTCTTTAAAATATTAATGTTAAGGTATTCCTTTAATGCTTTTATAAGATTTAATAACTAGGCGAATAATGGGATTTGAACCCATGACATCTAGAATCACAACCTATCACTCTAACCTAACTGAGTTATATTCGCCCAAACATTAAAGTTTTTTGACGCTATTAATTAATGCAAGTTAACTGCATCGTTTAAATAAATACAAGTTAAAATTGTAAAAACATAAGCTTGAATTACAGCTACACCTAATTCTAGTCCCATTAATAAAACTAAAATTAATAATGGTATTACGTGTAAAACAGCTAAAAAGTCTTCTAACAAAAGCATACTTCATGAAAAGCCAACAATAACTTTTAATAATGTATGCCCAGCCATTAAATTTGCAAATAATCGAACTCCTAAACTAATAGGTTTAAAAATATAAGATAAAAGTTCAATAGGAACTAGTAACAGTGCTAAACCAAACGACGTATTAGCTGGAAGAAATAATGACAACATATGAAATTTATATTTTTGAATACAAATAATATTTATACCAATAAAAATAGAAAGTGATAAAGTAAAAGTAACAATTAAATGACTTGTAGTTGTAAAACTATAAGGAACTAAACCAATTAAATTACTAAATAAAACAAAAGTAAAAATAACAGAAATAAACGGAAAATATTTTTCACCGTCTTTATTTATATTGTCAAACAATAATTGTGAAGAAACTTCGTACATAGTTTCAATTAAAACTTGTCAAGTACTTGGTACAAAAAAAAAACTTGTTTCTTTAAAAAAATTTAAATTAGAACTAAAAGAAATTACTAACAACATAAAAATCAGTAATACTAAAAAATTTACTAATACTAAATTAGTAATTGAAAAATCAAAACAAAACAATTTAATAGGAAATAATAAAATAATTTGAAATTGCTCTAAAGGAGTGTATAACATTCTTTTTAATAATTTGAATATTTATGAAAAATATATAAAAAAAATTTAAATTATTAATTCAAATTTTTTAACTAAAACAAAATTTATTACAAATTCCAATAAAATTAAGTATTTAAATAAATAGGTTTTAAATTACTCTTGAATAAATAATTAGGTTCAGGTAACTAACTGCTATCAAAGTAAGCTTAAGTGGATTTGAACCACTGACTTTACGCTTATCAGGCGTACGCTCTAACCAGCTGAGCTATAAGCTTAAATTTTTTTGAAATCCCCTCAAATTCTACAGTAACTTACGTAAACGATGGTATAACAGGGTTAATTTGAGCGAAATTGCAAAACATAAGGAAATACTAATCGGTTTTTTAAAAAATAAAGAAATAAAAATAAAATCAGTCACCAATTGATTTTATTTTTATTTAATTCATAAAAATACCCGGTTTTAACCTTTAGCCTACCGGGGTTAATTTGAGCAAAATCCCAAAACATAAGCAAATACTAATCAATTTTTGAAAAAATAAAGAAATAAAAATAAAATCAGTCACCAATTGATTTTATTTCTATTTGTTTTTTTATTTTTCGATTTTTGTTTTTCTTTCTGTTTTTTCTTCCTTTTTTTATTTTTTTCTTTCTATCTTTCTTTCCCCTTTTGCTCCCTTCTTATAGAATTATAATTTTTTTTAATAAAATTTTACTTTTTGACTTGCCCAAAGTAGTATTGTCAAACAATGCTGTTTTTGAAAAAGTTT
>Ga0209713_10000370_pt1 | contig 25158 bp, 2 predicted proteins | sample ArcOceMetagenome_3_FD_187444 | JGI IMG/M metagenome (GOLD analysis project Ga0209713, IMG submission 187444) | Marine eukaryotic phytoplankton communities from Arctic Ocean - Arctic Ocean- Svalbard ARC20M Metagenome (SPAdes) (version 2) | ecosystem: Environmental > Aquatic > Marine > Oceanic... | reverse complement strand
TGCCTAGCGGTGTGCGTTTGGGCACTGAAGTCTCTCTCAGTGGCGACGTCGCCTGAACCGTAGCCGCAAACCTTCGCGGGTACAGGCCGGTAATAGCCCCCGCGGGGCAGCGGTTGAGGCACGTCGCCATCGAGAGGATCGGAGTGCTTGACGATGCGGGGATAGCCCTTGAGGCTGCACTTGTAGGTCTCGAGGAGACGACGCATGAGGTAGTGCGATTGTGAATTGTGCCCTCGGAAAGGGGGGAGGAGAAGGCGGTGGTGTGCGAACGGAACGCGCGCGAATCGTCTAGATCGGTAGATGTGGGCGACGCGCTTGAAAACTGCGAGAGAGCGTGCTGTCGGCGAGGTGCTGAGATTGCGACGACGAGACGGGGCAACTCGGAAGCATTCGGCCTCAGTCTCCATCACGGATGGTGAGATTTTGCGTGCGAGCTTTACGTAAAGGTCGAGGAGCCGCGTTTGACCAGAGGTGTCGTCGATCGGAGTTTGCTCGGGTGGTATCATGCTTAACGACGCTCCGGAGTCAGCCAAGAATATAGAAGCGCCGTGCTGTTCTGTCGACATTGGTTGCTCAGGTACGTCGTCGTCGTCGTCGTCGGTGTCGTCGGTGTAGTCGTCATCGTCGTCGTCGTCTGGCGGTTCAAATTCTGGACCGCATGTTCGGCACTGCTGCCCAAATTCCGGCCGTTCAGATTCGACGAAAGGGCCGAAGAGACGATCGAATTGCTGTTGGCTGATTAGGATAGCGGCGGTCGACGCATTGCTAGTATCAACCATGAGAGAATGCTCAACGCTACTACCGGGTCGATTGCCTCCCTGGCCACCGTTGCCGCGGCTATTGCCGTAGTTACACTTCACGGGGAGGTAGGCCAAGAGCTGCTGCCGATTGCTGCCAGCCCGACCGCCTCCCTGGCTGTCGTCGTCGCGGCCGTGGCCGTCACCTCTACTGCCGTAGGTGCCTCCACCGCCGCCAGTGCCACCCTCACCGCCAGATTCATCATTGTCGTCGTCGTCGCTGTCGCCGTCGTCGGGGCGACCACTGCGGCTGCCTCGGGCGGTGCGTAGGCGGCGCCAACAACGCTGGAGACGAAGGAAATCGGCGCGAGACCGGCGGCGCCTGTCGATCCAGCGCCACCAGAGCCAGGTGTCGCAAACGCGCAGGTTGGAAGGCTTGGCGCGTCCGATTTGCCGGAGATGGTGGCACCACCAATGGTGCTGAATGATTGAGGCGCTGAGTGCCGGCACTTTGCTCGGGAAGCCATGTTGGACGTTGAGGTATTCCTGGAGGGGAGAGTTTTTGCGAGCGAAGAGCACGAGACCGCCGGCGCGTCGGATAGTAGCAAGGCTGGCCCCGCCGCAAACGCCCCGGAGGCGATCGCCAGGGAATACGGTGAGGCCGTTGATTGTGACGAGGGAGTGCGAGCCAACGCCTTGCTTCTCGAACTTTGCGGTGTAGCCGTGAGTTGCAAGCAAGCTCGTGTGCTGCGCGTACAGTTCATAGCCCGTGCACGCGAGGTAGTCAAAGCGCTGACGGCTCGCGTAGCCCGCGAAGGCGTCGGGAAGCCGAATGACAAACTCGCTGCGCATCAAACCATCAGAGTCGCAAAACAGCCAACGGTTGACCAATCTCTTATCGAGACCCTCGTAGAAGATGTAAACGTCGATCTGCGTGAGGCGGTCGTTCAGCGCGTGGGGTATTTGTGCGTCGCCTCCCGCCGGCAGGAGGCAGCGACGGCCGGACAGCCGCCATTGCTGCTGGATCACGCGAGCGTGCTGGTCGAACTGCCCAACGTAGGCTGCGTGGGGAGTGGCACCGATGCCGAAATGGCTGAAGACCGACTGTGTCGCCCGTAGACTGATGGCTGGCGTGGTACGTATGATGGCTCCACTCGGGGCGTTGTGCGATGGGGGCTTGTAATTGTGAGGGGCTCCCAGCTGGTCACGGGAGCCGTGCCCCAAAGTGCCAGTGGAAGTTCCCCCTTCAGCGGAAGTGAAAACCGTAGTACGGTGGCCTGCCATGTCGCCCAGCTGCTTACCTGCTGATCTGGCCGACCGAGTGAATTGGCCTGCGACAGAGACGACGCCGGACAGAAGGGAGACGTTGAAAAGCTGCCTACCCCTCTCGTGCGCGTAGTCAAAGCGGTGGGGTACGTCTCTGTCGATCCAGTTCATCGACGCGCTGCCGGTGTCACCGACGTCTCCGTACGAGATCCGAGCGATGGCCAAAGGCGGCTCGATGGCACGCGGAAGGAAGGCGAGGTGCGTCCCAGAGGAGTAACTGCGCTGAGGGATTGTGCGCATCTGCGCGGTGTACCGAAACGACCACTCGGCAGAAGAGCGGAGGCGGATATGTAGGGCGTCGACGTACCGCTTGCGGGCGTGCTCGTGAAGAACGTAGATTGTTAGGTTTCCCGATGAGCGGCTGGGGTCAAACCGGGCTGCTCGGGTTGCAAACCACCGACATTGGATGATGACAGCGGCCCTCTGGACGCGGATGAACCGCTCCCGTCGCTCCATTGAGGCCGTCTGATGGCGATGAACCCGGAGGACGTGGGTGCTTTGATTGCTGAGGAGTCTCGGGAAGGGTGGTGTCGTTGCTGGCAATCTGGGCCAGGGCGGAGGTCCATCCTGGCGGGGCGTGACCAAGACTCCAGTAGGCTCGCGCCAGAAGGAGACCCAATCAAAGGGTTTGCCCAACGGAGGGGCAAGCCCGCCGCCGACGCACGTGGGTACCCGCGTGGGGCGGTCCTGGTATGCGTAGTTCCTGGAGTGGCACCAGCCTACCGGCAGGCCGTTCGCCAGTGCCGACAAATACGTATATGTCTCCACACCGCCGCACGGGATGGACCGAGGAGCAACGGAGAGAGGGGCGCTGGGTGAGCGGAATGTAATACGGTGTAGGGAGAATGAGATTGCCTCGATACGACGGCCCGCGCTGGAGTCGTAGACCGTCATCGAGGGGTTCTGGGAGGGTCTGTACCACTGTGCCCAGGAGCGGGCTTGTGCAGTTGGCGGAAGGTCGTAGAATTGCCGGTGCCAAAGCGGGCGGAATTGCTGTGTCTCGAAGAGAGTGAGGCTGGGGTGGACATAACGGCGGTCTTCGTCACGGCGTGGGGAAGCAGTCACCGGTGGGTTCTGCGCAGGGTCGAGGTGAACCAAGCAGTCGCGGGAGGAGTCGCCAATCCCAAGACGCTCGAGCATCATTGTAAACACGTCCTGCACAGTAGCCGTGTAGTAATTAAACTCTTGCGCGCAGACAGGTCCGTTCTCGCAGGGAGCGTCTGGTGAAGTCTCGGGGCTCGTGAAGTCAGCCGTGGTCTGCGCGCCAGCGAAGTTCAAGGGATTAGCGTTGTAGATGACGACCCAAACCTTGAGTCGGCGAAACCGCTGAAGCCGCCACTGACGTTGCACGAAAGCGACGGCGGCCTGGAGCCTGGCGACAGCGAGATGCTGCCAGACACCGCGGAGGGTGCTGCAGACCATTGAGATGGTGATAAAGTCGTTGAAGATGAGCCCGCCGATGTCGGGTACTGAGAGTACGTCCTGAGCAAGACCCTCAGGACAGGGGGGGTAAAGGTAGCGCAGAGCGTAGCGCCCGATTGTAGCTGCGGCGTGGCGTCGTGAGAGGAGCAACAGGCGGAAGAGAGCGGTGCGGCGATTGATGCGGCGCCGAGCGTAGCGCCCGATTGTAGCTGCGGCCCGGCGCAACCGCGCCTGGTGGTTGCGGAAAAGAGCAGCTTTCTTCAGAAAGATTCGCCAGGTGAACCCCCGTGCATGGCGACTGAGAACGGTTGCTGCAGATTGGCGGATAGCAGCGCGACGGGTCAATTCACACTGGCGGACAGCAGCGCGGTGGGCCAATACGCGGCGGCGCCGAGCGCTACGACGCCACGCGCTGGCAATCACAAGTGCAGCGTGCGGCCGTGCTGTCGCTGACGCGGACATCTGCGCATGCCACGAAGCCACGTCGAGCGGGGCATGGCCGACCTGCGCTGGTGGTGGTGTAGGCCCAGTCGATCTGCTCACCGAAGAGCGTCCGCCGCGACCGCGGCTGCCTCCACGGGCACTCCCACGGCTTGCCATCTCCGCTAACCGCTGTGTGGCCCGCTTTGCAGCAGCCTCGTATGCGGCCTGCTCCGCAGCAGCCTCGTTTTGCAGCCAATCGTCTGCGTCCTGCTCCTCAGAAGGCCCGTCTGCGGCCTGATTTGCCGCAGCCTCGAGCCGGTCTGCAGCCTGCTGGCGAGTGGCTGCTGCAGACAGGGGCCCGTGGGGATCAGCACCCGTGCCACCGGAGCTGGCGAGCGGCTCGAACCGGCCATGCTGCTCGTCGGTAGAGGGCGTTGAGAACCGGCCGAGGTTATGCGGGCGGTTCAGCTGGTCGCCAGCGCCTTTTGACACGCTCGAGGAGTGGCCGACCGGGAGGCAGGACTTGTGCACGCGGCCGAGAGCACGGGCAAGAGGCTCAACGGCGATGGCGAATGCGGAGGCGTCGTGTGCGTCGGGTTTGAAGGAAGACGTAAGAAAGTGAGAGGCAGCGGGCTCGCGTGGTGGGATCGCGAGTGAGTCAAGCCAATCGGCAATTTGGATCGAAGCATCGACGACGTCGCCACTGGCAACGAAGTCCTGGACGCCAGAGTCCAGGATTGCAGTGGCGACGCGGGTTCGGATGGTAAGGATGAGTGGCGCATACGGTGTAGTGGCGTGGCTGCTGCTGCTGCCGGCCTGTTCAGCGCAAGAGAGGCCGCCCGGAGGCGGCGGCGGGTCCTCGTTAGGCTTCATGTACGTGGGCGCAGTGGCATCCTCACCAAACTGCGCGGGCAGAGCACGCTGCAGAGAAGCGAGAACATTGTCATGACTGCCAGGGGCCTGAGGTGGCGAGTCAGGCGGAGCGGCGCTGGAGGTGGCGAGACCGACGAGTGCTGGGAACTGGGCCTGGAAAACGCCTGTCAGGTCATCCCAGCCAGGTGGATCGGCCGAGGATTGGAGTTCTGCGATTTTGCGTTGCAGCTCGTCTCTGGAGTCGAGCAGACGCAAGTGGTCGCTCGGGTCCAGTGCGAGCAGCGCGTCGACGATACCTGAGGCCTGCTCGGGCTCGGGTACCGATTGCTGCACAACGGGGATAAAGGCATCGAGTAGTATCTGCTTGTCCACCGCAGCTGGTCCAGAAGATGGCGGCGGGAGAGTGGCGTGACCATTGCTTGGCGGCGGTGTTGGGGTCACAGCGGCACGGTGGGGGACGTTGTCATCGAATCTTGCGAGAGCCAATGTGCGCGGATCGGCCCAGTCGCCGCCCATCAGTTCGGCTGTGCTCTGCACGGTACTTGGAGACCCCCACAGGTCGTGTTCGGCGATGTCGACCAAGGTGGTGAACTGATTGATATAGATGTGCCACGCGCTGCGGTGCGAAAAATCGGCTCGGAAGATCTCTCTGAACCCCCCTTCTCTCCCCCAGAGGGTCAGAGACTCAAAGGCGCACTCGACCCGGTCCTCATCACCGTCGCCGGCGTCTGGAAGAACCGTCGCCGGTGAGACCTGGATGGACTCGAGGTGACGCACCATGACCTCCCAGAAAGTATGATAGTTGCAGATGCAAACAACGGCGAGGCTGCTGCCCTTGCCGTTGTTGGAGGCCATGATGGCGGTGGCGAGTTGCGCGGAGCGGTGCTTCTCAGGCTCGGGAAGAAGCGTGCGGACGAAACAGAACAAAACTGCCTGCAACACAGCGGGAAAGTTTGCAGTGTACCGGTCGTCGCCGATCTGCGCTGACAGCCAAGGCATCCCATTCTTGAAGTCGGAAAGCTTTATCGCGTCGTGCCAGCGAGCTCCAGACAGATCGGTGGCAGGCAGTACGAAGTAAGAGGTACGATCAGCCTTGGCAGTGAGCAAGTCGACGTGCGTCACGTGAGACCACGCGAAGTAGCCACCACAGTTGCGCCTTATGTTAAGCTCGGAGGTGCAACCGCGGATCTGAAGGAGCAGGTGGCCAACGGGCGCATCGGCAGGGCCAAACACCTCGCATTCCCAAGGTGCCTCACCCATCATTGAGACGTAGACGTGCAGGCGGGTAGGCCAGATGATTGCCATGTACCGTAGGTCGTTGATGCCGGCGAAGGAGGAGGCCTCGGGAAGTGGGGAACGGAGTAGATCTCGAATGTGAAGGTCCAATAGCCTAGCTCCGGATTTGCCGCAATGTGCGCGCCCTTCTCCATTCGGCCGAAGATACGACGCGCGGTTTGGCCACGGCAGTGACTTGAAAACAGCAGCGCTGCGCCACTCGCCCCCGCGCATAAGGGTGGCGCAAAGGTCGCGGGCGAGTGCAGAAGAGTGGCATTGGACATGGGGGAGATTGCCAAAGGCGGCGAGGCAGGAGTGGGAATTGGCCGGTGGCATCTGGCCACGAAGAGCGAAGCGTGTCGAGCTGCTGCAGCCGATATGGACGTCATCGAGCAGATCTCGGTGAGAGCAGCGCGGCTTGCGCCCGAGGTCGCCGTAGCCGAGAAGATCGCGGCGGAGGCGCAGACCACGGAATACCGCCTGTATCCGCTCGACCGCCTGTATCCGCTCGCTGCCCGGCGGCTGGCGGCAGTCGTCCGCAGAAGGCGAAGAGACGCGGCTGCCGACGGCTGACGGCGTGCAGCCGCTCACCGCGAGCACAGTCGCCGCGGCTCCAGAGACGAGAGTGCCGAAGTCAGCAGGCGATAGTTGCAATGGGTCGGAATGCGGCGAGCGAGGCGCGTGCATCGAATCTGAAACCTCACCCCCACTCGAAGCGCTCGGGCCGGCAAATAGCGTGGCCGAGAGCTTCCAGGTGTGGAAGAGACAGCGCGTCAAGTATTCGCTGTAGAAGCTGTGGTAGTCCATCCCCTTGCCATTGAACCGCAGGAGGCGATTGGTGGGAAGCAGCTCCACATGATAGACGGCAGTGCCTACCTCGGAGGAGCGAGAGCCGTCGAGACAGCGGAACCGACTGCGAAGGGGAAAGTGTGTCGCCGCATACTTATTCGCCTGAGCGACGGTCGAGACTGTGGTCACACGTTTACCACGGGGCAAAAGGCGCTGCCCGAATTGGCTCCAGGCGGAGCCGAAGTCGGCGAAGCGGATGCGGTTGCGGAAGAAGAAAGGTGCGGCTCGGCTGGAGGAACGGAGTACGATCGCGCTGAGCGGCTCGACTTCGAAACCGCGTGCGTCACGGGTCTTCTTGCCTTGGATGCAGAGGTCGAGTAGCATATCGATACTTGACAGGTGCTGCAGGAGATGGGGTGCAAGCTTGGCCAACGCGCGCTGCCGAGCGTGGCGGCGGGCGGACAAAAGTCTGAGGTCGGCGAAGACTGTGCGAAGCAGAAGGGGCGCCCGAGGGGGCGTTGAAATTGATTGAGGCGGCGCAAAAGCGGCATCGAGCAGTGCGTTCAGCCGCTGCTGGTGCCCGGCGGATGCTGAGGAATTGGGTGAGGCAACGGAGAGGTCAGGCGCGGCGGGAAGCGAGGCGCCGGGGGCTCGGCCGGTGGAGACGTTGGCAGGGCGGCGAGAGTCATTGAGCAGTATACGAATCGGACGAGTAGCAGAGGCATCAGAAGAAGGGAAGCTGGGGTCGAGAATGGCGGGTGCCACGGGAGTTGTCAGTACAGAAGCGAGCCCTGGAGGGTTTACGCTGGAGACGTCATGAATCGTGGAGTTGGAAGGAGTGGTTGGGAGTTGGAATGGAGAGACAGAAAGCGCGACGGGTCCCGAGAGACCCGAAGAGCCCTCAGATCACTCCGTGCGGAAGACGGAGAGGCCGCCCTGGTCGTCGCGCGGCTTGCCCTCGTGCTTCTCGAGCATCCAGGGCTTGAAGCGCTTGTCGCCGCCGGCGATCTGATCTTGGATGTACTTATCGGTACGGTTGCAGTACCACGGTGAGTGGCGAAACTTCTGCTTCGACGCCTTCTTAGGGGGCGAGCGCCTCTCACCGTTATCATCAAGATGGCTGATCAAAGTCATACCGAGAAGCTCGACGCACACACGGCAATCGACCTTCGATACGTCTTCACGCAGCGCAGGAATCGGACACCCGGCACCGAAGAACAGCGGGTACAGCGCTGGGAGGTTGTGGCACTGCTTTGGCTTGTACTCCCCCTCGGCGTTGAAAACATCGGCGAGATACTCGGCGTGCTGGGCCGAGATTGTACCGTTGGCCGCGAGGCACGCAATGTCGCTCGGCGTCAGCGTGATCCCCTCCATGTCGTTGACGGCCCCGGTGAGCAGCGTCTGGGCGCCGTTCAGTGCAGACGGAGCGCTGAACTGCGGCGGAGCGCCGACCGGAGGGCAATGAGAGAACTGCGAGACCTGGTTCTGCCCGATCTGCTGCTGTTGCTGTAAGATCTGCTGATTCTTCTGCCACTGCTGCTGCTGCTGATGGATCTGCTGCTGCTGTTGCTGAAGTTGCTGCTGCTGAAGCTGTTGCTGCTGCTGAAGCTGTTGCTGCTGAAGCTGTTGCTGCTGCGAGGGGGCGATGGGATTGAACTGGTAGACGGGAACAGCAGCCAGAGGTCTGGGCACAGCGGAGCTCGTGGCTGACGCTGTGATGAGCGGCCGGTCGATGGGGTTGCCCATCGACTTCATGTTCTCGAGGGCGCGCTGCAGGCCGGCGAGGTCTTCGGGATGGGAGGGCATCATTGCGGTGAGCTGGTTATGAGCCTCGGAGTCGACATTGGGGTTGCCCCCAGCATTCCTGACGTGCGTCCGGAAGCAGCGCATCGCCTCCTGCGACGAGATGCCGTCATTGGCAGCTAGGCTACGTAGGTTCATCAGCAGCTTGCTGGCGTTGGACCCGGGTGTGAATCGCACTTTGTCGCTGAAGCTCTCGATCACAGCCGTTGAGTTCGACGGCTGGAGCTGGCGTATGAAGTGGTTGAGGACTGTGTAGACCTTCAGCTCCGACGCCGCGGAGGAGTCAACCTGCTTCAAGGCCTCGTCAAACCAAACGTTGAACGTGTCGGGTGTGGCGGCATCCGCTACGCTGCACCGGAGGACGCGGAGGACCTCATCCTGGGGTACGGAGCGATCGACGGCACGATCGTAGTCACCGGCGTACAAGCTGTTGACCATATGGCCGATCATGACCTCGACGAGGTCAATGAGCAACCTCTCGTACAGCGTGTCCAGCTTCCCGGGGCTGCGCTGCATGCGCTGGTAGATAGCAACGATGCGGCCCTGGAATGGCTCCTCTTTACCGCGCCGCTTGCACTCCATTGCGCTGGACGGCGCACCCGTGACGGTGCGATCGAATGGCTGGACCTCACCGACCAGTTCTCGATACCACGCCGGTCCCCCATGTGCAATGACCCAGTCCCGAATGTACGAGAAGGCGAAAGGGCCACCGCCGATAGGAGCGGGCGGAGGGTAGCCGGGTGCGAACGGAGGACGAACGAGAACAGCGGGGGCTGCACCACCACCGCCGGCGGGAAAGCCTCCGCCGCCAGGGGGTGCGCCGCCGCCTGCGGCCCCGCCCCCAACGCCGAAGCCTCCACCGCCAGGGGGCATGCCGCCGCCTGCAGGAAAGCCCCCGCCGCCGAAGCCTCCTCCGACGGGAGGCATGCCGCCGCCTGCAGGCAAGCCTCCGCCGCCGAAGCCTCCCCCACCAGGGGGCATACCACCGCCTGCGGGCGTGCCTCCACCGCCGAAGCCGCCGACGCCTGCGGCGGGGTCTCCACCAATGAAGGCACTACCGCTGGGGGGCGCGACGCCACCCGTGCTGGTCCCAACGGGGTACGGAGTTGCGGAGGCGTGCGCAGCGGCGTAGTGGGCAACACCAGCAGCAGGCGCGCCGCCGGGTTTCGCAGCCGAGGAGTAGGAAACGGCGTCGGCAGGCGTCTGCGGCGGGTAGTGCGACCACTGCTCAGCGGGGGCAGCGTCGCCAGGTGCCTGTCGAGAGGCTCGCGCCGTGTTGGCAAGGTTGAGTTCGTCATGGCAGTGAGCGCCGTGCCGCGGAGCGCGCGTAGCGGGCAGCGGATTGAGTGCAGCCTGTTGCACAGCGCCCAGAGCGGGCTGCTGCCGATCGGTTGCACAGACATTACGGGTGTAGGTCGCGGGAACTTCCCCCAGAGCCCTGAGCTGGGTCTCGAGAGCGACCTGCTGCTGCGACATCAGCTTCAGCTGCGACTCCTTGACGTCCGTATCGTCTCGGGCATCTGCGAGTTGGTCGCGAAGGGTGGACTCGACATCGGTGACGCCAGGGTTGCCCGGGAGAGGGGTGCGGAACGCGACCCTGCCGCCGCGGTTGGACTCGTCAGAGCTGGTAGCCTCGACTGGAATGCCCCCGAAAAGACCGGCTCCGGGGTTGGGAACTGGTCCGATGCCCGGGGCGCCCAACAAGGAGTCGGGGTGACGGCCGTGCGAGTAGAGGGCACTGGGAGGCGCCACCCCAAGCCCGAGCAAGTCGCCCTCGCGTGAAGCGGCCGCCGAGGGCGCCGGCTTGGCGGTGGCGTTGGCGGAGGCGTTGGCAGGGCCCGGGACGGGCCGGAGAGCCGGGGGCGGCGGCGGGAGACGGCTCGGCGGTACTGAGGTTGAAGGCTGAGCGCGCCGGGGAATACGCGCGCTGACCTCCCCGATTGCAGTCACGACGGATTCCAGTGTCTTCTCCATGCAATCGAAGCGGGCATCAGCAGCGGAGACGGAGGCGGCTGCAGGAGCGGTAGCGCTGTTGACGGCCGAACGAAGAGACATCATCTCCTCAACGACCGCGCTGAGCTTGGTGTTGCACGTAGCCTGCTGATCCGCGAAGAAGGCGGAGTCGCGATTCGCCGTATCGGCGAGGCGGTAGACGACCTGCTCGAGACGGGCGGTAGCAGCGGTAGCGGCAGCGGTGGCGGTGTCGGCAGGCGTGTCGGGGGAAGGCCGACCCGCGACGAGGTGACGGATTGCGGTAGCCGCACCGCCCCCAGCGTAGCGGGTTTGGTCTTCCGTCGTCGGGTCGGCAACCTTGGAGTCATTGTCCATGTATTCGCGATACGATGGGCTAACGTTAACTCCGGAAGCGGAGGCGGTAGCGGTGGCATTGCTGCCTGAGGAGTTGTCGATCGCGCGATCGGAGGAATTGGATGGAGGTGGGAGGGGTTCGTCTTTCGCCTGGCGCAGCGAACCCGCGGCACCGCCGAAGGCACCGGGCTGGGAAGCTGGTAGTGCAATGGCGGTGGCAGGGTCGGCAGCACCAAGCTGCTTATCAGGTGTGTTGCGTGGGGATGGCGGCTTGGCGGCACCTGAGTGCTGGCCTTCGCCACCGGTGGTTTCGTGAGGTTCATCGGGAGGTTGATCGTGTTCTTTAGCGGGTTCCACCATGATAAGGCTACCTTCGGTTGGCCTAAAGCTGTGGACCAATGGAAAGAAGCCATCGGTCCACGACTTCGGACCATACCAAAGGAGGAAACGCTACCTAACTTTCTACATTACCCTTTAACGGTTGGTAGGTGATGTGCCACCTGTTTCGGTTGAGTTGTTGGAGATAACGGTAGCCCATGATGTTGCGAGCGAGGTGTGTTACCGCGTGGCGCCCTTAGGCGCCGCCGTAATGTAACAGCCTTGTGCGTATCAGCCCGACGTCGCGCGTAGGGACCGCGAGACGGAGAGCTGGACACACCGAGCGAGCAGCAAATAGACTCAGGTGGAATCGGTAGGTGTGGAAGCAGAACATGTAAAGCAGCAGAGCGGTGGTTCGTAAAGGCACGTGCCATACGGGAATTGGTCAGTAGCAAAGCGGCAGTTCGCGAGGCGGGAGCGCCTCAGCGAGGAGTTAGGTATCGAAGCCTTCGGCAGAAGCAAGTAGGCTCGTCTACATCGTATTTTTGTACAGTTGTGAGTGCCCAGAAGAACGTCCCGAAGGACCTCCCGCTGTGCAGACGGAAGCGATCCACCCAGATAGAGGGACGACCTTGCCAAGATCGATCCCACTCGCCGGGTGAACCCCCCACTGGAATGACCGCTATCAAGACGACAGGACCCTTGCCAGCAGACTCGAGGGCATTGGGTCGCCAGCGGACGGCGAGACCGCAGGCCGGCGACCGACCCAAGCAGTACTGCCAGCAGACCTTCGAAGCGTACGGGTGCAACCCAACCGGGCTTACTCATGACCCGACCGGTTAATCGTCTCCCTTCGAGTTGCGTGTGCCCTTGATAAGCGGGCCAGACTGACCCCCCGAGACAGGGAGGGTCAAAGGACACCCCTAGTGCTCGGCCTCGTGCGTACGACGCAGAGCGCAAGACCGGCCAGTCGGGAATCCCGGCGCCCGAATAGAAATCATACCAGTCGAGTATACAGGCCCAGCTGCCTTTTAACGACGTGCCTAGGTCGGTAGTAGAAGCGCGTCGCCAGGCAATGAAGCCAGCGAGGCGCCGCAGTATTGAGCAGTTGACATTGGAAGCGTAGAAGAGGACAATTGGTGAGACGACACCAGCTGCTGGGAAGGAGCAAGTCCTCCCAGATCATTTGACTCAAGGGACGAGCAGTTCGCTGTCCCAGGGTCGGCACTTTTTGCGTACGGCTTCGATTTAGCCAGAGGCAGTTTGCATGAGCATGTGCTCGATCGAATAGAGGGGCTTGCGCGGGCAAGACTGTTCAGTTGCAATGAATACAACGATAGCCCACTCCATATCCGCTGACATAACCACGCGAGCGCGGTTAGTCCATGCCTTGATGATCTGAGAAACGGCGGTTCCACCGAGGTGGATCGTGCCTAGACGAGCTCCAAGCCAGGAGTCGGCAAAGTAGTTGCCAAAGTCCAGTGCTCAGGCTCAGCCGCCTTTTTACGACATGCCTGGGTCGATGATGCAATTTCAGTCGGTGAGGTGGCGGTCTACACACGACTGGGCTTGCTGAATTGAAGGGTAATCGGCGGGTCTGTACAGATGAGCGTGAAGTCGGCAAATTGTGAAAGCGGTTGTGTGACGTGGTCGGCGGTAAGCGGTAAAGTGTGAAAGTGGTGGGGTTCGAGAGAGAGAATCGGGTGCGGAAATCAAAGTTGGGCCTCGGGGTGATCAAGCCGAAAGGCCCGCACTCGGTTCTGCTCGTCTATGGTCAGGCTGGAACCATTCCGTCCAGGGTAAACCCAGACGTGGCGCCGAACGGCTCCGACAAGCCGAGAGAATTGGAACTCGAGGATGGTGCGAGTACCGTGGCGGTCGGAGTACGAGGGGTTAATGCGGTAGTCGAATGGTCCATAAGGGTGGTCAAAAGGTCGCCCAAATGTTGCACGCAGCTTTTCGTTGGATTTGATGGTTGTAGTGGTGACAGGGACGCGAATGCGGGAAGCCTGCACGTGCTCGACTCCAAATCGCGCGCGGGCGAGTCCGCACCCAGAGCAATAGAGTCCGCCAACGTTCGCGGATTTGCACGAGGTACACGTCCAGCTGCCAGAGCTGTCAGGAGCGGGCGCGCGACAGGCGCCCCGCAGCAGGGCGACGAGAGGTCGTGCGAAATGGAAGCCGGACAGGTTGGCAATGACAGCGTCGGCGTGACGCCAGCTCAATGTGCCTGGCAGCGACTCGCGCTGCCCATCCGTGAGAAGTGTAGGCAGAGCAGTGGAGTCGACTGGAACAAGCCAAGTGGCGACGTGGTGCGTGCAGTTCCGACTAGGCTGGTGCATTCGGAGGAGAGAGTGCCCCTGAGGATGAGCGTTGAGCTCGGCGTGAAGTGCGGCAGCCCAAGTGTCAGGAACGTCGAGCTCCTCACTGAGCTCGCGTTTAATGCACTTAACGTACGAGTTCTCGTCGGCCAGGTCTCTCGTGCCACCAAACGTATCGAGCTGAGGGCGGTCGCTGGCAGCGTCGGATCGGCAGTAGCAAAGGAGCTGGTCATTGTAGATGAACCAGACCTTGGCAGCGTAGACGTCACGCAGAGGGTTGGAAGCCTCGCTGAGCGGATTCGAGGGGCCAGCGCCACCAGCAGCGGGTGAAGATTCGGCGGGTTCGGCAGAGTCGGGGGTGTCCAGGGGCAGGTCGTCTGCTGGAGCGTCCTGACTAAGGATTGAGAGCGGCTGAGGGCGAGCGCGGCGCGGACGCCACTCAGAGCGGTGCGGTAGTGCAGCGTTGTCGGGTGGCAGATGGCTGGTATCGAGCGGAAGCGGGGGAACATGGTAGTTCTCAGGGTACAGTTGGTTGAAGGCGTTAACCATGTCAATGGCATTGATTAGGTTGCCGAACTTCTCCCAGGTGTCATGGGAGGGAGTGTAACCAAGCCAGCGGACGTGATACTCGTAGTTGTTGGGGTCGGACGGGTCGGTGCCAGCAAGGCGTCGATTCAGGATACGCTTGACGTAGTACTCGCCGTCACCGACGACGCGTTCGCCGGCGTTGGTGAGGAGCGGGTAGGGCGTGAGGCGGGAAACATGGAATACGTCATGAAGTCGGCGATTGGGTAGGTCGATGAGACGGTAGTTGTCGTGCTCGAGCACTTCGATAACTCGGTAGGGTCCGTGCGTAGGCTCGTCCCATTTTGTAACGGCACGACCGTTGTGCTGTCGACCCTTGATGACCATGACGGCATGGCCCTTCTCAAACTTCAGAGCGGTGTCGTGGCGGGGATCGCGGGCGAGCTTGGCTTTGAGTTTGCTGTTGTAGGAGGCGATACGGCAAGCCTCCCATGCTCGGTGGATGCGGTCGAGGAAGGACGAAACGTAGCTGTTGACAGAGTCGGGAGCAGAGGCAATGCCGTGGTAAGCGACGTCGTGGGGCAAGGGAAACTCGCGGCCATGGTTGAGGTAAAACGGTGAGAAGCCCGTGCTGGAGGCAATGGTGGCGTTGAAGGCGATCTCGAAGTGGACGAGGTAGCGAGTCCAGCGCGGGTCACCCGAAGCGGAACGCTGCGTGAGCAAGAAGTCATGCATGACAGCGTTAAACCGCTCCGCGAGGCCGGCAGTCTCGTGGTGCTCGGCAGTACTTGTCTGCAGCGTGACAGACATGGCGCTGCAGGCCTCCTTGATCAGTTCGGAGATGAAGATTGAGCCACGGTCGGTACGAATGTTCTTTGCGTAGCCAGCGTGGCGCGCAACGTAGTGCACGTAGTAATTCCACACTTGCGCCGACGTGGGCGTACCACGCGTAGCTACAGCAATGACAGCTCGGGTGAAATTGTCGGCAAAGAGGAGGATGTGATCGTAGCCATCGTCGCTGTAGCCGACGGAGTAGAGATCGATGGTGACAGTCTGCCACGGCGCGTACCCGTCGCCTGGTAGGTGAAACGAGCCCGCGCGCGTGCGGCTCAGTTTGCAGCGAGCACAAACGCTGCAGGCTTTGATGTGAGCTCGGACATCGGCAGCCATCCGAGGCCAGTAATACTGACCAGAAACGCGACTATACGTCCGAGTAACGCCGAAATGGCCAGAAAGATCGTGGTAGTTGAACAAAGCCCAAGACCGGAACGCCTGAGGAAGGACGATGCGGAAGGGGGCAGAAGAGTCAACTTCACTGCGCTGAGATCTGGTGAACATCATGACGCCATCGATCATGCGGTAGCCCGCGGCAGCGGACTCCATGGACTTCTGTAAGACGTCGGCAGAGCTTGAGCCGGTTTCTGCGAGAGTACGCGCAATATACGAAGGACCGTCTTGCAGGTAGGCGTAGAGGTGTTTGTACTCGTCGCAGGTGCGTTGTTCAGTGATCACTTCAGCCAGCGTGGGCGGCCGGGGGATGTTCCGAGAACCCGAAGAATGAAGTCGAGGCCGACCATGAAACTCCTTCTGGCCTCCAAAGTACTCGGGATCCTCAGAGCCATCAGCTGTGCCCTCCCACGTAGGCTCGGCAGTCTCGGCGTCGGGAGCGTCATCGAGTGAGGACGGAACGTCTGGGAGAGCCGGGTAGACGCCTGGAGGCGGGAGATGGTCCACCTGGGTAGGACGCCGAGTCAGCTGGTCGTTGTGAGAGATCTGATGGAGCAGAGGGTGAGGCGACGAATGGAAACCGCAAACCGAGAGACGGGCGTCGTCGAGTGCGGCATCATTACAGCGCGAGTCGGCTAGGCTGTTGAACATCGTCTTCAGCCTCTCACACGAAGCCTGCGATGGTAGAGGTCGTTCGCACGGCAGTTCGCAGCCACCGGGCGGCGGCGTGAAGAAGAATGCAGAGCCGCCTGGTGGAGGCGGGCGTTGCCAGGATCGGGTAGGAACGAAGACAGCGGAAGGCGACGTGTCGCGCCGCGGAAAGGCGACGCGGATTGCATTATTGACAGCAATCTCGCAAGTCTCACTGTAAACGGGCCGTTCACGATCGTCGCGGAGAGTAGTGAAGAGATCGGACATGCGGTACCGAGAAAATGCTGCAGGGCGAAGATTCAGGTGCGAGTCGAGGTCTTGTGGCGACAGATGGATGCACCAGACGTGGTGCTGCTCAAAAACGCAGGTGTCAGTGCTGCCAGTAGGGTCGGTGTCTTCAGTAGCCTCGATGCAGACGGCCCCGGAGGGCCGGGCGGCGACGGCTTGCTCGACAGCTCCAACAACCGCGGCGGAGCCTCGGAGCTCAATTGGAACGGAGCGGAGGAGATCGGCAGCGGAGGGCCCCGAGGCGCCAAAACGAGTTACGAAGCCGTCGGGTCGCGATCGCCGGTCAGCGTCGATGATGAACTCGGGACCGTTTGTGCTACTCGTGAGGATCAGGAGACACCCATACGTGGCAGAGACGGGGTTAGATGGTGCGCGCAGAACAGGGTCGACAAGGGAGGCGGCAATGGAGGCGGCAAATGGCTGCGGTAGGGAGGCAGCGCCTGCGTCGAGCCTGACGAGTTTCCAGTCTGAAATGTGAATGAGCCACTGTAGACTGCGGCGGTTGTAGAAGGTAACGAACAAGTCGGAGGCGTAGTCCAAAAGGGAGAACTCTGGATCGACACGACACTCGTAGACAGGATCATTTCCGGCGTTGTTGAGGAGACGGCCGCGCAGTGCGCAGGCGCGCGCATAGTGCCCAAAGCGCTGCGAACACCTGGTGACTGGCCCAAGCATGACCTCCAGCCCGTGGAACGCGCAGGCTTGAGGAGACAGAGACTGAGAGGTGGATCTCGACCAAGGCAAGACGTGCGACTTGACTCCCTTCTGGTCGTTAACAAGCACGAGGAAATGCGTGTCGTCCCTCAGGAGGAGGTGGTACTTCGAAGGCTGAGAAGCGGGATCCGCCTTGTGCACGTCGGCGCCATACTCCTCTGCAGGTAGCCTATCTTCGGAGTCGGCGTGCTCAATTGGGACGTTCGGTGCCTTGTGCAGGTCAGCGCCATCCGTGAGGAGTGCGAAAGCTGAGCCAGTAATGGCTTGGGGCAGCAAATCCTTGTAGCGCGGAGTGTGTTTTGCCAGATGTAGCATGTAGATCAAGGAGCAGGCGTCCGCGTGGCCAAATCGAGCCGCGATACTGCTGAGAGGTGCGGTGAGAGGGAATGACGACAACGAGACACCGCGCGGAAGCGCGCCCAACGGGAGCGAGGGTTCCATACCCTCGATTGTGACACTGATCGGTGCATCGCATACGACCTCGATCAGGTAAAATTCGGGTAGGCAGAGCGGCTTGCGTACGCGGGTGCCTATTGAGTTGCGAAGCCCACCTGTCTTGGTAGGCGGCCCGAAGTAATCGATCCACGACTGTCGGAAACAACGGAAAGGACGGGACTTTGCGTGAAGGTGTTGAACGGTGTGGAGAGCGAGCGGGAACTCAGGGAGTCGCGTAGAGCCGGTGGAAGAGGTCAAACAGAGGAAGTCGCGGTGATCGTGAAGTACAACGACTGCTCGCGACGGGTTGAAATGTTCCACCCAGTTGGGTTCCAACGTATACGGAGGAATGGAGACGGTGGTGAGCATTAGAGTCAAGTCAACGAAGTGCCTCGATGTTGCACTGATTGAGTGGGTGCCTGAGAGCGGTTCCAAATCGGAGAAGATGCGCTCCTCGAGCTTCTGACACAAAACATGGTACAGCGAGATGCAGAAGGTGACGTCCTGGTATGCGTACTCGAAGAGCTTCTGCGTGATTGGACGCCGCGTCCAGGTATCGTGTTCATGCACCACGGTGCCCTTGTGATCGAGAACAGCGTCGGGAAGATGCTCGCCTATGACCGTGCCGAGGCTGCGCGGTGCGAACGGATGACGCCCGCATGCGAGGCTGTCAGCAACGGAAGTGTCAAACCAGCCAGCGGGTAGAATGCGAAACCGGCCAAATATCGCCGAAGCATCACCTCGGCAGCAGTGCGCGATTTTGACGATGTCAGGGTCAGAAAGCCAGCGGCGTAAGGGGGAAGTCGGGTCAGCGAGAGGTGAGGGGTCTCGTCGGATGTCGAAGACGTGGACGTGGTCGCGTTCGTCGGCCGGTCCAGCAGCAACGCAGAGCTGAATGAGCTCGATGAACCCTCCGAACAGAGTAAGCTTGCCCTCGGTGTCAAGAGCAATCAGACGCGGGCTGCCCGGGCTGGACAGAGAGTCATCAATCATGCGGAGGGCGGCCCAGGCAGACGACGGATTGTCGTGATACGCGGGCCCGTACGACCGAGGGTCAGTGCAGCGTGGGACAGGTTGGTCCAGAGGGGAGACGCTCGGTAGTGGATTCACGGCAAGGGTCGAAGGATCAGAGGTCTCATCAGGAGGATTCAGTGACGACGTAGGCATTCGGAAGGCAGCTCGGAGCTGCTCGGGACCTTTGCCAAAACGTACAACAGAGTGCGCGCGGGCGACAAAGTAAGCGTCGTCGGGGTCGGTGAAAGACCAGCTGGGAATTGTGATAGATACGTCGATCCACGTGGCCGAGATATCGGTGGTCGTGAAGCTGGCAAGCGGAGAGATCGTCGGCAGCTCGTTCAGCACAGGCGGGAAATCAGCTGGTACATTGACAACAAAGTACCTCGTGGCCCCACACATGTAGCGGCGACCAGCGCTGCAGATGAGCGCCTCGAGCGGTGGTGTGGGGGCCCCGAAGAGGGCTTTGAAGCACTCGGTAGCAGCGTTGCGTGGCCGCTGCTTGAAGCGCTGGTTGACACGCCCGCCCGGGAGAGCCAGGGAGTCGCCAAGCTTGAGACCAAGGATAGAGAGATCCCGAATCAGGACCAAGCAAACACGCGTGATCGCTTTGGAATGCTTGCGAGTGTCTCGCGGGAAGAGTTGACGTTCCAGGAAGTCGGACGGGTCAGGCGGGATCCCAGGCGGGGCAGGAGGCTTGGTTCGCAGGACTAGCGCGGCCTCTTTGTCATCGTCGTAGCACTCGGCGATGGTGTGTAGTACGTGGCGGGAAGCGAGGCGGCGTTGATGAAGGAGATACCGGAGGCGATGGACGAGGAACTGGATGGCCCGACGCTCGCGCTCGAGGCGGCGGCGCCGAGCGTTGGTTATCGAAGGGGTAGACTGACGGCGAGGTGGCTGTGGTCGCGGCAGAAACAGTGGTAGCGGGGGTAGCGTAGATGTGTTCTCGACAATGGGTTTGAACCGCGGTGGGTTGATCTCGGCGCGAGTTGGGAGTTTTGAAATTTTCGAAGGCCCCCCCCTGTTCCCCCCCGGGATGCCGAAGGGCGAGCCAGCAGCGAAGGAGAACGGGGACGGTGCCGTGAGGCCGGGCCAGGTATCAAACGAGCCCGGCTCGTTCAGCCAGAATTGTTGAACATGAGAGAAAAGAATCCTTGAGAGAGCATCGGGTGCGACGTGATCTCGGCCAGGGCGGTGAATTATCTGCATGTCGTAAGCTTGCAATTTTTCGATCCAGTCTCGCACCTTCTTGTTGTGGAGCTCACGGTTGCTGCTCATGAGCCATTGCAGGGCAGCGTGGTCGACGTAGACCGTGAACCGTGCGTCGCCTACGTAGGTGTCGAAGTACTTGGTGACGGCGAGAAAGAGCCCGTATGCCTCCGACTCGTGCGTGTTCCAACCCTTCTCTTCTTCAGAAAAGCGGTGAGAGAAGCAGGAAACAATTCCCTCGGTGCCGTCCTCATCGATCTGGTAAAGGATGCCACCGCAGCCGTGCATGGTGGCGGCATCGACGGCGATGAAGAAAGGTTGGGAGGGATCGGGTCGGCGCATCAGGGCGGTACTGGAGAGGCACTCCTTGAGAAGCACAATCGAGCAGCGCATCCTCAGCGAACCAAGGACTGAACGGACGTTGCAGCCCTTCCCCGCGAGCTCGTAGAAGGGCGACGCCACCTCGCTGAAATGGGGGATGAAGTTGCGGTAGAAGCCGGCCATGCCCAAGAATGAGCCCGCCGACTTGATGTTCTGCATGATCTTATGGTCCGGCATATTGAGGATCGCTGAAGTGCGCTCGGGGTCAGGGCGGATGCCTTCCCGACTCACCTCGTAGCCGAGGTAAGAGACCTTGCGAAATCCGATGAAGAACTTCTTGGCTTTGATGGACAAGCCAGACTCGAAGAGCCGGGTGAGCACGCGGTCAACGTCGTTCATGTGATCCTCGAAGTCGTCAGAGTCAGTCTTGATGATGATGTCGTCAATGTAGGAGAGGCACATGGAGGTGGGCAATCCTGAAAGCACTGCGTCCACCAAGCGCTGGAAAGTAGCGGGGGCACCGGTCAGACCCATAGTCATGCGCTCGTACTGGAATAGACCAAACGACGTACCAAAGGCTGTTTTGGGTTTGGAGCTCTCGTCCAACTCGACCTGATCGAAACCAGAGAGCAGGTCGAGAACGGTGAACCAAGTACCGTTGCACTTTGATAGATTGTCGGTAAGGTTCGGAAGAGGGTAGTGGTCCTTCGTGGTGACCTGATTAAGAGCTCTTAGGTCCACTACGCAACGTAGAGTCCCGTCTGATTTTCGAACGAGCATCGGCCGAGAGCAGAAAGGACTCCTACTCGGCGTTACAAGCTGCGTCTTGACTCTCTTGTCGATTTCGGTGCGCAAGGCCGCGCGTTGCTCATTGTTCTCGGGTTTTATGCGTGCACGCGGAGGGGGTAAGGCGCCATGGCCGTACGGTGGTGCAAGGGTTGGCGTCTCGATGCTGTGTTTCACGGCGTGAGTATACCCGGGCGTACTGCGGAAGGACGAGCGGTGCTTATCGAGTAGTTTGCGCACGAGCCGCTCTCGCACCGCGTTGCCCTTTATGTCGGGGCCGAGGTTGACAGAGTCGAAGACCTCGGATCCACTGAATTCGGGAGGACGCTCATTGCCCTCCCAGATCTCGAAGGTTGCGAGAGCGGTGAGCTCAGGCAGCGAGACGGGAAACGGGTTGGGGTTGAGGACCTGGAGAGGAACGAGGCGGTTCGGCAGAACTTGCGCGACGTTAGCCTGGACGACGAGGTTGAGGTGCTGGTGCGGCCGAGAGTCGGCGGGCAGGCGGTCGAGAAGAACTCGGCTTCCAACGGGAATAGACGAGGGCACCTGGACGTAGATAAGGTATTCCATGCAGAGAGCCGGCACCGAGATGCCGCGTGGAGCGTATGCGAGCTTGCGCATTGCTGGCGCAAGGGGGTTAGCGAGTAGAACTGATGATGGGATTACAGTCTCGACGACGGCATTGCTGTTCGCACTGCGCTGATTGGCCTTCTGCGGCTGACGCATGGGCCGACGGACCGTTGTAAATTGGGTGCAGAACGGTCCAGACGGGTGGTCGAAGCAAAGCTCCTCCTTGGCGTAATCCATAATCGACCCAGCGCCGTGGTGAAAGTCGTTGCCGAGGATGATGCCCTCAAAACTATCAACCACTGCGAAGTTCTTAACTCTGAAGAGACGGCCGGCGATGTAGAACTTCACGTGAACGCGAGCGACAATGAGACAGACGCCACCGATCCCGCTGACTCGCTTGTCGTGCGTCCGGTGGACGTACGTGTGGTAGTCAGCGACCTCGACGGAGTCTGGGAAGTGGGCTTTGAGGTGGTCAACGTGGCACAAACCGATCAGCGAGAGGGCGCCCCCCGTGTCAGGGCAAACCGTGGCACGGAGCGCGTACGCCGCAGGAGTACCTATAACGCTCTCTGGGTCAGATGCATTGCGAAACTCGATGTCGGTGAAGAGCATTGGGCCGTGCAGCCCGTCGAGACAGTCGACAACCTTGGGCGTCTCGTGCGTGGCGCAGGGTTCGGAGTCAGCATGTGGCGGCAACGAGTCAGAGACGCCGCCGTCGGGATGAGCACTAAAGACGGATGCAGTAGGCGGCGGTGTGGACGTAGTCATCTTGCGAATCACCGACTCGATCCAGTAGTCGTTCTCGTGATTGAAAATGGTGACGCCCTCAGACGCACCAGAGGCAGTAGCAAGTACGGTAGCGGCGCGTCGCTTGTTCGGATGGGCGGTTGAGTCGTGCGAGACGTTCAGAAGAGGCCCAACCGCGCCGGGTCGGTCATCACAAATGATCTCACCAACCTCGCGGCTGAAGCCATCTTCGTCGACGTGGTAAAGCCAGCCATTCGAGCCACGGAAGATGGAGCCACACTGGTTCGGCTCGGCGTGGAGACCGGCGGTGATAACTACATCCGTTGCACGCGGCACCAGCGCAAGTGCAAGGCTGACGCTCTCGCACGGGCAACACCGGTCCAGGAGGTACCGGCGAAAGTAGCGCTGGACACGAGTCGCCGCCCAAGAGAAGAGAGCCGGTCCAGTTTGGCAGGATGGAGGGCGATTGGGCGGAGAAGTGTGGATGGTGGTGTTGGCGTACGCCGCAGTGATGAAATCGAGATCGGCGGTGATGGGACACGCAGGCCCGGAGTACGGCGGGGTCAGGTTCAGTGGTGCACACACAGTAGCGCTGGGTTCATCGGACCAAAGCGGGGCTGCGATGTTGACCTCGGGAGCTGCAGGCGGGCAAACGTACTGGACCCACCCATGCAGTCTCCAAAAGTCACCGCCGTAGTCAGCGAGAAGCTCACTCCCTGAGAGATCGGCGAGGCAGGTGGCTCCTCGGAGGTCAGCAGGAGAGATGCGGCGGGTAGCGAGAGCCTTAGCCGAAGAGGTGAACCGGACGTTGTTGGGAACGGAGCCGCGGCCGTCGTTCATCAGCGGGAGAGAGGGCAGGCTGCTACCCTTGCCGTCAATGATAAACCACCCACCAGTGCGCTTCGACCATAGCAAATGTTGTCGGCCGGAGGAGGCGAGGCTGAAGCCGGCCAATTTGGCATCGTCGGCGAGAGGGTCTGTGAATGGTCCAGCAACGATGATGCCGGTGTATGTGCCAATGGGGTCGCCTTCGGAGTAAGTGATGCCGCGTTTGCCAGCGCCACGGAAGTGTTGGAGCGAGTAGAGTCCATGCTCAGCGATCCCGAGAGTAGCTAGTAGTTGGGAGGGCCCTGACAGTAACCAAGGGATTGGCCCGTTCTTACAAAGCTTGCAGATCACGCACCATTGCCGCCGTTCACTTCCAAGGACGAAGGGTAGGTCAGCAGCTTGAAGCGGGTAAGAGAGCCACTTAGCAGAGTCATCAACGAGACAGCCGATGGTGATAGCAGAGGCGAAAGGTGAGGGTGGACTGGTGGCAGAGAACTTGAAGTCCCAGGCGGAGGGCCAAACGGCTCCACCAACGAGCCCAAGGTCAAGCGGCGCCTGATCGGCAGCCCAGGCTGGGATTCTCGAGACAACCAACGAGATGATGTCAAGGTCGCTGGAACGGACAGTGGCAATCGCCCGAGATACCGCGGCTGCATCTGCGTCGGGGTTCTGGTGGAGCTCAAGGAGTGCGATCAGATCGCCTGACGAGATGAACTTGAGGCCTCGTGAGTCGTAGGCGCCCAGGGGATGGAGGCGTCGGGAATCCTGAAGACTCCCGGGGAGATCGAATTCATCGGAAGCGCCAAAGCCGCGCTTGGCAACGTAGTCAACGACATCATCGCTCAACGGAACATTGGTGGCGAAATGAAGGGTGCCAGGCTGGCACGCGGCGATGCGAGGGCGGATACTCCACGCCTCAATACCCCAGTGCTTTTCCAATTGGGAGCAGAATAACTCGTAGATAGGCGAGCCGTCGATGTTGTCGATGTCGACGACGGGAAGGAGGAACTTGGCGTGGAAGTAGCCGGGCTCAATGTCGGAGGTAGCGGCATTCGCAATGTCAACGAACGCCTCTGACAGCATGACTGTGTGGTGCTTGCATCCCGTGGCCCCAGGAGGGAGGAGAACGGTCAACGTGGCGCGCGTGAAGCGCGGCCAGAGCGGGCGGAGCGCGCGGACGGTGGTTACAGCGGTGCGACTCCTGAGACGCTGAGCTTCGGAGAACCTAGCAAGCCGAGGGTCACGGCGAATCGAGTCGAATGAAACGAAGGGGATGTTGAGCTGGCGGTCGGCAATGAGACAGCAAAGCTGCGAGTGGACGAAGAGGCCCATGAGAGGCGGCGTCGCGTTAACCAAATGCCCCCACGAGGGTGCAAGCCGTGGGTCAAGGCCGAGTCGCTGGGCTCCCTTTGAGAGACTGCAGACCGCAGTGCTGCCGTGGAAGCTCGTGATGTTGCCGCTGCAGCAGGGTGTTGCGAAGGGAGCACCGTAGAGATCACGCCCAGGGAGAGAATTCTGACCTCCACTACAGGAGCGAGACAAGAGTCGCGTACCACCAGTCGAGAGAGGTGCATCGACGTGGAGGCGGTAGCCAGGCGTAGACTCGATGTGATGAGGGTCTGCAGTGCGGGCTCCGAAGTCAATGCCGCGGAGGCGCCGAGAGTGCTGCAGTTTAACAAAGCGGGAGCCAGCGCCAATCGTCTCGATGGTATACGGAACAAGAGTTTGCTGCCAAACGTTGAGCTGTACAGCGCGAGTGGCGACAAGCTGCTGAGGGACACGCGTCGAGCCTGCATTGGGCGTCCGCTGGAGCTGGCCTATCGTGCCCACTGCTTGACAGTTCGGAGATTCGTGGTTGCCGGTGCAGCCGGGAAGGCTGGCCAACTGAATCCTAAGGCTGTAGTCCAATGCATCGCCAACGTGACAATTGTCGTCGCCGTAGAAATCTTTGGCAGCAGAGTGTATTTCGAGGTCGACCAGGTGGACGTTGACACCGGTCGCGGGCAGTAAGCTGCCAAAGCTATTGCAGTTAGAGAAGCCGTAGACGCTGCAGAGTGGGGTTGTCCCGCCGAAAGCGGCCAGGAGGACAGTGCAGCCTGCCCGCTCATACCATTGGACAACCTGCCTAGCGGTGTGCGTTTGGGCACTGAAGTCTCTCTCAGTGGCGACGTCGCCTGAACCGTAGCCGCAAACCTTCGCGGGTACAGGCCGGTAATAGCCCCCGCGGGGCAGCGGTTGAGGCACGTCGC
>Ga0209713_10000369_pt1 | contig 25168 bp, 31 predicted proteins | sample ArcOceMetagenome_3_FD_187444 | JGI IMG/M metagenome (GOLD analysis project Ga0209713, IMG submission 187444) | Marine eukaryotic phytoplankton communities from Arctic Ocean - Arctic Ocean- Svalbard ARC20M Metagenome (SPAdes) (version 2) | ecosystem: Environmental > Aquatic > Marine > Oceanic... | reverse complement strand
CATCGATTCCCTTAACTCCCCGGAGTCCCCCGTCTCCCTTGGCTCCGTCTTTTCCGGCAGATCCCTTAAGTCCATCGATTCCCTTAACTCCCCGGAGTCCCCCGTCTCCCTTGGCTCCGTCTTTTCCGGCAGATCCCTTAAGTCCATCGATTCCCTTAACTCCCCGGAGTCCCCCGTCTCCCTTGGCTCCGTCTTTTCCTGCAGATCCCTTAAGTCCATCGATTCCCTTAACTCCCCGGAGTCCCCCGTCTCCCTTGGCTCCGTCTTTTCCGGCAAATCCCTTAAGTCCTGTGTCTCCCTTTGGCCCTCTAAGTCCCCTGATTCCCGACATTCCCTCGGTTGCGGCTATTATTTTCCCCTCCATTAATTCTTTTGGAGTTATTATACCAGCTTTTTCCTGTTCATATAATGTATGTACTAGATTAAACATAATCATCTTGGAATAAGCCAATTGTTGTCTCCCATCCGATGCTATTATATGACCCCTCATCCCCTCCGGGCATGAATCGTGGTCAAATAACTCGTCCGGGGAAATAGGTAGACCATCTGAAGATAAAGGTAAACCATCTGTAATTTGCAATGAATTATCAGTGGGGAGAGGGTTCAATTTTAATTCCAATAAGACGTGCCCCATGTCGGTACTTGCTTTCTTGAGGGGGGCTGTATCTAAGTTGAAACTCGCCCGTATGGTCCAAGGACCGTCTGGTGATGTGGCTGATACAACATGGCCAGTTTTAGGAAGCTCCTCCGCACGCTGGGAGAATATATTAAGTGTCAACTCGGTTCCATCCAGGGGCTTGTTCGTTTTTACGTACCACATAGGCGCCCGTTCAATATTCCAGTGTGTATGATATTTACTATCGATCCCCCAATATTTTATATATGTCCGACTGGGCTGCCAGGGGTCAATATTGTAAAAAAGTGCTCCGCGATTTATTTCCCAATGCCAGCCTCCCTTATTTGGGTCTGGATGACCACCCGCGTCTATTATGTTAACTCCCCCCTGCATCAAATTTGTGCCAAGGAAAGTGTACCATCTCGTTTGAGCCCCTGTTTCATCGGTTGGAGCGAAGCCATAGTATATATGTTGACCATCTTCCTCATAAGATTCTGCTACACATACGACTTCCATCATTGCTTCATATTCCGCGATAGATTTGTCTGCCTTTTCTGCGGCCACCACACGGGCCTCTTCCCTATCTTCATCTGCCCTTGACAACCACGGAATGGCCAATTCCGCAGTGTAAACAAGTTCTTCTCCTATAAACTGTCTACATCCGTTGTTTTCGTCGTTACATATTCTTTTAGAGTCCTCTGAAGATAATGCAATCTCTAATATATCCACTATTGGACCAATAGCCGGATATGGAACTTTGTCACTTGGAATTGCCTGTTCTATTTTTCTTCTCAGGCCGCTTGCATACTTATTTATTATAACATATTCATCTGATAATCTCTTTCGTTCATCCTGCGCTTCCACAATTGTGTCATATAAATATTCTCTTATATTTCCAGTTGGTTCAGCAATTGTCTCGGTTATGTAGTCAATATCTGGGTTCGGGTTACTATCTGTTGAAATAAAAGCGCTTTCTATTTTTGTTTTAAATCTATTAGCCCGCTTAAGAAGTTTATCGGCTATTCTCTTAGCTTCGGCTATAACAGCAGAGTGCTCGGGCAAGTAAGACCCTATAGTGCTAAACATTTCCTCTTCTGTTATGTTTTTCAACATCTCTAAGTCTAAAGAATCTTCGCCGGATTCCATTATCGAATTAAGACGTACCATAAAATCTGCCGCCCCTGTTTTCACCTTGTCTCGAGCATTAACAAGTCTCATTAAAGTAATTCTGGCATCAACTATAAAGCCGTATTCTGAATATCTTTCTACGCCGTCGTAACCCACTCCGGTGCCCCCCAGTACACCTCCGTTATGCATATGCTGAGCTCCGTCAAAGATCCTAGCTAGCTCTCTATCGGGGCTCCACGTATTCGTCACGCACCCAACTGTACTATCAGAAAGCTTATACCAAATGTCTCCATTAAAACTATCTATAGGTTCAGAATTTCTGACCCCGGTTGTCGTCGTCCAGCCGTCGTGGCCCCAGTACCTTAATGTCTTCCCTTCTGGGTGCTCGGTGATACTATTATCTCGAGGCCGGGCCTCTTCTCTTATGGCGCGGTCTACATTGGTATCGCATCGGTTTACATAGCTATTATCGCCGTACTTATTGTTATATTTGGCGTGCATCCATTTGGTATAATCATTTACCGCCATAAACCGCCCCGTTACAGTCTCGAACCATTTCCCGTCGAACCCCGCCCCCCTCCAATAACCTATATCATAGCCACTCCACATCCAATCACTCTGAACTAGTTCTGTCCCACCTTTAGCCATAACAACCGATTTGTAAGTAAGTGCATCTTCTAAAGCATCTAGATCTGGATTAGGGTTTTCATCAGAGGGCAAGGCATCTCTAACCGAAACATAAAAATGCTGAGCCAATTTGGAAGTATCTGTAGTTCTCTCTGGTAAATCTTCGTATTTAATGGTGGTATCTGAGTGGGTCGCGATCCAGTCGCCCGAATGGTGATAATAGGCGTTCCCGTCGCTATTGTTACCTTTTCGTAAGACCGTGGTGAGCCCCGGCGACGTCTCGTGGTCGAAGGCGTTACCGGCGGCCGGTTCGTTATGTTGCTCTACGGCCGTTAATTCGCGTATGGTAAATACGCTAAAGGAAGTAATAATTAAAATTACAAATATAATCGCTATCAAATCCTGAATTAGCATTTATATTAGTAAATATTTTAATAACTCTTAAAAGTCCGGTAGTTTATTCTACTTTAGTGTTCCTAGATATCCTTGTTTATTCAACCCGAAGCCGCCTCCGCCGCCGCTACCCGGATGCCCCCTGGGTCCCCGGTCTCCCTTATCTCCATCGGTACCATCTGTTCCTCCATCGCCCGGGTCTCCCTTATCTCCATCGGTACCATCTGTTCCTCCATCGCCCGGGTCTCCCTTATCTCCATCGGTACCATCTGTTCCTCCATCGCCCTTAGAGCCGTGTGTTCCGTCGTCGCCCGGGTCTCCCTTGGCCCCGGGCGCGCCCGGCGCACCTGGAAGACCCTCTTCTCCCCTATCGCCCTTCTTACCTGGAGTACCCTCGGGGCCAAATACTCCGGGCATTGGGGGAATCCCCAGGCGTACTTCTGGAAGGGGGTCATCCTTGGTGTTTGGATTCAGAAGGAATTGCATCTCGGCATAAGTCAGGCCACCCTTTAGGAAGGATGGGCACCTAATAAAGCTATCGCTTTTAACCGGATGGTCTTTTGTTGGTGCCCGCTCCCCTATGAAGAATCGATTGGTTTCGTTCGGGATATCGCCTGCGCTGTTATAGGTAACAAATGGTGCAGACGGATTATCAGAACACCGGTGATACCTCAACGCATCGTTCGTGCCTTTGCGGGGGTGGCCGGGATGATTTTCGCACCTGCGGACGTATCCATAATACTTACCGGATCTTGAGAGTTGTACATAGTCTGAACAAGTCTTTGAAGTCATGGTCCCCTTTCCAGTTCTTGCAACCATCCAACAATATATCTGGGGGTCGCCACAGTTCTCGGCGAAGCCCTTGGCCGCATTTTCTCCGTCGGCAGTATTTCTCGAGTTAGGGTTGTCACACGGCTCGTTCTCGTAACAACTTGTCATATTATCCCTTGGACCGTAGTTGTTAAATTCGCAATTTATCTTGTCCGGTTTGTTCATATGTGTCATGTTTGGATAAAAACTGTTTTCAGGATAGTCTTGATTATAAACATTATCTATCCCTAACTCCTTCACACTACCATCTTCATTCCTATATAGTTCACATTGTGGATCGTCTGGTTGGTCTACATACCCCTCCGGGATGACGCTCGTTTTGGTGCGAGACCTATAAACTGCTATGCGTTCGCGACCTCCAAGTTTTGGCTTTCTGGACAACTTACCATCGCCGTAAATTCCAGTTGAATTGGAGAGTTGCAGTCCCCGTGGTAGATCCTCTGTATTCTCCTCTCTTTTCCATGGATTGATAGAATACCGACTGTCGGTGCCGATACCACCGGAAATACGTGGGTGTCCGTCTGGTGTACAATCACTATCATGAAATCTCTCGGTTGTTAGGGGTTCGCCGTACAATACACACACACCTAAATTGACATCGAATACTTCGTGTTGATCTTGTAATCCGAAATATGGATAATTTAAATTATATGCCTCAGTGGAACATTGCTGGAATGTTTTATAATTATCAGATCGCATACCTTTGCCTTCTTCTGGTACCCCATAACCGTCTACCTCGGGCTTTACATGGTCTGTAGTCTTATGGCAACCAATGTATTGTTCTTCTAATATTACTTCCGGTCCAGTATCCATTCCGGATATCGCGTTAGTATTATTTGAATGGTGTCTAGCTTCTTCGGCATCGTGCCGGGCGGCGGCCCTAGAAGGACTTGACGCGGGTATATCATTTAGTTCAGTTTCTGCCTTATCCGCGTAATATTCGGCACGTTCTTGCCATGCCTCCACTGCCAGGTAACCAGCTGACCCCCACTCCATAGCAACCACTGCTGAATCATACGCATTTTTTGCTCCGTTCATATGTTTCTTTATATTCTCTGCGGTTTTCGCGTTATCACTTTCTTTATTTTCAAGTTTTTCTTTATTCATAAGTCTCTTAACGAAAATTGCAATAAAAATAACAATTCCGATAATAAAAAGTGTCTCAAGGGGGTTATTCAATAACACTTCTAATACTGCCCTCATTTATATTAACAATTATATTTTTTTTAAATATTTTTATTCTGGCCAAGCAATTACCCCATCCGCATTTTGCACCCATGGCAATAATGCACCCATTTCCGCATCAAGATAAACAACTCTCTCATTGGCTATTTTAAATGCGTCTTCTAACTCAGATAGACTCTTGTCTAACTCAGATACGCTAGACCTCAAAAACATTACTAAGACTAGAAGTGTTATAACCGAGATAAGTGTAAACACCCCAAGTGAAGCCAATATTACCGTGCTCATATTTAATTATTATAAAATATTTTTTTTTGTAAATATTTATTTTATATAAGGGTTTTATATATAAACACGTAATGGATACAGTAATACCGGCGATATCAGCGGGGCTTGTATCAAGTATAATATGTAACCCGTTGGATGTGTTAAGAATCAATAAACAAATAAACCGCCCAACTCAATTAAATATACGTAATTCTTTTAAAGGACTCGGGGTCGGTATGTTGACAATACCTACCTTTTGGGTAATATACTTCCCATTATACAACATCAACAAAGACAAAACCGGTATGCGGTCATCCCTTAATGCATATATGTCTTCTTGTCTAGCAAGTACGGTTACCACCCCTCTTTGGGTTATTAAACAAAAAGCTCAGACTGATAAACTAAATGAAATGTCTAAAATGACTATCCCATGTTTTTATTCGGGACTTTTTCCAACTTATTTAATTAATTTAAGTTTTGCTGTACAGATTCCCCTATACGAATATCTTAAGAGCGTGTCGTCCGATAATCACACTTTTACTACATTTATAAATGCAGCAATATCAAAAACTGTAGCAACATGTATTTTTTACCCATTGGACACGATAAGGGTTACTTATAGAAATGGGGGGCTAATATCCGGGCTTAGATTTTTAGATTTTTATAGGGGTATCAATATATATCTAATGAGAAGTATACCTTACCATACTAGCGTTTTTTGTACATTTGAGTTCGTAAAAAATTTAATGTAAGACATCCCCTGTAGATAAGAATCGGCCAGGTCGTCTTTTTTCTTATTCTTTTCAAAAAACTCGTTATGGGTTTTAATAAGGTGCCTCGTGTGAACTATTCCTAGATTTTTATTTTGTGTATATTTACTTTTTGCCTTGTGCTCTATTTGTATATCACAGCACTTCAGTTTATATTTCGCAGCATAAAACTGAATTTTTGCCTTTCTCTGCTGTTCGTGTTGTATTCTTAAGATAAAATACACATATATAGCAGTGGATATATTTCTCATCTTAGGATTAAAAGATGGCTGTTTTTCGAGAAGTATTACATCGGCTTCCCTGAGATGTTCAAGCTGATCTAACTCTTCTATAACTCTTAAAGTTTCATTGACACCGGAACAGTCTATTAAATTCCAATCCAAGATGCTCCCATCTTCCGAATCTAGCATACAATAAGCTAAATTTTTAATACCTATATCAAATGAAAGAATTATCATTGTCTTAATGCTTTACTATACTTCTATATAGATTTTAAATTCAATAAAGGTAACAAGTCTGTTATTTCGTTCTTCTTTTTCTGTTTCTCAACCTTGATGTTATTTATATCATTTATATCCCATGATATAAATATTTTGTTAGATGCTAATATAACTACACAAAACCCCTCATTTGCCAACACTATAGATAGATGATTTGTCATTTCGCTAACATTATAACTGGGGTAACCAAATGTATAATTCTGAACTGTATAAATACATCTTAATTCCCCGTGCTTAGATAAATGCGTAATCTTATCTGTTAACTTAGATAACATCTCACTCTTAAGATTATTATACCTATTTTGTTGCCTTTTCTGTGATTCAATAACAGTTTTTAACCCATTCATTATAATAATTAACCTGTTATTTATTTATATTTAAAAAAGCGCGGGTTGAGTTGTAATTACTGTTTTTTTCTCATCTTCATCTCCATAATCTTCGTCATCTGAGTCGTCATCTGAGGAATCTTCTATATTATCAGATTTACTTATATGCGACTGTTCTACATTTTCAAATACATCAACCGGGGGCTGAGAGACAGGGGGAACAACGACCTCATCTGTGTTATCGGCTGGGACATCGACGTTTAGTTGAGTTGCCATTCTACCTATGTCACTTATTTGTATATCTCTCTTAAAATCATCATCGGGTTCGGATTCTACATCGTCGTTTGGGTCAAATAGAGGTTCATTAACCTCTTGCGTGTCTAGCAAAGGTGGAATATCTTCCTCGTCAAATGCCCCAGATAGATATTCGTTTAAGATGTATTCTATAGGAACCTGATTAGAAATTGCATCAGTTATAGAACCACTTATTATACTGAAAAATTTATCTTTGTCGTGGTCTATAACTGCCGGGTAATAATAAACTTGTTCAGATACGTTAATAACGATTTTATGTAAGAAATTATTAAGATTTGGTACCTTTATTTTAATAGATTTATCGTCCGCCTTTATTCTAACACATGCAAGTATCTTTACATGACTTACAAATATGGCGGTTATTAAATCCATGAGGTAAGGATACTTTTGATTTATTTTTTGTAAATATTCTTCTAGGGTATAATTTGACCAACTTGGAACATTTTTTAGTTCTTTTTGGAAATTTGAATACGAAAGAGACCGCCGTATATTATTCCTCTGAGAATTTATGAATATATTTCTAATAACCTCATAAATATCGGGCTGAAGAATAGTTATCAATTGTTTAGTATATTCTTCCTTCGCTGCAACAATTACATTAACGTTTAATGTTTCTGCCATTCTTTTACACTGTTATTATTATTTTAAAAGTCAAAATTAAACTTTAAAAAAAATAATACTATATTATACAACATGTCGTGTAAGAAAAGCAAAGAAGAAGTTGACTGGGTTTTATCAAAGGACTTTATAAAATACATCAAAAAATCTCTATACACATCGGATGTTGAAATAGCCGGAAAGATATTATTCGAAAATAACAAAGACTGTGAAAAAGATATATGCAATAAAACAAGTTCTTTATATACATCGGGCGAGGGTGACAATTCGTCTGTAAGTACCCCCCATGGAATTATTAATTTTCATACCCACCCTAAAATATGTTATGACGACACCAATTCTATATATGGATGGCCGTCAGGGGAAGACATGCGTCAATGTATTGCATTTGCGAAGAAAAACAATTTAATTCATATTGTATTCGCACTGGAGGGCGCGTATATAATTAAAGTTAATAAAGTCATAACTCCCAAACATACTCAAATGGTCGAAGACATATTAAAATACACTCACGAATTTAGAAGTCCTAAACCAAACATACAGAATGACATGTTTCAAGACATGATTAGTATTCTTAAATTACCTAAAAAAAGTAATCCAGTTGATACCTGGTTAAATCTAGTGAACAATATGTCTTTGAAAAATATATTCATATTATACAATAATAAATTTAGAAAGAATTTAAAAATACTAAGTGACGACAAGAGTGTATTTTCGGTTAATTTAGTGAAGTACACCAAGAATGGAACTATTAAATTTAAAACAAATTACATTAGTGAAGCGTGTCATAAGAAATCTTTTCGGTAGATTCTGGAGTCACACAAATTATTTCAGGGGTTTCATAAAAATTAACCAATATACCGGTTTCGCACTTTAGATTCTTTAGGTATTTTTTTAGTTGAACAGTTTCCTTATTCGCTAGCTTAGAACTCTGAGATTTAAGTTCGATTATAATAGAGATTGTCCCGGTTAGAGTATCATATATAACAATATCCGCCCTTTCAAATCCCACATAGACCCCCTTGTAGTGTATAGGTACAACTACTTCTGTCCCGCAACTATAATTAAGTTTATTTAATTCTATATACAATGCCACCTGATATATATTTTCTTTGTAATAGTCTCCTAGTTCAGAATTTACCTTTTTTATACACATTACAACATCTTGTACAAGGTCCATATTCTAATAATTGACATTTCTCTTTATATTATTATTAAAAAGTAAGTCCTCCTAATGTGTCTTGAAGTGTAGTTATTTTTCGCTTAAGAGTTCTCTCACGCGGGCGATGTATCAGTTTTTTAATTATATTTAGGTATTTAGAATGATACTCGGTAGATTGGTTCCCGTCAATGACGGTTACATTTCCCAATAGACCAGGTATCAACCAGTTGTCGTGATAAGATTCGCATTCTTTGAGATACTCAATAGACATCTCAGTTTCACTTGTGCGACCCCTCAACATAACCCTTTTATAACAGGTTTCCGGAGACGCCTTTAGATATATAAAATTTGGAACAGGAATATCTTGGATAAAATAATCAAACCAGAGTTTATATGATTCGTATTCTACTTTATTAATTTTTCCAGAGTCGTGTAACATTTTAGTAAAAACATTATAATCTGAAAATACACACCGTTCTGTAATAATTGTGTCACCTGGGTTCAATTTTTTTAGAGCTTCTTTTAATAAAACGAGTCTAGATATATATGCGGTCATTTGAAAACAATAAGAATATTTATAAGGGTCGTTGTAGAAATGCTCTATTATATTTCCATCGGAATCCCCTATAGTTTCCCATATCCCAATTGGTTCATCCAAAAAAATAACAGTACTTTGTTCTCCTAGTTGTTCCTTTATATAATTAAAAAATACTGATTTTCCAGAACCAATATTACCTTCGATAGATATAATCATGTTTATTTATTATATACTATACTTTTAAATAAATATCAAAAAAGTGAAATATTTTTTATTTTACTGTCTATATCAAAGGACATATTATGTTCGTCTAGATCTCTAATGGAGTATTCTACTAATTTCTGGGGTTTTTCGGAATTTTTCACCTTGAACTGTGAAATTTCCCACCGTACAAAAAATGAATTTTTTGTAAAAATTATAACTGCACTTTTAATCATGGCTATTCCAGACATATTAACACTTAATTCTTCATGATTAATCTCTGTGGTCTTGTTTTCATAAAACCGAGTGTTCTCGTCGTAGAAACAATGTAACCTTACACCGTCTACAAGTGCATTTTTATAAATAGTTTCGCAATCCTCTACACTAATTGTCTTCCCAAACCATTTTTCACTGTTGTCTGCAGTCTGTGATACAATCTCCTTTGATAACCAATTTATATATTCGGCTGTTTTAGAATCTATATCAAGAATGGCCTTGTTATTTTCGGGGTCAATCTTCAGGTTATTCTTTTTAACCTGAAGATTTATATCCCCATCTTCAACTGTGAGTTTAGAATAATAAACTCCATCTCTTATGTTAACAGGATCGTATATGTTAAGCTTAGGACTCATAAATTAATAAATATTAATATTTTTATTAATATAATAAAACGACAAATATTTAGTTTACTAATAAGAGCTGATTAAGGATGTTAATACCATCTACTACGGTATAAGAATAAATAGCTTTGCCCCCGTGTTGTATGGCTTCTTTTGATATTTTTTTACCAAAGGAGTCAAATAACTTATAATCGCGCCCTATATATACAATAATTTTATCCTTGTTATATAAGTTTGTTTTGATATTTTTTATGCCGAATAATCTATCTATATATCCAACAAGGTTTAAAAAAACATTATGTTGTACAGAATCTTTATTTATATCGAAACTCAGAAATGTATTATCATCTCCAACTGTAAATAATAATATAGGACTTTTTATTTCTATTTTTTGGTTTTTATGACACAGGTTAAGCTCATCATCAAGACTTAATTGAATAATATCTATTTTTTTATAAGATAACATCTACTATATAGTTATAGTATATTATATTAATAGATGCGGAACGAAAGTCATGTATACATGCCAATGGGGGGCTCTGTAATCTTATTTTTCTTATTGTCCGTAAATATACTAATAGCATAGACAAAATCCTCTAAAGTTAATTCGTATGTATTTTCCTTTCCAAAATTTCTCCTCGAATTGTGTATAATTGCCTTGTCTATTATGGTTTTAATGTCTCCACCATTTCCAGTAAATAATTTTATGTTTTCATTTATTACATTTATTATATCAGGTTCTTTACAATTTATTTCCCAATCTATTTCATTTACTTGTTTATAAAATATACCGGTTAATTCCTTACTAGTATAGTTATCAATTGTAAACGTCCAAGGAAACCTTCTTCGCAAACCGGGGTTTAATGAAAAAAAAGATTTATCAAGTTCTTCTTTATAGCCCGCTATAATGCATATAATTCTATCTGCATTTTCTGTTAGATACTGATTAATTGTATCCACACACTCTTTTGCATAAATGTCTTCGCCTGATGTGCTTCCAATAGAATATGCTTCATCTATAAGAACTACCCCATTTTTAGCTTTATTAAGTGCCTTGGTTGTTTTTATAGTTGTTCCTCCTAGGTATTCAGATACTAAATCCGACCTTTTTAACACAGTGAACTTAACCTTTTTGAAGATTCCTATTTTTGCATATATTCTTGACATTATATCTGCAACAGTTGTTTTTCCTGTACCAGGAGGACCCTCCAAAACTGTATGTAACATAATATTGTCCCCATGATCCTGGATAAAAAACAAGATCTGTTCTAAAATCTGAAATTTTAGCTTAGATAGACCGATCATGTTATTAAGTTCTATTAATTCATCTAGTATAACAGGGAGAAATTGCATTTTAGACGGGTAATATTTTCTCAATCTTTTAGACGGTAAATCTTTATTAATGTAGTCTTCTGTCATGAGAATAAGGGAATCTAATGACTTTAACTCATAAATTGTTATGTCGAATTTATCATCTGCCAAATGACCGAGGGTTCTTTTCATGTTATAATAATTGATATATATTATTTTCTTAAATCATATGGACGAACTAGTTCAAGAATATATAAAAGAAATTTCTAGAAAAGAAAATATAAATCTCAATACATTCCTGGATAAATACTATAAAAAATTAGAACGATGTTTTAAAATGTATAAAAATATTTACGGCTTAGAAGATTATAAAATGAATTATATAGATTTTATAATTTTGTACACCATATGGAAAACTTTAAATAAGAGAGGTTGTATAGAATCTTACCTTCTGATAATGTACTCATATTACAAATTAGAAGATTTTAATTTCCCCACTACAAAATTTAAATCTGGGCTAGACTGTATATCAATTATACAGGATACGAATACAATATCCATAATAGATTCATTAATTAAATTTTAATGCAGTCTATAACTTAACCTATATAAAATGATAATACATACAATTATATCTGTAATGAACATACCAAAAGATTGTTTAAATATATATACAACAGAGTATCAGGCGAGACAAATAAATAGGATTATACTTCAATATGCCGCACCCCAATCGTCGATAACAGACGCTACTGCGTGTATAGGAGGCAATTCTGTTTTTTTCATGAGGGAGTTTTCTAAAGTAACCTGTGTAGAAAAAGATCATGACATATTCAACGTTCTTAGGGGAAATATAAAAATGAACGGAGGCGATTTTACTTGTAAGTGTTACAATACGTCTTACAATGATATTAAGTTTATTATAAAACAGGATGTAATATTTATAGACCCCCCTTGGGGAGGGCAGAATTATAAATCTAAGCAGAATGTTAAATTATTTTTAGATTATGTGGAAATAAATTATATAATCAATGACCTATATAATTTCGCAGATATTATAGCACTAAAAGCTCCAAATAATTTTGATATGGATTCTCTGGATGAATTATTTTGGTCTCATTGCGTTCATACAATAACTAAAAACAATAAGGCAATTTATAACATAATAATTTTCTATAAACACACTTAAAGAATATATATATAATTAGTTGTAAGTAAAATACCTGTACGGTTGCCCGAGTGGTTAAGGGGGCAGACTTAAGATCTGCTGGCTTCGGCCTCGTGGGTTCGAACCCCACACCGTACAGATATTTTATTGGTTTTGAAAAAAAAATATATATATTACTTATAAAATGGCACAGGATTTACAGCATTTTATAACAGATAATTTTTCAACTCCCAGGGTAATAACTGTTCTAGTTCATACATATATTGCAACTATAATATACGAGATAATCAATCCTCTAATCTTTCTAATGATTGACCCAGATGATAGGTTAAAAGATTTTTATATAGAAATAACTGACGAAAAGAAACTTAATCTTGGGAGAGTTGTATCAGAATTTATAACAATATGTATAATTCTCAGCGTTTTATATTATTTTCAGAAATACGAAAATAAAATGTGAGGTTAATATAAAGATGCACAAGTATATTAAATCAAATCGCGATAAAGGAAATACAGTATCGTATAATATCGCAAACTCTCAAAAGAGTGACGTATTGTCAGATGATTGGTATGAAACTACACTATCTGATAATAAGCCTTCTGATAGTCTTACACTCCCCGAATACCCAGAAGTTGTACAGCCTCCGGCAGAAACCTCTCCCCCAGTTAATACAGAGGTTATATCAAGACCTCGCGAGGTTCCAAATGTATCTCCTCCAAAAATTACCAAAAAAAATACAGTCGTTCCAGAGACAACAAAGTCCAATGATACGCTATTTAATTTAAATAGCGTAATGGTATTATTGTTTATAGCGGGGGCCGCATTTCTATTGATAAAGACTTTAAAGAAATCTAAATTTGGTAATATAGAAAGTGCTTCATTTTTTGGGAGGCGCAGTTACAACATAAGAGATGCGTATAGTATGGTAAGGTAATCAAAACTTAAATATTTCTAAAAAATAATTAACTTAAAACACTCACTTAATATTATATTATAGTTAATATGAAGCGACTGTTTTTTCAAGAGGCCTATAACCAGGCTCTCAAGTCTGAGATGAATTTTAATCACGGGGCCGTCTTAATTTACCGGGGAAAGATTATAGGACGAGGATATAATACATATTTTAATACTAATTCTAATGAGAAAAATTCGTTGCACGCGGAGGTTAGTGCTATCAATGACGGGCTTAAGCGGGTTAACCATGAGGATTTGAAACGATGTGAACTTATTATAATTAGGGTTAATGGTGGAGGACAGTGTGTAAATTCGAAACCTTGCGATAAATGCACTAGGTTTATTAACAAGCACTGTATAAGGCGGGTTTATCACTCTTAAGACAACTTAATAAATCAATATACTCCTCCATTCGGGTTCGAACCGAAGACCTCGCGGTTAACAGCCGCACGCTCTGACCAACTGAGCTATAGAGGAATGTATTGATTAAACTTTTTAGTGTGTTTTGATTATTTACTTTTTAGTGTGTTTTGATTATTCAACTGCGTCTACTCAATGTCGGCAGCAGACTCTTCTTCCTCTTCGTCTTCGGAGTCTACGATTGAATATCCAGACAACTTATTACTCTTATAAATCTTAGCCTGTAGAAGTTTGTATCCAACTCCAAACTGAGTCTTTCCTACAAACCAGACACCAGTTGACTGGATTAGACAAACTGCTTCAGACCCCCGCGGGATTGCAGAATGATCCACATTTCCATCTTCGTCTACCATCTTAATAGGCTTCTTGTTCTCGTCGTAAAGAACGAATTGAGGAACTCCATTAATAATTGGGAGCTTTACCTTTAGATTAGACGGCCACTTTGTATCCCGAGGAAACTTCTCTGCAGACTTATAAAACTCTCCAACAAGCTCCTCACTGAGCTTCTTACCGAACCAGCTAGTGTCGCTAGATGCATATTCCTTTGCCTTGTTATCAATTGTGCGTACATTTTCAGTAAACTGACGGAGCTGGGGATTCTGAGTCTCATCATTTGCCAGTGCTACCGAGATGTGATACTTTACCGGTTCGCCGTTTTGAGGCTTCGACTGGTCTACCCCAAATGGAATGCGAATGCGACAAGTTTGTAGAATAAAGGCCCCCGAAGTCTGGTCGTTGTCGTAATTAATAAGGACGCTCTGACCTCCCATCTTGTTCGCCCGAGGGGGTAGAAACTTGATGGAAGACTCGTCGAATTCGGAGGGGAGTACAATCGTGTGGGACATGTTTATTTGATAATATAGTATACGAATTATCTTTAAGTTGGTTGCCCGTAAAAATAATAAAAATAAATTATTTATGAATGTTAAATGGTTAATATTGTTATTTTTATTATCATTTCTTTAGCAATTATAATTCTCGTAGAATGTGTATCTTATATATTATCAAATAAAATAAAAGCCGTTAACAAAAAAATAAGAACCGACACGGTGTCCGCAATAAAAAAGGATACTTTATCTAAAAATATATTAGATAAATACTCAACTAATTCAGATATCCAAATTGACCATTTGCCGGGGAAATTTTTTATAGATGGTTACAATAACATCTTCATTAAGATAAATGACAAAATTATTATACCTGAAAATAGAACAGTATACTTGCTAGAAGATCCTTTTGTATTGGAAATACTAAATCTAAAACGTAATAATATCGAATATTTTTATAAAAAAATATAATCTAATATAATAAAACAAATGAAAACTCCTAGTTCAGAAACTGTTGCGTTGATAATTGGCTCCATATTCTCTATCCTGGTTATAGGCCTTGTCATTAGGTTCATATATATTAGAGTGACATCTAAGGACAATAAAGTGACAACTAAGCACAATAAAAAGAAGGATAATAATGCGGTGATGGGAAACTCCGATAGAACGAGGTTACTGTCAAATCTTAGGGGGTTGAAAAAAAAATAAACTTAAAAATATGAAACATTAATATAATATAGTAAATGATGGACAATGATTTCGAGGAAGTTGAAGAAATTGCAGAATATGACACAGATACTCTAGAAGAAATTGAAGAAGACAGGTGTTTAAACATAATAAACGAATTTAAAATGGAAATCAAAAAGGAACCTGAATTTTACGGAATTGACAATATTTCTTCATATGAAATCCTTAATCTTACCCGCGTAGATTACAAATTTACAGATAGTATTCTAGATAAGAAACAACTAAACTTGTTTGATAAAATGTTTTTGTCCATTTATGATTATTCTACTACAGAATCCAATTATAATTTTATAGCCGCGAAGATTTTTAAGAGAATCTATGTATTTTAATTTAATTTATTATTTTATGTAATCACTGTATTTTGCCGCCTCTGTAGATATTATACTCTTACTTAACCCCGTTTTTTCTGACATAAATTTTAAAGTGTATTTTTTATATATAGGCTTTTTAATAGATTCTTTTTGAGCAATTGCGTATATTATTCCGTAAATCTGTTTATCCCCTAGGGGCACTTCTTCTCGCTTTTTTATATTTCTCTTAGCCCGTTCCAGTTTAATATTTAGGAAATCGTCCAATTCTAAATCAATAGAACTTCCAACCTTAACTGATATGTATTTTTCATACTTAGTGTTTTTAAACAGATTCTTCATTATCCAATTTTTTTTCTTAATGTCTCCAATCTGAATTTTAAACAGTCTCCCAAGTTTTTGTATACTGATATGAAGATTGTTATACACAATAGGGTAATATATAGACCATACGGCCAAGGCTTTTTTTTCTTCGCCTCGTAATTCCTGTGAATTAATTATTATTATGTACCACATTTCTAATATTTGTTGCTTAACTTTTTCAAATATTAGAGGAGGGTATTCAGACTCTAATATGTCGATTGTATCGATTATATAAGAAATCCCCTTTTTTATTTTATCTTCTACTGGGTCTGTATTGATCCATGTGTTTACCTTGGCTAAGTCTCTAATAACAGGTTTTCCATCTTTCATTACAGTGATATTAATGGTTCCGGCCTCTATAAAAGTTCCGCGCCCGGAATTTAATTCCTGTTTAAACGTTTTAAAGGGATTTATTGTATTGTCATCTTTTACCGTACCGCAATTGTTGCATATAGCCTCATGGTTTGTAAATATAAGTGAGGAGCTGTTACACATTTTGCAAATGTCGGTATCTTCATTTAATTCTTCCCTTGTATATTCTCCGGGTTCGCTTAATATAAACCCTTGTTTCTGTAAACAATTAATTAAGAATTGTTTTTTCAGTCTTGGGTTTGTAATGCTATTTAAGTGAGCGTTTAATAATAGAGCTGACAGGGGTTTATCGGACATTTATATTATAATATAATTTTATTTTTTATATTATAATATAGTATATAACGGATGTCTCAATTAATATATGAAGCTTTCAGTGTCGGCGTTATAACCGTTTTTTTTGGAAATGTAACCGCGTGCATTCTAGATTTTCTCGTTCTTGCACCTAGACTTAAAATAAAGTTGCCGTTCCCGATTGAGAAGGATAATTTTTATCAAATGGGGATAATTTTGTTTTTAACCGGAGTTTTTGCACATCTGACATTAGAATTAACCGGAGTTAATAAATGGTATTGTAAGAATGGCTTCGCCAGTAAAAGATAAATAATAAAGAACCCTCGCGGGGGATCGAACCCCGAACCTTAGGATTAGAAGTCCTACGCGCTATCCAATTGCGCCACGAGGGCTCTTTATTACTACTTAAGACAGAACATGAACGAATCTGGTACAATCACGCTTTTTATGTTTTTTACAAATTTGGGACACAATTTATTAATTTTATCCTGATCGTTGTATACACATCCCAATATTAAGAAATTAATGTACATATTGCTATATGATATACATAATTTATCACCTAGGTGACCAACGTTGGTAATGTAATACATTGCTAATATATAATTATAAACGTCTGTATAGTGTCTTTTACATACTTTATTTATAGATAGTTTAATAGTTTCTTGTTCAAAGTCTAAGCCTTCCTCACAACCCGCCTCTTTACTGGCGCCTTCGTCGAAGGAGGCTCTGGAACCTTTGGGGTGTCCTCTACTACAGCAGCATCTAGAACAACCTCAGGCTTCGCCGCTGGCGGACCTTCCCGCTTGTCCTTCTCGGACGGGGGGTAATGAGGCTTCAGGTAGCGCTGGATGTTAAAAAATGTCACTGGCTGATCTGGGTCACGAAGAAGAGTCTTTAGAGCGACCGCTCGCGGAGAACCATCTAGCCTGATAAACCGACGGTTAGCGGGATCCTGTAGTTCGTGAGTCTTGATATAGGCGTTGATAGTTGTAGTTACCTCCTGACGAGAATGCTCGCTGTTCTCGGGAAATCCAAGGAACTTGCATAGTTCGTTGGAAATCACAACTGGGCGCTGGAGAGCAGAAATCTTCTTAGGAGCATCCGGGTCAACCTCGACTACCCGCCGAGTACGCTTGCCAGACTTCATGGCCTTAGCCGTCTCCTTTTGGACAATCTTTAGGCGAGCACTGATATTCTTAGTCATATCCATCAGACTATTGAAATCCTTAATTAGGAGATCAAACTTATCAAGGGGGGTTAGAGGCTCTTCGTTTTCGACCACGGACATTTTTTATACATAATTATGGTATAATTCTTTAAATAGGTTTACAACTATAACCTGTGGTAAGTTAATTAAAGAAATGTAGTATATAAAAAATACCACAATGGATAATATACTTAATCCTCTTTCTGACTTTATTCAATCTAATTCACGAGAAGATATTTATATAAGATTTACATTAGGGAAATACAGTAATTCGTTCGGATTTGATAAGCAATTATTCAATAGAGAGAACTTCGACAAGATTAAAGATATGCTAGAATCTAATAAAGGTTGGGAAGATAAATTTGAGGAAGTATTTGAATTTACGGACGAATACCCCATTAAGGTTTTAGACACGATGATAATAATGTATGTAAATGGCCCATATGACATCTTAGTTACTGCAGAAACTAGGGAAACAGAAGATGTACCCGATTCGGATAATTCAGAGGTGAATGTTTACGCGTATTCTAGAAAACACCACAATTTTGTATTAAAAAATTATACATTCATCGTGGAAGATAATATACAGAAATTTGAACTCTTTCTAATCGATACAAATGTATCTAGTAATTATCTTGCACATTCTAGTATGCTAAAAATAAAAGATATTACGGGAATTTGTGATAAACCAGAAAATGATATATTTGAAATCTTGCAGAAAAATAACTAATTTAAAAAAATAGTCCGAGATAATATTAATATAAGTGGGTCTACAAGATTATGTTCAGTTATTTCAATGAGGCCAATATTGAGATAAAAAGAAAAGATATAATTAATATTACGGGTGTATCTCCTGTAAATGTTATATATTATCAGAAAGCTTTTATACATAAAAGTGTACTTAGGTTCCTAGCTAATCAAGAAGAAGAATCTCTAAGGATGTCATACGAACGTTATGAATTCCTAGGCGACTCAGTTCTTAATCTTGTTATCGCTAGTTTTGTGTTTCATAAGTATCCAGATAAAGACGAAGGCTTTTTAACCAGAATACGTACAAAACTTGTAAATGGAAAAACTCTAGCTTACCTTTCTCGCAAAATAAATCTAAACAAATTTCTAATTATCAGTAAGAATGTTGAGGCAATCGGAGGAAGAAATAATGATAGGTTTTTAGAAGACATATTTGAAGCATTGATATGCGCAATCAATCTAGATCTTGGGTTTAAATATGCAGAACAGTTTATCTTAAACGCTATCAATAAATACATAGACTTTAATGAGCTAGAAGAAGATACTAATTACAAAGATATACTTCTTCGTAAATGCCAACAGACTCTCCAGACAAACCCAGAATATGAACTCATTGAAACAAGTGGCCCTCCACATAGAAAAATATTTACATCAGTTGTTTTGATAAAGGGTGTAAAATATTCTATAGGGACAAGCAAAACAAAGAAAGAATCTGAACAAATAGCATCTAAACTCACGATGGAATACTTAGAAAAAAATTAAATAGCCCCGCTACTACCAAATCCCCCATCGCCTCTAGAGGTTTCTGTAACTACGTCTTCAATCTGGTATTTAGGTAGATTCCCGTCGAATGATACGATTTGAAAATAACAACACCCCTCTTGAAATAATACATCGGATGATCCTATATTATCTACCACAACCATAAGATCTCCTCGGTATTTTTTGTCTATTATACCAACTGAGTTTGCTAGGCGAATATTGGTCTTAGAGATAGAACTCCTAGGAAGAATCATATAACCATGTGTAGGGTCGGTCTTAAAATCTAAATTTATTTTAAATGATTTACTATTCGCCGGTATAACAATCGAAAGTTGCATAGGTATATCTAGTCCTACATCCCTGTTTACCATTGCGTTTTTATAGGTTGGGTGATTACCCCAATAATGAGAGTTTTTTGGGTCTATCTTAAGAAACAGTGGCATCTTTTATTTAAAGTTAGTTTATATGTTTAAATTCGTTTATAATTTAATTTAATTTAAAGTTAAGGAATATAATATATTATAATTGAAAATGTTGAAAAGTCTTAATGTGTCTAGGAAGTATGTTAGAAATGTTATGTCAATATCTCTACAAAATAACTTAATAGACATGGGCGCACGCCACGAGGTGAGCGCGGTACTCCTCGAGCGGCACGTGCTGGCGGAAGAGACCGCGAAGAAGCGCGACAAAGGTGAACCGGTCCGTCGGCCGAAATATGACGGTCTAATTAATCTGGATAAGAGCATAAAACATGTAAACACCGATACATACGGTCCACCGGGGTTTGTTAGACTTGTTGACTGTATGCCAAGATATATCCCAGAAGACTGCAAACACCTGATGTGCGACCATGCAATCGTTCAGGCTGCTCGAGTTTCATTTGATCAGGGTATTAAAACCCCAGATAAAGACAAAAGTCTTATTGATTTTCTTATTAGACATAAGCACACGTCCCCATTTGAGATGGTTAAATTCAAATTTCATATCAAGTGCCCAATCTTTGTACAGAGACAATGGATTCGTCACCGCACCGCTAATGTAAATGAAATATCTGGTAGATATTCTGTTATTAAGGCGGAATTTTATTGTCCGAGGACTATTTATGACCAGGGTAAGCTAAATAAGCAAATGTCCGGAAATAAAATTACCGATCAGGAAACAAAATACCTTTTTGATGAATATATGTCGAATTCATATAAACAGTACAGTGTATATAATCAGCTTATTAAGAAGGGGGTTTCTCGCGAAATTGCACGAATTGGACTCCCTCAGAATATGTATACCGAGTTTTATTGGTCTATCGATCTACATAATCTTCTAAATTTCATTAGGCTTAGGTCTGCTCATAATGCACAATCTGAGATTAGAGAATATTCTGACGCTATGAAAAATCTTATCACGGATCTATGTCCAAACACCATCGAAGCATTTGACAAGTACTCAAATACACCGAGCTAAACTTTCTATAAAAACATTATATAAATTTTTCTTTTCTTTTTCTTTTCTATCCTCGACAGAGGGTGTAAACTCCAACTGATCCAAAATAACAGACTCAAAGTCTTTATTTTTAGTTAGTTCACTGTCAACACTTGAATCAAAACTTACGTTACTTTTTGAATCTGAACGACTAATCGTTTCATATTCTATATCAGAATCTAACTGAAAATATAAGACTTTTAACTTCAATTTCATTCTCTTCATAAATTTTTTTTGATATTCATAATAATTTGATAGAATGTTATTAAATAACCTGGTTTTTTGTAAAAGAATTTCATTGTCATGGGTTTTTTCAAACACCAATTGACTTATATTTACTCCCTTGTTTGTGCGAACCTCGTCGTCTTCTATTGAATATTTCTGCTTTGATATGTATTGAGTTATTGAACTTATTACATTTGTTATTGTATTATGAACTTTTTGTATTTCTTCGAACTTGTACTCTCGAGAGTTTATATCATCAAATGGTGTAAATTTAATAAATATATCCCCGTCGAAAATATTATCTAATTTTATATCTTTTAGTGAATGTATTATTTTTATGTATAATTTGTAGTACATCCCGTACATCCTAGATAAAAAACTATTAAATAAACAGGTGTAATTATTTATATCACTTTGGGTTAATTCTATTTGAAAGAATAAAACGTCTAAAGACATTAAATGGTCATCATGTTTCAAAACTTCGGGAAGATATTCTTTATATAATTCCTCTAAGTTTACGCATTTAATATTAAGCTCACGAATTAACCTATATATGTCGTTTTTTGAATCTTCAATATATAAAAACTCCTCGTTATTATTCATCTTAATAATTTATACAATTATTTTAATATACTATTTTGATTATGAACGACGACAAGTCAGAAACATCCGTTAGGGAATATGTTCCCTGGGAAATTCACCATGAAAATATATTCATAGATTGGGCCGACAAAGCCTCCTGTTATAAATGGTTACATTCTAAGTCTAATATAAAATACTCTAAAAAACGTAATATGTATACAATACCTGTGATAGTTTTATCTACACTAACGGGCACGGCGAATTTTGCATTAGAAAGAGTCCCGCTGGAATATAGATCAGAATGTTCTATAATAATAGGAAGTGTTAATATATTGGCTGGTATAATAACAACCGTTTCTCAATTTTTTAAAATAAACGAGTTGTCAGAAGCTCACACAATGAGTTCTGTTTCATGGGATAAATTTCACAGGAGTATTAGAATAGAATTAATAAAATCCCCAGAAGAAAGAATAGATGTTACATATTTCATGAAAACGTGTAGAGATGAATTCGACCGTCTGATGGAGACATGTCCTCCAATAGATAAAGATATAATAAATCAGTTTAAAACTCAGTTGACAACCGGAGACGATAAACATGAAATATCAAGAAAGCTTAAAAATTTTAATAAACTCATAAAACCAGATATATTTAATGAACTTATTACGCTTAAAGACGTTGTTTACAAACAGGGTCAAATTAAAATAGATATATCTGAAAAGGAGAGACTAAATCATGAAGAATTAGAAAAGAAAAATCATGAGTCTCGGGTTACTATTGTAGGTAATTTTATATCATCATTTAAGCAAAAATATTCTAGAAAACCCTCTGTAGATGAAATTCTATCAAATTTGACTAATATTAGTACTCTAGAACTTAGAATAATATTAGATGAATTAGATTTGAATTAAAATGAGTAAAATATATAAAATTAATAAATGTAATATATAAAATGATGGATACCAATATTGTCAATGATAAGGTTTTAGCTATACAACAAAATATCGGGTTAGAAAGAGAAAAAACAAATTTCATTGCATCCAATCTTTGGAATGTAAGTTCTAATGTAGGAGATCTTAAGACATTTAGGGCGGGTTTTGGAAAATTAATAAATGGTGTTATACCGGGGGAGATATCTAGTTCTAAAATAGTAGTTGTAGATAGTGATAAAAATCTATCCGGATTAAACAACTTAGATATAACAGGTGAAATAACTAAAAACGGCGTATCAATAGGAACGGGATCAGGATCAAACCTATCTGTTGGAGACGGTGGATTAACTGAAAAGAATTTTACAACAGTTCTTAAAACAAAATTAGACGGAATAGAAACTGGGGCAGAAGCAAACCCATCTGTTGGAGACGGTGGATTAACTGAAAAGAATTTTACAGCAGTTCTTAAAACAAAATTAGACGGAATAGAAACTGGGGCAGAAGCAAACCCATCTGTTGGAGACGGTGGATTAACTGAAAAGAATTTTACAGTAGTTCTTAAAACAAAATTAGACGGAATAGATATCGCTACGAATACAACTGATATCGCTACAAATACAACTGGTATCGCTACGAATGCAGCGAGTATTTCAACATTACAAGTTAAACCTAGCGAAGGAGCATTTGCCAATGGAGACAAAACCAAACTGGACGGCATACAAGCACAGATCGACGCAAAAGCCCCAATAGCAGGACCAAGTTTTACGGGGAACGTCGGCATCGGGACGTCGAGTCCGGCTGAAAAACTTGAAGTGAATGGCAACATCAAAGCAAGTATTAATTTAATACTCGGTGGTACAACTTTAACAGAAACACTTCTTAGTAAGATGTTAGCAGTGATTAAAAGACCGGGAAGATTAATTAACGCACTTAACAGTAATGTTAACGGTAGCACCAACTTCGCTATATATATTAACTGGAGAATGGATTCAACGGCGTTAGGGGTTGGAGAGCAAAACGACGATACCACAGATAATTGTGCATTGAGCGTCGACGCAGGAGGGGCGTCGCTAACCTCGTCATTTAAAATACTTATAGCCGGTTATTACAGATTTACAAACACTATGAGTTATAGATCATTCGATTCCAGGACAAACATTATGACCTCTTTTGCTGTATGGAACGGGAGTGCTTGGGTAAACTTTGGACCTCTCGGAGCTTCCGCTTATATTAGAGATGCGAACGGACACGACACTTCTAGTACAACAATAGAACATGTACGTTATTGCGCAGTTAATGAATATATAGGGGTAGTGTTTGCGGCCGAAGCACGTACAGGTTTTGTAGTAAGAACCGATGCAGACCTTTCAAACTTTACAGCACAACTACTGACCATATAATTTATAAAATATTACAAAAAAATATATTATTTAAATCTGTATAAAACTAAATATTATACATTGTATAATGAACGACACCGAGTACTTTGCTGTTTTCCCGGGTATTCAGGTGATATCTACATCCGACGATAAAACATATGTAGATAATCTTAAAATAATGGCTGCGCAGACTTTATACGATTTAAAAACGGGGGAGACAGTAAAACTCACAGATAAGTTATCTAAGAAACTGAAACTCGATGCTCCCCCCGTAGGCTGGTGGGCATCTGAAAAATGGGACGGCATCCGCGCTCTATGGGACGGGGAAAAAATAATATCGCGGGGTTCAGGACTGGGAAAACCAAAAGTTTATACATATGTCCCTGATTGGTTTAAACTGACCCTCCCACCGGGTGTGGCACTTGACGGAGAAATATGGATAGGGCGCGGAGATTTTCAAAAGACCAGTAGATTATCTACACTCAAGCCTGGTAAAAGTTACACAACTGAACAGATAGATAAAATGTGGACAGGTGTTACATTCAAGGTATTTGATATCCCGTCTGAAGACGGACCATTTGAAGAACGGATGGATAAATTAGATAAAGTGGTCAGGTCCAGGGAAAAGATATGGAAAAAAATGCAATATCAAGATAAGGAGTTTTTCCCATTACAAATGACTTCGCAAGTAAAAATAGAATCAGACGAACATTTGTCTGTTTTGTATAATAAATTGACATCAGAGGGTGCAGAAGGTATTATGCTAAGAGCCCCTGGATCTCCATATGAAACAAAAAGAAGCAAATATCTACTGAAATATAAGAAACAGGAGGACGCCGAGTGTATTGTGCTAGAATACACAATTGGAGACGGGCGTCTAAAGGGTCTACTAGGTTCAATAAAGGGAGAGATACTTATTGATGGTGCCAGAACTGGTATTATTACACATGTAGGAACAGGGTTTACGGATTCTCAGCGAGACAACTACATAGA
>Ga0209713_10000368_pt1 | contig 25190 bp, 20 predicted proteins | sample ArcOceMetagenome_3_FD_187444 | JGI IMG/M metagenome (GOLD analysis project Ga0209713, IMG submission 187444) | Marine eukaryotic phytoplankton communities from Arctic Ocean - Arctic Ocean- Svalbard ARC20M Metagenome (SPAdes) (version 2) | ecosystem: Environmental > Aquatic > Marine > Oceanic... | reverse complement strand
TGGTTTCTTGTTGATGCAGGCGATTGTAGGCTTCATCGATAAGCGTTAGGGAAGACACTTTGTTGTCCATTACTAACTGGTGCATTCTGGCGATGCTTAAGGCTGGCTTTATAATCATGAATAGGTTGCTTGCATCTGCTCAAACTTCTAAACGTCTATGACGCTGCTCTCTAAACCAAACATACAGGCCAGCCAAAACCACAATGGCTGAACCTAACAGCATGTATTGGTCCACTTCTTCATGCAGAATAAATACGCCCACCATCATGCCAAATAATAGACGCGTATAGCGCAATGGGCTAATGACCGACATTTCCCCTAAACGCACGGCTTTAGTGGTGTAATAACTGCCAGATGAGGCTAATAAAATCATCGCCAATAAATAACCTGTGGCCTCCAATGAAGGCACTTTAGCCCCCTCAAACCACATCATCACCAAACCGATAACCACAAATGTCATGGCTCCATAAAGAGCTAACATGGATGCAGAAATTGAATTGGGCGATAAGCGAGAGCCTAGATCGCGCATCGCCATGCCGATGACTGCTAGCACTGCATATAAAGAGAAGACATCAAAGCTGTCTACCCCAGGTCGTATAATGAGTAATACCCCTGCAAAACCTATAGTGACGGCAAGAATACGATGTATACCCACTTTTTCACCTAAAAAAGTGAACGAGATTAATGTCATTAATAGGGGCAGGGTTTGTAAAATAGCAGCGACTGAGGTGAAGGCAGAGTGAATGAGTGCTAAAAAAATAAACACCACAGCGACCGCTTCACCCGCAGTCCTCAATAACACCGCGGGTATAAAAAACTGGTGGGTGAGGGCTTTTTCTTGCTTCCCTTTAACGATGCCCCAAAACAGCGCACAACAGCCCAAACCCAAAATAAACATCACCTGTCCCGTTGGCAGTATTTCACAGGCCCATTTTAAGGCGAGGTCGGCTAGACAGAATGATGCCATGGATAGGGTCATGTAAAACATGCCCGTGAGATTTTCTGATTGGCTAGGCATAGACAAGTGTTACTTTAAAAATGATCGCCCACTATAACGAGTTTCATGCCTGATAACATTAGTTAAAATGAGACTTTGTCAGTTTTTAACCACTGCATTAGCAACTGTACTTGCGCATGATTCGAATGGGGTGTAATGACATAACCATAGCCTTGCAATTGGTGCGTACTCACGGAAATTAGGCTGTGCTGGTTAATCTCAGTTTGCATTAAGGCATCGGCTAGCATGATGCCCTGGCCATCAATGGCGGCTTGCACCCGCACATTGGCATCTTCAATCATGTGGCGAGGGTTAGTTAGAGGCTGTCCTAGGCTCCAAAGTTGCCATAAGTCTAAATCTCTCTCTTCACATAATAATGGGATGCTAACGTAAGGTGGTTGGCCAAGATTTTCTGCTGCATCTAAACCGTCAATTAACAATTGGTATCGTTGGATCAAGCCTGGACTAGCCACAGCAAATAAGGGCATGGGCAAATGGATACCTGTGTCGCTGTCTAAGTGACTCCCACACACTTGCCAACGAATACTGATATCTACCCCTTGGTTACTGAAATGGGGCTGATTAATGGCGTGCTGAATAATCACATTAAAGCTGGGATGCTGCGCACAAAAACTGGCCAATTTTGGTGAAAGCCAACGCAACGCAACATAGCTAGTCACCGCAATGACCAAATTTTGCTGAGTTTGTTGGTTTAATAGGTGTATTTGATTGAACAGATCTGCAAATACTTTTTGGGTGGTTTGGTAAAACATTTGGCCAGCATCAGTCAGCAAAATTTGGCGAGTTGTTCGTTTAAATAATGGATGCCCCAAATGTTGCTCTAAGCGTTTAATTTGGTAGCTTACTGCTCCCTTAGTGAGGCACAGTTCATTGGCTGCTACAGTGATGCTTAAGTGCCTAGCTGCCGCTTCAAAAGCCTTTAAAGAATCTAACGGGGGTAGGGAATGTTTCATCTGCCTATTGTTGAATTTTTTTGAACCATAAAGCAATACATTTCGCTTGTCTGATGCCTTTGGTATGGTTAAATTGAGGCTGTATTTAAGCAAAGTACGGGTGTAGTAAGGCTATTTTTTTTGGGGTTAAGGTATGAGTGAATGGGAACATTCTCACGCGCGTGTGGTGGTAATTGGTGGTGGCATTGCCGGTGCATCGGTATTTTATCATTTGGCTATAGACCATGGCTGGACTGACATTGCCTTAGTTGAACGGGATGAACTGACCTCTGGCTCGACTTGGCATGCTGCAGCCCAAGTGACACAGTTTGGTGCTAATCAAACTGCGATCGCCCTCAAACGCCATAGTATTCAACTCTATAAAAAATTAGCCGATGACGTGGACTTTCCGTTTGCATACCATATTACTGGTGGCATGCGCCTTGCGAACACGGCCGCTCAAGTTGATACCTATGAGCACATGGTGGGTATGGCTAATGGCATGGGTGCCAACATGGAATTTATTGACCCGGCCGAAATCGCGCGACGCCACCCTCTAATAAATCCAAAAGGGCTACTGGGTGCTTGGTGGGATCCGTTAGATGGTGATATTGACCCCGCCGGTATTACCTTTGCCATGGTGCGCAAAGCCAGAGAAGCTGGGGCCAAGGTGTATCGTTTTAACGCGGTAGAAAACATTACCCGTAAAGCTAATGGCGAATTTATTGTGCATACCATCAAAGGTGACATTACCTGCGAAAAAGTGGTCAATGCCAGTGGTTACCGAGTCAACGAAGTTGGCAATATGTTGGGTGTTCAGCACCCAGTCACTTCCATGGAACACATGTATTTTCTCACCGAACCCATGGCAGAGCTAGAGGCTTTGGACTTTAGGGTGCCAATTATCCGTGACCCAAGAGATGATTTTTATTGCCGGCAAGAAAAAAAGGGTTTGTTAGTTGGAGTCTATGAACAGGGCTGTAAAACGTTTGGTATGGACGGTATCAGCCCAGACTTTACTAAGTCCCTTTGTGTGGACGACTTAGATCGGTGTCTAGACAATATGGAAGGCATTTTTGAATGTTTACCAGCTTTACAAAATGTAGGCATTCACACCATTATTAATGGCCCTATCACCTATACCATTGATGGTGCCCCACTTATTGGACCTGTTCCAGGACTTAAAAACGCTTATTGCGCTATTGGCCTGCGCGCCGGTATCGGTGAAAGTGGGGGGCATGGCAAGATCTTGGCAGAGATTATTGTGTCAGGTCAGTCAGAGTGGGATTCTTGGTACACAGATCCACGCCGATTCACACAATACGCCAATACTGAGCACACCTGTCTTAAGGCCATAGAAGACTACCAAAATGAGTTTCACTATCACATGCCCCATGAGCAGCGCCCAGCAGCAAGGCTTGCTCGGACCACTCCACTCTACTCTGTGTTAGACCAAGAAGGAGCCGTGTGGGGTACAGTGAATGGTTGGGAACGCGTATTAATGTTTAAACCAATGGCAGACTTTGAAGAAACAGCAACCTATCGTTTTAATGAATCTCACGCCATAGTAGCACTAGAAATCGCCGCCCTTCAAAAAGATGTTGGCGTGATGGAAGTGTCTGGCTTTAACCGCTATGAACTTAAGGGCGAAGGCGTAGAAGAGTGGCTAGATCATTTGGCGTGTGGTGGCATACCCAAGGAAGTGGGTCAGGTACGCTTGTGTTATTTACTCAATCGTAATGGTCGCATGTTGTGCGAGGCAACCCTTGCCAAGTTAGCAGATAACCACTTTTGGTATGGGTCTGCAGCCGCTGCTGAATGGCATGACAGGGACTATTTGTGGGCCAGTATGCCAGCCACTGTGAGTCTCACAGAGATGGCCAGTAGTCACACTATTTTGGTTTTGGCGGGTCCTAAATCGGGTGATTTACTGCAGTCATTATCGCCTCGTTGTGATTGGAGTGCACAAGCCTTTGGTTGGATGCAGGTTCGATGTATGAGTATTGGTCATGCCCAAGTGCAGGCCATGAGTGTTAGTTTTTCAGGTGAACTCGCTTACGAATTGCATGTACCTAATGAGCAGCTAGTTTTAGTTTGGCAACTACTCCAAAGTGCTGGAGAAACGTTTAATTTAAGCAGGTTTGGCCTCTATGCAGCAGAATCTATGCGCTTGGAAAAAGGCTATTTACATTGGAAGGCTGACATCATTGACGAGTTTAATCCGATGGAGGCTGGCTTAGACCGATTTGTTCAGCTGAATAAGCCAGACTTTGTGGGTAAACCAGCGCTGATTAAAGCCTTGAGTAAAGCCTTGAGTAAAGGTGGCTCTAAAAAATTGGTTACTTTGGACGTGGCATGTGAAACGGCACCCGCTCACGCAGGTGATCCTGTATTTTACCAAGGAAAGCAGGTTGGAACAGTCACCTCTGGTGGTTATGGCCATAGAGTTGAAAAAAACCTAGCTTATGCCTATGTAGATGCAGAATTAGCAAAGGCAAGTCAGTTACTTACAGTACGTATTATTGGCATAGATCAAGCTGCAAAGGTGATTAATCGCTGTTTATATGATCCACAGAACCTTAAACCACGCCATAAACAACGGGAGGTGCCTAGTGGCTAGGCGACCTTCTGCAAGAGCTGCAAAACATGCACAAAGGGCATTACCCCCGCGCACTAATCCATGTGCACCGGGACAATCTGGTGGGCAGTATCAGCCATTAACGCCAGTTCAAGTGCAGCGCATTTATACTGAGTCGTTGCGTATCTTAGATCAGATTGGTATGGCTGATGTGCCCCCTGTTCTGCTTGAGAAGGCTTTAGCCTATGGTGCAACGTTAAATGATGGGGGCAGGCTATGTTATCCCCCCACTATGGTTGAGAAGATCATTGCGGGTGCCTGCAAGCAATTCACCTTTTATGGCCGTGACCCAAAACATGACATTGAGGTAGGCGGTGATAAAGTGTACTTTGGCACTGGCGGCGCAGCAGTGCAAACGCTTGATCTGTATACAAGTCAATATCGCCCCTCGACCTTAGTCGATCTTTACGACTTTACTCGTCTTGTTGATCAACTCCCCAACGTCGCCTGGTTTACACGCTGCTGTGTGGCAACCGATGTGACAGATTTATATGAGTTAGACATCAATACAGCCTATGCTTTGTTGCGTGGCACCAGTAAACCTGTAGCCACAAGCTTTACTTTGCCAGAGCATGTGGACCCGATTATTGACATGTTCGATATAGCTTTGGGAGGGGTGGGTAAATTTGCTCAAAAACCATTTTGCAAAGCTCATATTAGCCCCGTTATTTCGCCACTTAAATATGGTGAAGACGCGGTGATGGTGGCATTGGCCTGCATGAGTCGAGGCATGCCCATTAGTAATATTACAGCGGGTATGACAGGGGCTACGTCACCTGCTCCATTAGCAGGCACCTTGGCCTTAACCTTGGCAGAAACCTTAGCTTCTCTTGTCATGACCAATGTGTTTGAACCTGGCTACCCCATGATATTTTCTAATTGGCCACTGGTGATAGATCTTCGGACAGGCGCCTTTCGTGGTGGCGGTGGCGAAATGGCGCTTCTTAATGCCGCATCAGCGCAACTCTCAAACAGCTTAGGGTTGCCCTCTGGTTGTGGTTCTAGCATGACAGATGCCAAAGCCCCCGATGCACAAATGGGCATGGAAAAGGCTATTTCGGCACTCGCTTGTGGTCTGGCAGGTGGTAACATGGTTTACGAATCTTCGGGCATGATGGCCAGTTTGTTAGGCGCATCGTTTGAAGCCTTTGTGATGGATGATGAAATGCTATCTCACGTGCACCGTGCTATCCGCGGTATTGAAGTCACTGATGAAAACTTGGGATTCGAATCGATTCAAGCTGCTGTGGCAGGCTCAGGTCATTTTATCGATGCACCCGAAACGATGGCGTCCATGGAGCGAGATTATTATTATCCAAAACTAGCAGACCGTGACGAACCCATTGTTTGGCAAGAGGCAGGAGCCGTAGACCACTGGCATCGTGCTAAAGTTAAGGTAGAACAGTTGCTGCAGCAACAGCCCAGCTATTTAGACCCAGAAATAGACCTAGAAATACGCCAACGGTATCCTATACTACTCGCATGAGTTGAGATTCAGCCTCACCTGACTTAGCTGCACTCAGCAGTTTTCCCCAAACTCAATCCTGCACTCAACTCTTCGCTAGAGTGCCAGCACTAAAACCGCAGCCAATAATATATGCGGCCTATATATTCTCGTAATCCAGATGAAGTCTCTTCAAAAGCCTCGGCGTTGGGAATCATATCCAGCCAGCTTATGGATCCATTAGCTTGAAAGTCTGTGGGGTAGGCTACATTGTTGATGCCAGCATTATCAAATAATAGCTTTGACCTTGGCATATGAAAACTAGAAGTCACCAAAATAATATGATTAAGCCCTTCTTGTTGTAATAATGTTTTTACTTGGATGGCTTCATCTGCGGTATTCGCAGCTTTGCCAGTGAGTAGGATGTTAGCTTCGGGTATGCCCATGTTTAATGCCTTTAAACGCAGTACTTCACCCTCTGGAGGGCTGTCACTCCAAGGCATTTGACCTCGAGTAAATATAAGTTTGTCAGCTTTACCTGCTTTAATAAGATCGATGCCTGCAAAGAGTCTATCGGTCGCATCGCCCCACTCGGCTACATGGCCATGTTCTGTTTCAAACGTGTCTAGCATTCCACTTAGCACCACCACAGCATCCGCCTGTTCAACACGGTCTATGGGTTGGTAGGGATAGGTTGACTCTAAACTACTCCATATTAAACGTGCGGTGGGTGGCCAGGAAAAAATTAATGTGAAAATTAGGACTAAGTAAAAGGGCCAGAAGTGGCGTAAAAAAATCCCTAATAGCAATAAGGCCACTAAAAGACCTAATGGAGAAATGACTAGAGGTAAAGCTTTATGTATATAAATCAATTATTTATCTCTCATTTTTAACAACTTCAGAATTTTTTATTTGTCATATGGCTGTCACACTCTGCTTCTAGAATAGACCCCGATCACCAAATTATTTTAACCTAAGGAACAAAATATGAACACCAAGAGCTTTTTAACAGCTGCGGCACTGGTCGCTAGTACCGTCTCATTTTCAGCGCAGGCCTCTGATCTACTTGACCCTAACCTACCTGTATACAATAAGGTGAGTGGTGTATCTGGCAACTTGTCTTCAGTGGGCTCTGACACTCTTGCCAACTTGATGACATTATGGGCAGAAGAGTTTAAGCGTAATTACCCGAACGTGAATATTCAGATTCAGGCAGCGGGCTCTTCAACTGCGCCCCCGGCTTTAATAGAAGGTACTTCTAACATAGGCCCAATGAGCCGTATGATGAAAGACAAAGAATTGGCAGCCTTTGAAACCAAGTATGGTTACAAGCCTACTGCTGTGCCAGTAGCTATTGATGCCTTGGCTGTGTTTGTAAACAAAGACAACCCAGTGGAAGGGTTGAAGATTGCTGACGTTGATGCGATCTTCTCAGCCACGCGCAAGTGCGGTGGCGAAGCAGATATTGTTAACTGGGGTCAAGTTGGCGTCGCAGGTGCATTAGGTCAGCGTGATATGCAGATCTATGGTCGTAACTCTGTATCGGGTACTTACGGTTACTTTAAATCAAAGGCATTATGCAAAGGTGATTTCAAAAACTCTGTCAACGAGCAACCAGGTTCAGCGTCTGTGGTGCAGTCTGTAGCCACTTCTTTGAACGGTATTGGTTATTCTGGCATCGGTTACAAAACCTCATCAGTACGTGCCGTACCACTATCCAAAAAAGGGGGTGATTTTATCGAAGCAACCCCTGATAACGCCACTAACGGAACTTACCCATTAGCCCGTTTCTTGTATGTTTATGTGAATAAAGCGCCTAACAAAAATCTGTCTCCATTGGAGCGTGAATTCGTAAAGTTAGTCATGTCCAAAGTTGGCCAAGAAGTTGTGGTTAAAGATGGCTACATTCCACTACCTCTTAAGGTGGTAACGAAGACACTAAACAGCCTGGGTATGTAATACTAAGCCAGTAATGAGCATCATAATGAGCATCAGTTAATACCTTAATTAATACTAATACCTTAATTAATACTAATACCTTAGTTAATACCTTAGTTAATACCTAAAAGGGCCTATCATTTGACAAGGCCCTTTTTTTTATTCGTACTATTAAGTGGAGGTATTACACTGATGTGACAGTTTGGTCATATTACTGTCATATTTCCCCATTAAACTTGCCGCCATGAACGAAAAAACGCCTATATCTGTTCCAGAACTGGACTTCAACACCCCAGCTTTACGCCGCAATCGTAAACTGAGGGCCATAAAAGACCGCTTTACCACTGTGTTTGTTGGCATTGGTGGCATGAGCGTTATTGTGGCTATTTTATTAATTTTTGTGTACCTAATGTATGAGGTATTGCCATTATTTCAAGGGGCTGACATTACCCCTTGGGAGGGGCAGAGCACTAGTTACCAAGTGGGTTCTGACTCGCCCAGCCTGCACTTAGGCGTGGAAGAGCAAAACGAAGTAGGCTTTAAGTTGAACAGTGACGGTAGTGCGTATTTTTTTGCCACTCAAACTGGGCACATACGGCTCACTGATCAACTTGCATTTAGTGAACAGCAAGGCATCAGCGCTTTTGCTTTAGACACTAATGTTAATCGCTTATTTGGGGCGGCCAATAAGCAGGGCGAAGTGCTCATCGCTCAGCCAGAATACGACACAAGCTATCCCAAAGGTACAGAGCGTCTTATCACACCTAGCTTGATCTACCCATACGGCAATAACCCTATTGCCTTGCCGGCAAGTTTTGGTGAGCCCACATTGTTGGCCATTAGGGATGCAGAAGACGCTCTTGTGATCGTGGCGGCCAATGCCTCTCATGAATTGGTTTTAGTTGAGTTAAGTAAAGATCAAAACTTTATGACTGAAGAGGTGACGCTTAGTGCTGCGGTTTATGCCCTGCCAACCTTGAGTTCTATGCCCTTCAAGATTCTTATTTCACCTGATCAGCGCTGGGTCATGGCGGTAGATCGGGATGCTAATCTGAGTATTTTGGATGTTAAAGACAGACTGAACCCGCGTTTGAATGCAGTTCACAAATTGTCTGGTTATGCTCTAAATGACGTGCAGTTGCTGTTGGGTGGTTCGACCTTGACCGTAGCTGATGTGAGTGGGGCTATGAGCCAGTGGTTCATGATTCGTGACCAAAATAATCACTGGGCATTAGCCCATATACGCGACTTTGATCAACAGGATGGTCCACAATTATTGGCTATGGAGCATCGCCGCCGTGGCTTTGCCACTGGTGATGCAGAGGGAAATGTGGCTTTGTTTAGCGCCACAGCAGGGGTCCAGGTGCATAAACAACGCCTCATCGAAACGCCTATTCAGTTTATTGCCATGTCACCTAGAGCCAACGCCATGCTGGTGGAAAATAACGCAGGGCAGTTGAGCTTTTGGCAAGTCGATAACAAGCACCCCGACACCTCTTGGAAAGCCCTTTGGCATAAAATTTGGTACGAAGGCTACGAAAACCCTGAGTATATTTGGCAGTCCTCAGCTTCGTCTAATGATTTTGAGCCAAAATATAGTTTAATGCCATTGGCTTTTGGCACCCTAAAGTCAGCTTTTTATGCCATGTTGATGGCCACCCCATTGGCCATTTGTGGCGCAATCTACACCGCCTACTTTATGGCCCCAGCCCTGCGCCGCAAGGTGAAACCGCTCATTGAACTGATGGAAGCTTTGCCTACGGTAATTTTGGGGTTTTTAGCGGGCCTGTGGTTGGCGCCGTTTATAGAAACTAATTTAGCCAGTGTGTTTACCTTATTTGTTGTGGTTCCCTTCGGTACCTTGCTATTTGCCTACTTGTGGGCGCAGTTGCCCAAAGATCTGGGGTGGCAATTACCAATAGGTTGGGATGTGCTGATTATTATCCCTGTGGTGTTAGCCCTTGCATGGTTATCGATGCCCATCAGCGATGCACTAGAAGCAAGCCTATTTGGCGGTAATATGCGCCAGTGGGTGAGTAGGGACTTAGGTATTAATTTTGATCAGCGCAACGCTTTGGTGGTGGGCATTGCGATGGGGTTTGCAGTGATCCCAACCATTTTTTCCATTACTGAAGATGCCATCTTTAGTGTGCCTAAGCATCTGACCCAAGGCAGCTTGGCCTTGGGTGCGACGCCTTGGCAGACACTTACCCGCGTGGTTATTCCAACGGCCAGTCCAGGTATATTTTCTGCTGTGATGATTGGTATGGGGCGTGCGGTTGGTGAAACCATGATTGTCTTGATGGCTACGGGGAACACGCCAATTATGGACATGAACATTTTTGAAGGCATGCGTACCTTGGCGGCTAATATTGCGGTAGAAATGCCAGAATCAGAAGTCGGTGGGTCACATTTTCGCATTCTCTTCTTGGCTGCGCTGGTGTTGTTTGCCTTTACCTTTATGGTTAATACCTTGGCAGAAGTAGTACGACAACGTTTACGTCAGAAATACGGATCACTTTAAGAGTTAAAAATGATGAGAATTGGCGCAAGACAATGGTTTGCAAGTGGTTTGCCCTGGATCTGGCTTAACGGCGCGGCGGTGGCGATTAATGTCATCATGGTGGTGGGTCTATTGGGATTGATTGCCGTGCGAGGTTTGGGGCATTTCTGGCCAGCGGCAATCTTACAGGCAGAGGTGCGAGTGCAGCAGGAAATGACCACCCTCATTGGTTCTATTGCTGATGACGAGCTAGTGAGCGCTGATCAACTGCGGGCAACCGGCGTCGACCTTGCAGAGGGTCAGGAAAGTGCGAAGCGACTATTGATTAAAGCGGGTAACCGAGACGTCACAGGGGCAGATTTTTTATGGGTGTTAGAACAGGACCTTAAGCAGTTAAGTTACCCCAAAGAAGTGATGACTCTAGAGCGCAGAGAGTGGGGTAATTTCTACGGCCGCTTGGTTGCTGTAAAGCAGGCGGGTGCAGTCATTGGTGATCGTGACACTCAAGAAGATGCTGTGCTGTGGGCGCTTTTATTGGAGCGGGTGGCACGAAGTTTAAGTATTTATGATGACATTAAACGTATTGAAAAGGGCACCATCGGTGATATTAACTATGGTATGGAACGCTTGCGCTTGGATCAACGAGGTCTTGAATTAGAAGGCCTACTCACGCCTATTTTGCAAGCTGAGCTGGATGCTAAGCGGGACGTATTAGACCGGCGTTATGAAGGCTTGCAGCAACAGTTGATTGATCTTTACGCCGCTTTTGAACGTGACTCGATGATGGCTGAGACCATGTCTGGGGCGCAGGTGGAAATTAACGTCTCAAAAATAGTGCGTGCATTTCGTCCTAATGACATGACAGGTATGGAGAAAATCACTTTTTACATGTCCAAGGTGTGGGAATTTGTCAGTACAGAGCCGCGAGAGGCCAATACTGAAGGTGGTGTTTACCCTGCTATTTTTGGCACGGTACTGATGGTACTACTCATGTCTGTGATGGTGACACCGATTGGTGTAGTGGCGGCAATTTACCTGCGTGAATATGCTAAACAGGGCTTTGTGACGCGCATTATTCGCATCGCAGTCAATAATCTAGCAGGTGTGCCTTCCATTGTTTACGGTGTGTTTGGACTGGGTTTCTTTATCTACTTTTTGGGTGGAAATATAGACCAATTATTTTTTGCTGATGCAGCCCCAGCGCCTACTTTTGGCACTCCAGGTTTACTATGGGCATCGTTAACCCTGGCATTATTGACCGTCCCCGTGGTTATTGTTGCCACTGAAGAAGGCTTGTCACGGATTCCCCGTGCGGTGCGTGAAGGCAGCCTAGCCTTAGGAGCCACCAAGTCTGAAACCTTATGGCGTGTGGTTTTGCCCATGTCCAGTCCGGCAATCATGACGGGTGTTATTTTAGCTGTGGCACGGGCGGCAGGTGAAGTGGCGCCTTTGATGTTGGTGGGCGTGGTCAAGTTGGCTCCCTCCTTGCCATTAGATGGCAACTACCCCTTTTTGCATCTGGACCAAAAGTTCATGCATCTTGGGTTTCATATTTATGACGTGGGCTTTCAAAGTCCTAATGTAGAAGCAGCAAGGCCTTTAGTTTACGCAACCGCCTTTTTGCTAGTGCTAGTCATTGCCCTGTTGAATTTGTCTGCTGTTGCGATCCGTAACCGTTTACGAGAGAAATACAAGGCTTTAGAGAGTTAATTAATGAGAGCAGATATGATGCATACAGAGCGCAAAACTAATTTTAGCCTAGCCATTGACGCGCCCCAAGGCCTCAGTATAGAGCAAGAGCGCATTGCTGTAGAGGTGCATGAGTTGAATTTGTATTATGGTGGTAAGCGTGCCTTAAATGGTGTGAGCATGCAGATCCCCCGTAATCGGGTCACGGCCTTTATTGGTCCCAGTGGTTGCGGTAAATCAACCTTGTTACGTTGCTTTAATCGAATGAATGATCTGGTGGACTCATGTAATATTGACGGTCAAATTACCCTAGACAAAGAAAACATTTATGCCAAAGGTGTGGACGTTGCAGACCTACGTCGCAGAGTAGGAATGGTGTTTCAAAAGCCCAATCCCTTCCCCAAAAGTATTTTTGAAAATGTGGCCTATGGTCTACGTATTCAGGGTATCAAAAAAAAGCGGCTCATTAATGACACCGTTGAATGGGCACTTAAATCAGCGGCCCTGTGGGATGAAGTGAAAGATCGCCTGCATGAAAGTGCCTTAGGTATGTCGGGTGGCCAGCAGCAAAGACTAGTGATTGCTCGTACCATTGCTGTAAAGCCAGAAATTCTATTATTAGATGAGCCAGCGTCCTCATTGGACCCTATTTCGACGTTAAAAATTGAAGAGCTGATTCATGAACTGAAAAAAGATTTCACCATCGTTATAGTGACTCACAATATGCAACAGGCAGCCCGTGTGTCAGATTATACTGCGTTTATGTATATGGGGGATTTGATTGAATTTGGCACCACCGATCAATTGTTTACTAATCCTGTGCAAAAGCAAACGGAAGACTATATTACTGGCCGCTACGGTTAAATGAAGTTAAGGAATTGCAGATGAATATTACTAATAAAGATGGACATGTTGGCCATATATCGCAACAATTCAATACCGAACTGGATGAAATCCTTACCCATTTAATGACCATGGGTGGGCTCATAGAGCAGCAGCTCAAGGATGCCATACTGGGCCTCAAAAGTGGCGACACAGACCTGCTGCAAGGCGCCATTAAAGCAGATGATCAAATTAATATTATGGAAATGCATTTAGATGAGCAATGCACCCGGATTATTGCCCGCCGTCAACCTGCCGCCAGTGATTTGCGTTTAGTTATTGCCATCAGTAAAGCCGTAGCAGACTTAGAGCGCATGGGTGATGAAATTTGCCGCATAGCTAATAGTGCCAATAAGTTAACTAAAGGGTTCCCTGGTGAAGGGTACGCTCAGGTTAGGCATATTAGCGACTTGGTGGCGACTATGGTAAGTGATTCTTTAACAGCGTTTGCCCGTTACGATGCAGATTTGGCCTATCAAGTGGCTAAACGTGATGATGAGGTTGATCAGGAATACAAATTTGCCATGCGGGCTTTGGTAACGCAGATGATGGAAGAACCACAAACCATTAAGCAAAGTATGCATATCATATGGATTTTACGCAGTCTAGAGCGTGTAGGCGACCACGCGCAAAATGTAGCGCAGCACCTAATTTATCTGGTGAAAGGTATCAATGTTAGTCACAGCTCCGTAGCGCAGATGCATGCGACCCTTGATATGGATGACAAACACTAATTTGCCGACGCTGTGAGATGCCATTTTTGGAACAACAAACTTATGCTAGTGAATCATAAAAGATCATCATGACTCAAAAGAAGATATTAATTGTTGAAGATGAAGCAGATATACGCGAGATACTGAGGTTAGTGTTGGAGAAGGCTGATTTTATATGTTTTGAGTCTGACAACATTAAAGATGCCTATATCAAGATTATTGACCTTCAACCTGATCTTGTCTTGTTGGATTGGATGTTACCGATGGGAAGTGGTATTGACCTGGCACGCCGTTTAAAACGCGATGAATTTACGGCTAAATTACCCATTATTATGCTCACTGCGCGGGAAGAAGAAGCTGATAAGGTGCTTGGCTTAGATTCAGGTGCAGATGATTTTATCACCAAACCATTCTCCTCACGCGAACTAGTAGCGCGCGTTAAGTCAGTCATGCGCCGTGCAGGTGGGTTGACAGAGCATGGCAATATACATTTGGGTGATTTGACCCTAGATACCACTTCACAAAGGGTGATGATTAAGGATCAACCGATCACTATGGGTCCATCAGAAACACGCTTATTAACCTTTTTTATGACCCATCCAGAGAGGGTTTATAGTCGGGGGCAGTTATTAGACTATGTCTGGGGTGCCAACGTCTATATTGATGAACGCACTGTGGATGTGCACATTCGCAGACTGCGCCTTGCATTGGGTAAACAGCATGCTCAATTTGTGCAAACCGTGCGGGGTTCTGGCTATCGTTTTTCCTCAAAAATAGATGGGGAGGGCCGAAGTGCCTAAGGCTTATGCTGCTGTGGCTCTGGGTCTCACTTTTGGGGCTATTTTTTGGTCACCCAGTTGGGCCATTGTCGGTGGCCTCATGGCCGTATTTGTATACCATGCACATAAACTACAGCAACTAGATACGTGGTTAAAGAGTGATGACAGATTCGCAGAGTTGCCTGACTCCCAAGGGGTATGGGGTCGGGTATTTGACCGGATGGAAGAGTTACAGCTTAAACACTTCAAATCTCAGCAAGAATTAACCACCTCTATTCTGCGCATTCAAAAATCGGCTAATGCACTGCGAGAGGGTGTGGTAACAGTTGATGCTAATGGTGCACTGGAATGGTGGAACACATCGGCGCGCAAAATGCTGGGCCTGAAAAAGAAACAGGACCGCGGTGCCCCTTTACTGCACTTGCTGCGTGAGCCGAGTTTCTTTCGTTACTACCATCATGCTGATTTTAGTCAGCCTATTTACATACAATCGCCCGTCAATCCTGAACAAGTATTGGAAGTAGCGGTGACCGCATTTGCTAAAGGTGACAATCTATTGATTCTGCGGGATATGACTGACAGTATCAAACTGGAAAATATGCGCCGTGATTTTACTGGTAATGTGTCCCATGAATTGCGTACACCATTAACTGTTATTCAGGGCTACTTAGAGTCATTCCAACTGCATCATCCTGAATTAGATACGGATGTACAAAAAGGTCATGCTCGGATGTTAGCGCATACTCATCGAATGACTAACTTGGTGCAAGACTTGTTGGTGTTGTCGCGCTTGGAAGAGAGCATTGATCACTCAAAAATGGTGCAACTTCAAATGCCACCACTATTAACCCTAGCGCTCTCCCAAGGGCAGGAACTCAGTCAAAGGCTAGATAAAAAAGTGACCATTAACTCAGCCATTAAAAGCCAAAACAATGTGTTAGGAATTAAAGCCGAAATTCTTAGCGTTTTGACCCATTTAGTCAACAATGCGGTTAAATATACGCCGCATGGTGGGCGTATAGCGGTCACTTATCAGGTCACTAATGGGCAGCTATGCCTTACTGTAGCTGACAATGGTATTGGGATCGGAGCACAACATTTGCCACGCTTAACTGAGCGGTTTTATAGAGTTGACGCCAGCCGTTCGAGCGCCAGTGGAGGTACCGGCCTCGGTTTAGCAATAGTGAACCGTATTATCGAGCGTCATAAAGGTAGTCTAGATATCATCTCAGAAGAAGGGCAAGGCAGCTGCTTCACTTGCACTTTTCCGCTCTAAATCTATGGTTTTATTAGTTAAAAAATCATGATCATTTTTTAGTAGGGTCAATATATTTAACTAGTGTGAGCATGTTCGTTATAAACTTTGGGATCCATCATCAAGTGCAGGCTTTTGCCTGTGTAAGGTGAGTTGGCTTTCACGACCTCCATATTGAGCTCGATGCCCAGACCTGGTTTGGTATTAGGGATAATGTAACCCTTTTGCCAATCTATTTTTTCTTGCACTACTTCGGCATGAAAACCATCCCAAGTGCCAATACTTTCTTGAATTAAAAAGTTGGGTGTCGCGGTAGCTAGCTGAATACTAGCGGCAGCCCCTATGGGACCGTTATATAAATGAGGGGCTATCTGGCAGTAATAGACCTCGGCTAGGGCGGCAATTTTTTTAGCTTCCAATATACCCCCAACTCGGCCTAGGTTCATTTGTAAGATCGATGCTGCTTGATGTTTCAATACATCATGGAATTCGTACTTAGTGGTTAAGCGCTCGCCGGTGGCAATAGGTATGCTAGTTTTAGCCGCCACCTGAGCCATGGCTTCGGCTTGGCCAGGAGGCACGGGCTCTTCAAACCATAATGGGTCATAGGGCTCTAACCGTTGGGCTAAGCGAATCGCAGAAGCAGGGGTCATCTGGCCATGGGTGCCAAACAGCAGATCACAGTGGTTGCCCACAGCAGCACGAATTTTGCGACAAAAATCTTCGCTACGGGCTAGGGTTTTAAGTGAAATTTGGTGACCAGAATAAGCGCTATAAGGCCCAGCAGGGTCAAACTTAAGGGCAGTAAAGCCTTGTTCCATGTTTTTTAGGGCGCATTCAACCGCTAAGTCTGGGCAATCGTAATCATGTTCACCTTTGCTGTTGGTGGGGTAAAGGTAAGTGTAACAACGTAATTTATCATGTACTTTACCACCGATGAGTTCGTAAACCGGTTTTCCAGCAGCTTTGCCAATAATGTCCCAACAGGCCATTTCTAAACCACTACATGCGCCCATCATCGTCAGGTCTGGACGCTGGGTAAAACCACTGGAATAACATTCTCTAAAAAACCGTTCGATATGATGGGGGTCGTGGCCTTTTAAATAGCGATCAAAGACGTCATCTAAGACCTTCACCATCACTTCTGGGTGAAAGGTAGAGGCATAAACCTCTCCCACACCTTCAATGCCACAGTGGGTTTGTAAACTCACAAAAATCCAATACATACCACCAATGTGGGGTGGAGGAACGGCCACAATGTGGCTTTGCATGGCAGCTATTTTCATAATGGAACTCTTGTGGATTTAAAGCTAAAGCATGATCGGCAATATAGCTCTTTTAGGCAACCTTATGCTAGTTATAAATAACCCACTAAAGTCATTTTTCTTGGGTGTGGCGAACTACTTTACTAGAGCAAGTTGTACACTAGACACATGCATCTTGTTACAGTTATGTAGCTTTGAATGCTGCTCGAATACTGCTTCTGTTGGCTGCACCTTTAGATGATCTAGTAGCACATTAAGTGCAACTTCTGCGGCACGGCTATTACCGTCTAGGGCTTTTAAGGCAATACCTAAACCAAGATGAGGTATGGCGGCACCAAATACACCTTCTGCACCGGTTTTACAGGCCACTTGGCCACCGTAGGCTTGCATTACTTTGGTACAGTGACGCTCACTACCAGCTACATAAAAGGGTTCGGTGACCATGGCTTGGTAAAGGTTATGACAAGCTTTTTGCCAATCATCAGGTAATTGTTCACCCGTACCAAAGCGAGCAAAGGCCATGGCTAAATTGGTTAAGGGTAGAGCATAGGTAGGTATAGAACAGCCATCAATGCCCATAGGGTGGTCAGTAATTTTAAGGTCCATCATACGGCCCATGGCATCATTGACAGCCTGCTGAACCGGGTGTTGGTGGTCAATGTAGCCCTTTGGATCTATGCCTTGGTGATGGGCAAAACTCAAAAAACCACAGTGTTTACCTGAACAATTGTTGTGCACTGAGCAAGCCTGCACGCCAGACTGGGACAAGGCGACAGTAGCGGGCTGATATAAGGGCCAATGGCTGCCACATTCTAACTGCTCCAAGCTCATACCTAACTGCTCAAGCCAAGAGCTTACTACATGGCTATGCTGGACTTCACCATTGTGACTAGAGCAGGCCATAGCTAATTGTTGCTGGCTCAGCTTAAGGTCTTGCGCAGCGCCACTAAGCATAAGTGGCAGAGCTTGCAGTGGTTTCGCTGTAGAGCGTGGGAATACTAATTGATCGGCATCACCCCATTGGGTATGACGCTTGCCTTTGGCGTCGCTAATGACAGCAATCACTTGATGACGACTTTCAACAAAGCCACCGCGGGTGACTTCAATCACTAGTTCTCGCTTATTCATCTATTACTCCAGAATACGTGGCCATGCCAACCTTGAATGCTAATGTTAACACCAAACTCAAAACTCAGTTAATAACCCATCCTAAGTCCCAATATAGAGCCCAATTGAAGCTTCGACTTTGGGGCCCATTTTTATGTTCTTTGTGAGCAAAAATATATTTTAAAAACATAGGGATTGGAGTTACACTAAAACCACTAATTGAGTATGAAACGCGAAGAATAAAATCCTGAGGTTTTTAAATGACAATGCAAGATCCCTCGCAGTTTTCTAAAAGTATTGCTAAAGCCATAGCAACCATCCCTTGGTTCAAAAACCTGTCTATTCGTTACAAACTCATGACTGCCTTTTTATTATTGGCAGGCATTCCGTTTCTGGCCATTTGTTGGTGGTCCATTAATGGTGCTTGGGACAGTAATAGGGATCAGATCACCTTGCAAATGGAGTCGATACGGGAAATCAAACAAGACCAACTGAATCGATACTTAAAGACCAACAGACGAAATTTAGAATCCTTGACTTCAACTGCAGTGATCTTGAGACAGCAAGCGTATGCGGTCGGTGCAGAGCTAAGTCAGGATAATGCAACATTAACCAATCAGGTTGATCAGTATGGCTATAATGACTTGTATCTCATCAACCCCCAAGGACAGATGATTTATAGCCTCAAACAACAGACACCAAAGTTTGCTAATGTCGTGACTGGCCCACTTGCAGAAACAGGTTTAGGTCAAGCTTTTAGCCAAAGTCTGGAAACCAAGCAGTTTGCCTTTGTGGATTTTTCTATTTACAGCCGCAACAACGACAATGCTATTCATGATGGGCTTATTAGTTTCATAGCTCACCCTATACTCAACGCCCGAGGCCAAGTGAAGATGGTGGGTGTTGCAAAGTTACCTATCGATGGTATTAACGCCATTATGACCGCACGTTATAATATGGGTAAAACTGGCGAGTCCTATTTAGTGGGGCCAGACTACCTGATGCGTTCTGATTCCTTCCTTGATCCTCAGAATCGCAGTGTCATTGCCTCTTTCACCAACCCAGACTCAGGTACCATAACAACGACAATGGTGCTCGCTGCTCTTGCAGGAGAAACGAGTTCTAAACTTTTTCGAGAAAACTATACAGGCATCGAAAGTTACACTGGTTCCAGCTGGGGCAAAACATTTGGACTAAAAGACAAAGACATTTCCACTATCTCGGCTTATACGCCAATCGACGTCTATGGTGAGCAATGGGCCCTAATGGTGGAGAGAGATGGCATTGAGGCCAGCAGCAAGCTGATGGATCTGTATTTTCAAATGTACTGGATTGGTGGGGTGGCCGCAATTTTGATTTTAATCGTGGCCTATTATATTACTTTGTCCTTAACACTACCCATCTGCTACCTTGCTGCCCAAGTGGGCCGCATCGAACAAAGCAGTGATTTTAGTATGCGTTTAGAGTGGATCCCCAGTGATAAAGATGAAGCGGGGCAGGCAGCTCATGCGATCAATCGTCTCATGGACTCTTTGCAAGCGGCCCTTGGAGAATCGAATCGCGTGGTGGCAGATATTGCCCAAGGTCATTTTAACAGTCGTATTGAAGATGATTTTAAAGGCGATTTATTGCGCTTAAAAGATGGAGTGAATGCCTCTGCTAGCAGTGTTGAGAAGACGATGCATAGCCTTGAACAGGTCATGAAAGCCATTGCAGAAGGTAACTTTGGTTATCGCTTAGAAGGTGTCGAGATGACTGGCGAATTTCGCACAGTGATGGAAAATACTCTTAATGTGATGGAACAAGCCATGGGGGAAATCAACCAAGTCATGCAGGCCGTTTCTGAGGGTGACTTTGACTTGCGCGTGAGTGCCCCATTGAAAGGCGATCTTGATAAGCTCAAATCGGGGGTTAATAACTCTATTTCCACCATTGCCACGGCCTTAAAAGAAACAGTTGAAGTCAGTGAAGCGATGGCCCAAGGTGATCTCACACAGCGCATTGATGGTAATTACCAAGGTAGTCTTGCTCGTCTTAAAGACGCCCTTAACAGCTCTCTAGACAAAATGGATCAGGCGGTAGGTTCTGTGCTGGTAGCCAGTGAAGGCATTGCTGCTAACGCTGGAGAAATCAGCCGTGGTTCAGAACAATTAAGTAAACGCACTAATCAGCAATCTGCGTCTTTGCAAGAAACCTCAGCCTCAATGGAGCAAATGGCAGCCACCATTGAACTTAATGCTGAGCATGCTAATGTGGCTGGGAAGCTCGTGGCTTCAGGAAAAAATGAAGCCACAGGTGGCGTAGTGGTGGTGCAACAGGCGGTTGAAGCAATGGGCCAAATCGACGAGGCCAGTAAAAAAATAGCCTCCATCATCAATCTCATTGACGGCATTGCCTTTCAAACTAATTTGCTTGCCCTTAATGCTGCTGTAGAAGCTGCCAGAGCTGGAGATCACGGTCGTGGTTTTGCCGTAGTCGCAGGTGAGGTGCGCTCTTTAGCACAAAAGGCGGCACAGTCAGCCAATGAGATTAAACTACTCATTGAAGATAGTTCAACTAAAGTGAAAGAGGGCAGTCATCTGGTCGACAAAACCGGTAAAGCGCTTAACTCTATTGCCCAATCCATTGAAGAGGTGAATGACATTGTCACTGAAATTGCAGCGGCTACGAATGAACAATCCTCTGTGATCAACCAAGTGAATAAAGCTGTTGCCGAATTGGAAGAAGTTAATCAACTTAATACAGCCTTAGTGGAAGAGTCTTCTCATTCAAGTTTATCTCTCAATGATCAAACTGACGATTTGATCACTAAAATGAACTTCTTTAAGGGTTAATAATTAAATGGTTGTAGTGGTGCATTAGATGACAAAAAAAGCCCTAATAAGGCCCTACAAGGACTTTTAGGGTGAGCTTTCGGCGCTACTTAGACTCATTCAGATCAACTTGAACTGCCATAAAGGCCCTTGCAACAGGCATCGATGAGCCAGTTCACTCATTTAGCCTCACTAACTCACGAAGCCTCACTTAGCCTCATTCACGTAAGCACGGCTTTTGTTTAATGTTTTACCCAAGCTCAACTAACACTTAGCAACAAAGTCGATCAACGCAGACTGGCCTTTATGACCCGACCCTTCGCTTAATTGCATCTGGTACTCTTTGTTAACGCGTATTTCCTCAGGCTCAAACACGTCCTCAAACAACTCTTTGGTATACATAAGTGAGACGTCTTTGGGGCCACCTGTAGCCAACTCAATTTGCTGAGGGGTGTAGCCGTGAATTAAAAGAGTGCCACCTTTGTTAGTGGCTGATCTTAGGTTCATTAATACTTGTTTGATTTTATCGGGTGGAATAAATTGGAAGAATATACCAACAATATTGTCGTACTGTTTAGCTGACCAATCAATGTCAAAAAAATCTTCTACTTGGTAATTGACTTCTACATTTTGGCTGGCAGCTAAGGCCTTTGCCTTAATGTTTGCAACTGTTGATGCGTCTGTGGCTGTGACCTTGAAACCCTTGCTCGCCAGATAAACCGAGTTACGACCTTCGCCGTCGGCAATCACTAAGGTGTCTCCCTGTGGGATCAAATAGTGTTCCAAATTAACTAAAGCCTGCGCGGGTTCTGCCCCAAACAAATAATCCTCAATCGAAAATCTTTCGTCCCAATCCACCATCCACCCCTTTATTTTGTGTTGTAAAAGTACTCGACTAAATTACTAACTTTCAACAGGAAAACCAAAAACAATGAGCACGCTGTATTGATCTCGGTTGCAACCTAATACAGGTGGTGGAGCTTCGCCAGGTTTGAGTGGGAATGCATCGCGGTTAGCATTTGCCGGTGAGCAGGTGCCTGAATCTCCTACTGGTGTATAGCGCGCAGAGCGACAAGGCCCATGGGTCACATCAGCGATGGTTTTACCATCGGACAATGACCATGCCTGCTTCCCGTCGCTATCTGGTTGTTCCACAGTCAGTAAAGAAATATGTTCTTCACCATTAGTGACGTAATATTTTCTAGCAGGTATTGGGAACTGGGGTGCTTTCATGATTAAGCCGTTTTCATCAAGCCACCAATCATCGATATCAAAGCGCCATCCTGATGGGGCAATATTGCCAGCTTTTTGCAAAAGTTGGTAAAAGCGCAGCCAAACACCAATGGGGCCAGGATCCACACTCCATAGCCCCCAGGTCTCTGCACCAGTGCCAGACGTGGAGCTACCTAAGGCTAGGGAGGCAATATATTGAGGTTGAACACGACGGACTTTAGTTTGCGCAAGCAGTGGATTAGCAATGGCAGTGATTAAGACTCCCAGTGAAGAGACAAGCCATTGGCGGCGGGATAACTTATAGGGTTTTTGCATAGAATTCTCAGCACGTTTAATATGGCTTTGCTCAGTTAGCCCAAGCTAACATAGAAAGAATGGAGAGTTGATAGAATTTATAAAAGTTTACAAACTACCTAGGTTCCTTAGGTTCCTTAGGTTCTTGTGACTGAAAAGATCTAGCTGATGTGGGTTCTTATGTGTGTAGGTACTAATCGCCTTAACAGTGCCGGTGGCGTCGCTATTCTCAAAGAGGTCCTTGAAATTCATACTCAAGGTGGAGTTAGTGAACTCATGGGGGTTTTAAGTAATGATCTGGGAGTGTTTACTCACGCTGGTTATAGGTACGTTCCCCAGATTTCTGGTCCACACAAATTGGGGGGTACCCCCAGTAGATAGTTTAGGAAATAAGAAATTAGACGTTAAGTAGGGCACTCTTAAACAGACATGCCTGCTTCAGGGTAATGTTGAAATACTGCTGCTGTGCCATCAGCGCTGATTATATAAACATCGTATGCTTCACGCTCTTCTTCAGGTCCCATCCCGGGAGAGCCGTAAGGCATTGCTGGCACGGCTAAACCTAAAGCATCAGGGCGTTCTGTTATTAGGCGTTTAATGTCGCTGGCGTCAACGTGTCCTTCGATGAAGTACCCATCAATTTTAGCGGTATGACAGGACATCATATCGTTGGGGACGCCACTCTGAATCTTAAACTCAGTTAAAAAGCTGCCAGAGCGATCTTCAGTAGTAACATTGAAGCCTTTGTCTTTTAAAATTTCGATCCATGCATTGCAACAACCACACTGTGGGTTTTTAACCACATGTATATCAGGGTAAATGCCCTCTGCTAAGGCAGCCAAAGGAGCAGCAACTAGATAACCTGATGCAAGTATTAACAATTGGCGCCGGCTTAACGATACTTTGTTCTTCATTGCTGATTTTCTCAACATCGTGCTAATTATTTAATATGGCATCCTAGCACATCCATAATATGAAGAATCGATATTTTAGTGAAAAATAATAGAAGCAGTACTAGGGTAGCCCCATAAAAAAGGGTTAGTAGGCGCAAACCTACTAACCCTTCGCATATGGTGGGCCTGGTCAGATTTGAACTGACGACCAAAGGATTATGAGTCCTTTAATCATACGTCTAATTAGCCTGTATAGCCCTAATAGTCATGTATATAGGCAGCACATGTTATATAATAAAGGAAACTTCTGTAGTCTAGGTGTAGTCTAGTGAGTGAATGGCAAAAAGACAAGCAATTATCTGGCCTCTATAAGCGTAAGCGAATAGGTGGAGATGTGTGGACAGTTAAGGCTCGCCAGTTTGGGGCTAATAAACTTCGCAGTGTAGTCATTGGACGCTGTGATGTTATGTCCTCAAAGGTTGCAAGAAAGAAAGCTCAGCCCATCCTGATGATGCTTGGTGAGGGTGTGAACCCTAATGATGTTAAGAAGGCTAACATTGCCAATAATATTGATGCTGAAAATAATCGCAAGGCTAGAAGTATTACGCTTCAGGACGCAACCGAACAGTACAGTCAGTTAAATACATTCAAGAGTAATACTGTAAGAGATCGAACAAATGTTTTGAATAGAAATTTCGCCGATTGGATGAAGCTTCCTCTTACTCAAATAACAAGAGACATGGTGCTTTTGCGCTTTAAAACTATCAAAAATCGGGTTAGTGAAAGAAGGTTGGAGATTAAAAAACGCTGGGAAAACGAGGGTAGGAAACCAAAGTCTTACATTAACGAAAGTGGCCGTGGAGAGGCGCAAAAAGCCTTTAGATATTTGAATGCTGTTATTAATTCTTTTATGAACGATGAGGTGGGAGGGCAACCTCTATTAAGTAATAACCCTTGTATGGTTTTAAAGGACAAAAAGTTGCGAAAAGTTCTTCAGCCTAGAGATCGATATTTAGATAGCGAAGAAGTGAGTCAGTTGGTTGAATTACTTGGGATGGTGCATCACCTTCAATATGAAGGGAAGGTCGGTCATTCAGAAGCAGACTTTATTACTCTACTGTTGATGACTGGTTTTAGGTCTGATGAGGCAAGAACAATTCAGTGGAGTCATGTTGACCATATTAGTAAATCGTTCGAAGTAAGGGACACAAAAAATAATACAGCTCATCGATTGCCAATGACGAGTGCGACAGAGAGGTTGTTTGCCAGGGCACTAACCAGAAGGATAGATGACCATCCATTTGTATTCCCATCCCCACGCGGTAGTTTGAAGCCAGCGTCAATGTCTAGAGTGTTTGAGAGAATTACAGCGGAAGTTGGCTTCAACTTTTCTGCCCATGATTTACGAAGAACTGCCGCAACTACTGCATCTGACATGGGTTTTGATATCGCTAAAATTGGAGCACTGCTTAACCATAAAAAACAAAATGTAACGATGAGCTATGTTCAGTCTACTATCGATGCTCAGCGAGCAATTCTTCAGGCTATTGAGGATGCAATGCTGCATTTTGATGCCCCATCTGACACATTGACTGAAAGCAATTCCTTTTTAAAACCAATGTATGACCCTTTAAATAGCAAAATTAGAAATTAATTTTTATTAATAATTAAATTACCATGGCATTGCAACTGCATTATTTTGGGGTAATAAGTTGCATGTAGGAAAATTAGCTGGATGGTCTTCAAAAGTTTCTTTAACGCAGCTATTTTGAGGAACATCAAAATCACTATTAG
>Ga0209713_10000367_pt1 | contig 25200 bp, 1 predicted proteins | sample ArcOceMetagenome_3_FD_187444 | JGI IMG/M metagenome (GOLD analysis project Ga0209713, IMG submission 187444) | Marine eukaryotic phytoplankton communities from Arctic Ocean - Arctic Ocean- Svalbard ARC20M Metagenome (SPAdes) (version 2) | ecosystem: Environmental > Aquatic > Marine > Oceanic... | reverse complement strand
ATCCCTGCACCTCAAAAGATCTTGACTCCCTCTGGCGCGCCCAGCAGCAGCAGCAGCCCGGCCGCCAAGACAGTGCCTATTGTGGAAGTGGACAGCGAGGAGGAGGTGGAGGCGGGTGAGGTGATGCAAGACACCGCTGGGGCCGCGGGAGTGGTGGCCAGTGGCAAGGCAGCAGCAGCGCTCAAAGAGCACAAGGATGCTGCAAGTGCTACTCTCGCCATTGAAGAGGCCGAGGACGCCAAGTCCGCGGCCGCGGCCGCCTCCGCCTCCGACGCGGAGGCAGGCGCAGAGGAGAAGCCGCCTCCCTCGGCGGAGGAGAAGCTCAAAACTGCGCACTGCATGGAGGCTGAGGACCACAAGAACAAGGGCCACATGGCGTACAAGGCAGGCAAGCACCAAAGCGCCATCATGCACTACTCGGCCGCCAAGAAGGCGCTGCGGAACATACGGAAGGATATGGATCAAATAATTTCGGACACGGCGATCATGCGGATTGATAGGACTGGAAAGCAACTAGATCGTGCAGACAAAGCCACATTTGTTACGCGTGCTACTGTGATACAGGACGAGTCGACACTTCATGGCACAAGCGATGGGCAGGGCCCAGAAATCTATAGTGCCCCAACTTGCAAGCGCTGGTCTCGGTTGCTTAGGAATGTCTGGCGGTTTCGTAGCGCTCAGGGCGGTGAATCGGACAAAGAGCAAGGCATAGAGCGAGATGAAGTACATGACGAAGAGACGGCGAATGACGATCACATGGTTGCTATCTACAGGAGGTTGCTGGACATGGTCAAGCACAAACGGCGTCTCGCAGCCATTGAAATGCATTTCAACAAGCACAGGCGCGCACACTCATACAACCTCTGGCAAGGTATGTCGAGCACACTGTTGACAGATCAGCGACTTCAACTCAGATCCTCTTTGGCCTTTTATAATCAGCAAGCATTCGAAGCCAAACAGCAGACCTTGCTGGTCAAACAGAAAACTTCGGACACGGTGATCACGCGAGTCGATACGACTGGCAAGCAACTGGATCATGCAGAAAAAGTCACTTCTGCTCGCGAGCAGAGTGTGAGCAAAGATACGGCACCGGCTGCCACGCAACAAGGGAGGACAATGCCCACTTCTTCTTCGACCTTTTGCGACCAACGAGCACTTGAAGTCAACCAGCAGATCTTGCGGGCCAATCAAAAAACTTCGAACACTGCGATCAAGCGGGTTGCTGTGACCGGCAAGCAATTAGATCAGGCAGACAGAGATACCTCTGTTCGCGAGTCGGACGCAGATGCGCCTCGACCTGCAAACCACGAGCAGCATGGGCACAAGGACCACGTGTTGGAAACCACGAGCCCGGCCGAGGTGGCGCTTCCACTTACAGATGGTGAGTGGTGCGCGAGAAAGGAAGGTAAGCTCGCTGCTCAGCGACAGGATGGTCGTGTCCCCGGTTCTGCAAGCGCGGGAAAACAACAGGACGGGGGTGTCGAGAGGGCCAAAAAGTATGACAAGACCGCGGCCTTGCAAGCAGGGCACAGACAGAAGCACGCAACAGCACATCACGCACGCGTCAGGACCGCTGACCCCCCGATGCAGCAGGCAGCATCGGCTACGAAACTCAGGATCAACGGGACCACCGCCTCCCCCAACGCAAGGACGGACGTGAAAACGGAATTGCACCGTCAACTCTACAAGGCGTTAGCAGATCATGAGATAGCCGCCCGCGAGCACGCATCGGCCGCCGCTGCACTCACACAGCTGAAGAGGGAGGTAAAGACAATGCACCTCAAGCTCGCCCAAGAGAGGCACTCTGCCAGCACGAATACTGCCCGCAGACCCGCCAAGCCCCCGCGGACGATCCTCCTGCTCGACTACTGGCCACCCGATGAACCCAATCCCAATGCGGAAGCCAATGTCTTGACCGGAGAGGACCCGACCGACGTCGGCAGATCCGGAACCCCAACAGGCATCCTCCCCGGGTGGAAGAAATGCAGCGCTGACAACAGTAAGCCCTGCCCTGGCCCCCACGGATTAGACGACAATTTCACGGCACGTACCCGCCCGATCAGGGCAGTCGCCAACACACCATGTGCCAACCAAGAGGCCAATGAGAGCAAGATACGCGCAATCTTCTGCGAGAAACGTGGAGCCGCACCCGACATACGTGTCGGCAGTGGAATCGGCGGAAGTGGGACGAGCGGGCAGGCCAGAATGTCGAGCCCTTACCCCACCGTGCACGACGCTCGTGGAGCGACAAAATTTTTGCCCCCATCCGCCGCTACCTGGGCTGAGGCAGGCGGAGTCGGAGCGTCACACAAAGATGATGGAGCTACAACGATCTCGCCTTCTTCCCCTGCTGTACCGGCTGACAGCGGCAAAGGCAGAACTAACACGGACGGGCAGCCTTTGATTTCAAGCAAGTCCTTTGACATGTGCGATGTCGACGATACCGCTGCAGCCACGACCCCCTCTCTCGCCATGTCGGTAAATGAAGGCAATGAAGTAGGCGCTGCAGACGGGCGGGCCTCGCCCCTGAACTTCTCCCGCGTCACGCACGACAACGGCGAAACGGCCCCAGTCCGCAAAAAGGAGCTTCATAGCGCCTGTTTTGGGGGCGCAAGCGAAGTGGCCATGGGCGATGACGGACTACAAACACGCAGAGCCGACATGCTCAAGATCGGCGACAAGGTCTACTCCCCCTCGCAAGGATCGGGGGTCCTCATCGTAGCCATCACCAAGAGTTTGACCTCCCACTATTGCATCCTGAATGGCCTACCGATCACGTCCACACACCCTGTCCACACTCGCGAGGGCTGGAGCACACCGGCGGAAATTGGCACTAGAATGTACGCCCAGCCGCCCATGACTGTGTTCAACGTGGTCCTTCAGACCGGCGGCGACCTGCGAGTAAATGGATGGACCGTGGTCACCCTCGGACCCAGCCAAACCCAGGACGCCCTGCCGCAGCACCTGAAGCACTCTCTCTTCGGCACCGAGGAGATCATCATTCTACTGCAATCACTACCCTCTTGGCCGACTTGCGAGCTTAATGCTGAAACCTTTGACAGCTTCCAGCACCTACAAACGTCGGTGCTCAAAGAGAAGCAGCATTCACCACGTCTCCGCAGATGGTGGACGATTCGCCAAGATAATCTGAGAAGGGCAAAGGGCCAACTTCTGACCTTCTGTGTGCACAGATGGCGGTCGAACACGGCGGCACGAGCCCGTCTCTGGTCCGGCCACCAATATGCCTATACGGGCCTTACAAAAGGTGGCATCAGGGTCCTCGAAACGCTGTTGCAACGCGCCGGCTGCCGGGCAACCTCCCGGCTTCATTGGGTCCGAGCCAGTATCCTGACTGTGGCTGTTCTCGAGTGGAGATTACACACCATGAACATGCGAGGCTATGGAAGATGGCCGCGCTATGGGGCGGCACGCGCCGGCTGCATGACCCTTGGCCTTTGCGCTCTCCGATGCCTCCAGTACTTTGGCCTCGTACTCTACAACACGACAGCGGCACAGAGCGGCCCTTCGACCTACGTGACGCACTCCCCTCGTTGGCACTCACTAAGGTCGGCTCAACACATGCTGGAAACCCTTTCACACTTGAAACCATTTGATGTGTGGTCTCCATGCTACAATTATAGGTACCATGCCATGCCCCGCAGCCTGAATAGGGACGGGTGCATACGAAGCAACTGGAGATACTGGATATCCCATCAGGACTTGGCGCAAACGAAATCCGTTATGGTATCCAACATCACCGACTTGATTCTCCATCTCCAGGCATGGAAAGCACTCGGATATGCACGCGCTCTTCGAACCCGAATTCGGGAGCGCCTCCTCCCGCCCCCGCGAGGTGGATCACGAGACGAGGCGCAGGATAAAAGGAGAAAAATTATCGCTTTCCTCCTGTGGACAGCAGGGGAAGAAGGCTTCTTTCCCGCTGACAGCCGCGACCACGGCCACCCTTCAATCCCGAGAGGCTGGCAGCTCCACCCCCACAAGGAGGGTATATGGGGGATGGATTGGAGCGTGGTATGCCATCTAGACGCCCTTCGGCGCAGGAATGTCGACGTCAGACTTCATCACCGACTACAGGCGAACACGTCCCTCCACGCACTCCTACGAGCATACCACTCGTGGGGCTTAGAAGCGCTCGGCGCCCATCCACGCGGCGAGGAGACTCCGAGGAGTGCGTCGCACCCTCGGGTGATTCAGATGACACCCCCACAAGACTTGGCGGGAAATGAGATGGAAACAGAAATAGTCATGCTTGAGCGGCTGCAGGAAAACAGCAATATGCCCCCCGGACTCAACCTCTGTCGACCCAAACTGAACCCACACCTCTATCTGATTCTCACATCATACGGCGCCCAAACTCGGGGAGATGGATTACAAGCAGCCCTGGAAAATCTACCTTGGCTTCGAGCGTTAGCGCCCAGGACAGATGGAGCGGGAGGATGGGAAGGACCCTTTGGGATCCCACTCCTCCTCCCCAGAGCACCACACTCCCCAATGCGAGCACACCGCATGAGCAGGGAAATGGCTGATGGGCCGTCAGCTGGAGGGAGAAACCCGGAGCTCTCCTTGGTTCAACTATACGGAATCTTGCTGGCGCGCATTTACCCTCAAGTTTTTGACACAATCTGCACGCTCACATTCATGATGATCAGCCACCCTAGACTTGGAGAACTGTCACCCCTGGGGAACCTAGATACGGAAATACTGCGTCGGATAGCTCAGGATGCCTTACGAGACTCCACCGGCAGGAAACCACGCCGCATATGGAGCGCCATACGCGAAGCCGCACCCGAGATCATGGACCCGACCACCTGGCTCAGACTCAGTAGATACAGCATCTATGAACTGGAAATGATATTCAGGATCGGCCAATGGCGCTACGCATATCCTCTGCCACAGCACCATGGTGCCCCAGAGCCGCATCTTAGCTTCCACGACCTCCACCAAACCTACCGCGAGGCCGCCCTGGACCTGATGGTCTGCGGGTTGAGACTACCAGTCCATCCTCACACTTATGACGGCAGAACCCAGCGAGGATCGAGGGATGAGCGAAATCTACTCCCCCGGGGCCAATACCCATGGTTGAAGACTACCCGGTGGATCCTGGCGACGCTCAAGATTGCCTTTCTTCCAAATCCCTCGATCAGTCACCTAATCTCACGATTGGTCTATCCCCTGATGTTCAGCCCGGAGTCCCGCGACATCTGTAGCATCCTCCAAGAACTCAATAACCTGGGGCTTACAGACGGGACTTACCGGCAGACCCCCTATGACTTCAACCGTCATGACGCCATTTTGCGAGACTGGCCATCTTCGATCACATTCGATAGTCGATTCGTGACGCTCGATCCAAACGAAAATCTGTCCCATCCACAGCACTGGATACTGGACTCCTTTTGCCAGCACGAAATGGGAGACAAGGAATCCTTTGCCGATTCTGCACTGTCCCTTTTTCCGGGACTCCCGCAGCTTATCATCTCTATCTCACTGCACTACCACGGCATAGCGGATGAGGTGACCAACTGGAGCCCTGAGGACATCAGAGCGGGCATCGAGCATCTTAAAAGCGCGGTATCGCGAATACTTTTGCAATGGGGGATCTCAGACTTCATGGGCCATGTTCCGGACGACTTCATGGCTGTCCTTGCCTCGTCGGGACAGCAGAGAAAGTGGGAACTTCTATATGGATCAGCCTGCGCCGAAGCAACTCACCTCCAGATCCAGGCGCTGGATCTCTCCAGAGATCTGACGGGACACAACACCCAAACTGGGCGCGCCCTCCGAGAACTCGAACTGACATCACTGCTGGCAGAACAGATATACTCCTGGCGCTTCCGCATGTGGACTCACCTCGCGCTTTGCCGAGCACAAGCGATACTTCGACGAAACCTGCGCCTTCGCGCCACACAGCGTCAAACTTCAGACTGCTTGCATGGGACAGTACTGGTAATGTTGGCAAATGGCACCTCCCAACAGATTCAACATCTCAAAGCAGGAGACGAGCTGAAAGCCCTTCACCCCGCTATGGGACACGCCATAGTCCGATGCCTCATAACCACAGACTGCGCTGAGCGCACTGCGCACCTGGTTACTCTGAATGACGGGGAACTAATCATCACCCAAAGCCACCCCATCTTACAGAAGGACGCCGATCGCTGGATCCGGCCTGACACTCTGGCCCGAACAGCGGAACACACCTGTGACGCTGTGTACAACCTGGTCCTGGATGCTAATCACTACTGCTTCTTCGCTGGTGGCTCCTGGTGCTTAAGTCTGGGGCACTCCCTGTTAACCCCGGGGACGTACCACCCTTACTTTGCCTCAGCCCAAATACTCCAAGATATTGCAAATCTGAATGGTTTCGAGAAAGGCGCCCTCCACTTCAAACCGAACAACACTCTTCGGTCTGACGACGGACGGGTTACGGGCCTCGACCCCGCCAAGCTACATGGTCCCCTCTCTTATTTCCATCCAGATAGGCCAGAAAGCGTCGTCCAACGCCCCAGTGCGCCGCAAGACGAGGACTGTCAGATCATCTCAGAACCCAGACCAGCACCCGAAGACCCGCCGGCGCAGGGCCGGGGGCCCAGAGCCCCCCCACCAGGCCGCAGCATTCCACGGAAGACCCACGCTGAAGCTCCACCACTCCCGCCCGGCATGACACTGGTGACAGCTGCCATTGCCGCGAGAGACACACTGTTTACTGCCCTCAGAGCTCAAGGAGGATTCCTCGGCCGCTGGAGCTCTTGGCTTCTATACTACCGGGATCACATGCCAGACTCCCTGTGCCAGAAGCCTCGAGAAGCCTTTAGCCACCAAGTAATCTGGGCCATACGTCCTGACGACCGCCATGTCTTGACCGGCGGCATCCAGACCTCAGAGTCACGCCAGGACACTGATACTCCGAAGATCGACCCATATTTGACCCCGACCTGGCGGCCATCCACGCTGACGCTAAGACAAGAGTTGAGCATCATTGAGTTCGGCGCACGCACTCTGTGGATCTTTGACCCAGGCGCCCTGGGAGCCCAGCAATGGCGCCTAACATTCAGGAAACTTCTGCAACTATTTATGGAAGCCTTCCCAATCTTCAAAGACCCCGAGTACCAGCGGAGAGCCAAACAGCGGGCCTTGAGTCTACAGAGGAGACCATACGAACTAGTCACAGGAATCGCACTTCAATATCGCCGACTGGCCCTGAATCGGACAGCTCCGACCTTCCCTCCAGGCACGCTAGTTATGCTAGTACACGTTATAGACAGCGAGAGACAAATCGTGTGGGCTATCCCCGGAATATCCCACGGACTCACCCCAGGCGGCAACAAGCTCTTGGTGCAACCGCTCGGATCGTCATGCATCACCGAGACATCAACCAACCCTCTGGACAGGGCATTTGCCCTTGATCGATGCCAGGTTGGTGAATCAGACGATGACGAAGACATCCATGCTTTGGTCTTGCGTGCCAGACTCCTCTGTCTGCAGCACTCGACCATGCTCAAGCAGTTCGCACCACCTGAACTCAGTCGACACGCATCCCAATACGGACCGCTATCCCCGCTCGGTGCGTCCCACGAGGCGACACTCGGCATGCTTCAACAGTACAATCAATTCTGCGGCACAACAAATCCCCAGATGCACAACCAAACCTGCGGCACAGTGACCCTGTTCCTCCCTCTGTCAGACCATATCTGGACTCTGGGTTCCTCCCTACTCTCCATTGAACGAGCAGTGGCAACGAAGCTGGGCCTCCAGTGGCCTCTCGCCCCAGCGGTTCCATCCCAGGATGTACCAGCGACGGAACAACAACCTCGTTTGGAAATTGGCCCGAGCCGCCACATCCCATACCCAGATGACCCCGGCGAGCCCATGGATGGAGATGAGCGTCCCACCTCGGACGAGGAAACTCCCGATATGGAAGACCAAGTCTCATCCCACCAGCTCCATCTGTCAAAACGTCTCTATCAGTCCCTGCACACACTTTTTGAAGCTTTCTTTTTCGGCGACTCTCGCAGCAACAGTCGGACCCGTGGCTGTAGTCTCCTGGGCATCCAACTCTTCCCGCACCAAGCCAGAGAACTTGACGATATGACGAATGATGCTCTGCTCCATAAATTGATCGAGTCGGCTATAGACCCAGAACACAGGCACGCCCACGGCGCTCGTGTCCCTGACAGCTGCTGCGAGTTCCCCGTGGCCTCTGGACGCTGGTGGTCACCTCAAATGAAAGACAAACCGTCGTCAGGACACAACCTATCTTTCGACCCTCTTGCGAAGGCCCTACGCAGGTCCCCGGCAGGAGGCGCCGATGTCGAAATTCTGGCAGAGACGCTCACCGCGCTGCGGCAACATCTCGACGGGAAAAAACAGGTTCTCAAAATAAATCACTACATCAAGGCAGGCGACACCGTTTTCAGGCCCAAGGCAGACCCGAACACGTCTATACAGGTCACGGCACTCTCACTGTACAAAGGCATACGGAACAGTCTGGGGGTACACTGCTCACCGAGCAGAATCAGAGCAGCATTCCCTTCTCTGGAAGGGACGGTGACACTGGAGACGGCGAATGAGATCCTGCAATCAACGAGACATGCCTGCGACCTCTCATGCACGCACCCACGGAATGTGCTCCCATACCTTTCTCGCGGGTGCCGCCTCTATTTCGTGGACTCGCAACTGCAGCCGCCGGCGCCGGCAAGCTCCCCTCACCACCTCCCTGCGTCAGAGGCAGGAGCGGAAACAGCAACAGATGCCGGTCCAAGTGCTCGGAAAAAGAAGAAAAACAAAGAGACGCCAACAGTGGCACCCCATGACCTCAAGACGCTCAAAGACTGCCTGACTGCAGACCCGCATCGTGATCTCTCAGTGGTGCTCCTTCAACTCCTGTGGCTGGCGCACCTCAAACGGCCGGAACTCGATCTCTACATGCACCTTCGACATCAGACTTCCCTGCGCTGCTTGATTTCAAGCCTCTGCCCGCCCACGAGGCAGGAGACCTTCTCTGTTACACTTACAACGCAAAGGCACCTTGTCCCGACTGACGTGCGCTCCAAGCAACAAGGAGACCCCTTAGACCTGACCTGCCACCTCCTCTTACGGGATGGTGCATGTGCTATGGATGCCCTGGGTCTCTTTCAGCACATCATACCTACTGCACTGAACCCTATGCTGATGATAGACCCCAAGTATCTTCGCCCGGACAGCCGACTTGTTACAACCCACAGGACCTCTAGCTCCCTGGTACCGCTGCCTAGGACGATACCACTTGCGAGCCTGATTCTCCCGGCCTCCCGAGTGCTGGTCCTTCCCGCTTCGCAAATTCGAGATATTGACCGTTCCGAGGAGACTGAGCCTCAAATCACAATCCATCTCGCAGGAGAAACGTCAGTAGAACTGACAGATGTGGAGTGCTTCTCTCTCGAGGCATTGGTGCAAAAAGCTTTCGTAAGGCTCAACACGACGGCCCAAGCCGCCTTGCCGTCTCCCATCGACACTGCGTCCTGGGACCTTTGGCTGCAAGAGGACTTCGCAGAGCCACAAAATGCAGAATCTACCCCCCTGCACCCCCAGGTCACAGTCCACGAACTACTCTGGCTGCACAAAGTAAAACATCTGACATTGCACCTAGAATGCCCTTCCTCAAGCGTCTTTCGGGCTCTCTGGCTGGCGACTGCTGACAGTTGGCACCCAGTCGTCCTCAGGACAACCCACACGGTCGAGAGGCTACTGAGTATGGTCCAATTATCTTCCCAGACACATACGGCCTTGTACGAAGGCGTGGAACTGGACCCACCTCAGCCTCCCCCCTCCCACATTCCTTCTTGCGGAAAGATCCTTGTCATGCCAAAAATGACTGCAGCGGGGTCCCCGGCGTCACTGCCCAATCCAGACCCTCCGTCTACGGCTCCTGACCTCCACGGCAAGGCAACCCAAGGTGGTATGGTACTGGGGTGCGCAAGGGCACTCAGAGGCCCCCTGACAGTCCAGAGTAAAACGACAGCTACAGGGTCGCGCACGTGGCAGATCCCAGTCAGGCTACCGAAAGGCGGCACCACGATACTCAGCATGGAAGACACCTCGTCCTTGAACTCACTGTATCTCGAGATCAGCGACCTCACTAATATCCCTGATCATCTGTTCTTCCTCAGGGCGGGTGGGAAAGTTCTAGAACGCACGCACGTCTCTCTCACCTCAGGTGGCTTCCACAACCATCAGAGCCTGGACTTAATCCTCCGCCTACGCGGCGGCAGCTCTCCCGACGCAGGGCAAGATGCGCTAATGGAAGAAGATTCAAAAGAAGCAGGTGCCTGCACCCGGCCGCAGAAGGTTGTACTGCAATACGCCCACGGATACCTGGAACTTCTGAACTTCCTCGAATGTGAGGCAGGCCCAGACCTCGAGACACGCATGGCCCGGCACTTAGAATGTCTCACAATATCGCAGCGCTCCGAGCTCTTCCAGACTGCAGCTGCACACTCCCAGCCCGTTCAGGTCCAGGCGGGCGACGCTCTTGTCAAGGTCGCCAGACTGTACCCAAACACCTGGGATTCTGTACATAGAAGAACGGGGGCAAACCCAGACTCCATCAAGGCAGATGGTGCTCTTGCGGAGAATTTTACTGAGATCAATCTCATTCCATACTTTGAGAATCTCAAAGCAGTGACACAAGCAGGCAGACTACTGAGATTGAACTCCCAAGGCCAGGAAATTGCGCTGTCTCGCGGAGGTGTGGACGAGGAGGTAGACATCGTCCAGCTCAACCAAATCTCATGTGGCAACAAAAGGGAGCTCGTCGACCATCTAAAGACTCTCAAGCAGCTGACTCCCTACCTCAAATCCGGAGGAAAACCTTGCTGGAAACGATCCATAGAGTTCACCGAGAACTCGGCTGAACCCTGGGAAAAGATCGGGAACGGCTACGGCAAACTTCTAATTTCCCGATCCGAAAACAGCATTGCACTACTTGAGCAGCTTATTACGCAGAACGGCTCAGACGGAATCTCCCTGGCCCCACTGTCTCAATGCTACGGTCCACCCTCCTTCTCCGTTGAGAGGCACGTCATGTTCCGATCGGAGGACGATGGCGATGGGAGCGATGCCTGGCTCCCGGACCCCGATCTCGTCCTAGACCCAGCAACACCACCGGACGGAGACGTATACGAAATCGTCGTCCGCACCCTCTTGGCAATGGGTCTCTCAGGCGACCACATTCAGACCCTCATTCGTTTCATCCTGCTTGCGGACCATGGTATCCAGGGAGTAGCCCAAATATGGCCCGAGTACGGTAGGAATATTGCAAATGTTTTCAGTAAAGCGCAAAGGGGACGCAGGGGCAAACTTGAGCTCCATTTAGACGGAGCATTTCATCCTCCCTCCAAACGAAGGGAGGTGATGATTAATTTCTCAGCTTTTTTCTGCAACCGGATCCTCAAATCCCCCTCTGCCCCCCTCCCCGCCCTCCTGCAATCGCTGCAATGTCGACTCCTCCTGCGACCACGGGACCCAATCACACGCAGGGAACAAACCTCAGCTGCCTCTGTGGTCCTGCGACCCACGGTACCGGACCTCCCTAACTACCTACAATCGCAGCTTGAAAGATTAGGGACTCCGGGACAGGGCTCAAGCAAAATACCTGCTCTGATCGAACGGCAACTTGGTCAGCATGTCCGAGATTTCCTCACCAGACTACTCCCGACGCGCATGGCGCCATACATTACGGAAGACTCAGTCAATGTGGAAATCACCCAGGGGGACGACGCCAACATCACTCCCTACTCTGACATCCTTATCCATTTCAGCCCAACTACCATGGATAACCAGGAATTCACCACGGAATCCTGCACCATCTTGGCTCTCCAGCTCGGCTTCCTAGTAGGCAACAGAGCCACCGATGAAGGATACGACACGCTACACTACTGTCCACTCCGATCCCTGGCATCTTCCTACAATGGTCGTCCCGACGAACAGAGCTGCACTCTAAAACGGATCTCCTGGAATCCTATGTATGAACCCACGCCAGGACCCAGACTCCAAAGGGGCAGGCACAGATATATACCACCTGATGGGATCATCCCAGGAAAGGAAATTAAATGCAATATGCTGATCGCGCAATTGGTACGCCGACTACTACGGGACCCAGCCTGCCTACCGGCAAGCACCGTCATCAAGCTAGCAGGATTACAGCAAAAACCAATGGCGAAACACCACCTGGAAAAATCCTGCAACTGGACCCACTTCACCCCCCTCCCTCCTATGACTCTCCACTCCCCTCCGGTCATCGAGATGTCTGCCTGGACACGGCTACGTATTCCAGAAGGTCTGAACACAGCACAAAAACTTCTGGGTTCCCTGGATTGGTTACACGGAGAGAGGAACCAATCGGGAATCCCATCGGACCGGACGCGACATGGCCAGAACCTCCCAAACACCGATCACTTGGTCAGCTCCTTCCTTCAGGCACCCATTCTTCAATGTGCCTCTTCATCGGCACTCACCTCCTGGCTCCCGGAATTGAAAACACTACTTGAGCCTGACAATGCCCAGATCAAATATGAAGGCACACCACTCCGGCAGGCCCCACACTGCCTTCAGTGCCGGGGAGAAATGGAAATTGGAGTGTTCTCGCCCGACCACCACCTGTGCCATTGTCTTCAATGCATTTCCTTGGTTGCCGGCCACATTGCATTGAGCTACTGGACGGCCTGTCTACACCATTTGAGCTCTAGCACGCACCTGGAAACGACTAGCACAGATGCCCACATGCAAGACCCCGGCACCTTGCAAGCACTCTCGACAGAAGACCCAGCCTCAGTCTGGCTCCACCAGATGGTACAATCACTACAAGACAAGCCGCAACACCTCCCCAAACACGAAGACCTCGCCAGGGCGGCGCTCCAAACCAGTCATGACTGGCTGTCCACCACCCTACACCGAGTAAGGACACTGGCACAGAACCACCCAGAGGCGAAACAGGAAACAGCCCTGATACAGCACTCCTGGCGTCTCTTCCTCCAGAAAGACATAAACCTTATGGCGGCGAAACTTTGCAGGTGGCCCCAGCCCAGTGTCCAACAAAGCCGACGCAACACCATTCATACCACATGGGTGCCCACGAGTTCACTCACAGATCTGGCAGACTCAGTGCTCTCGCGCGACTCGACATCCCCCTCCGATGGACACGAGCCCCGGAGGTCGACTCGCGACCCAGCACATACGAATCAGTGGAAGCGCCAAAAGGGGGAAAAGTGCCCACCCAGAGGGAAAAGGGTCCAAGGTCAACATCGCGACAAACGGGAAGATGAGATGCTTCCCCCCATGGCACACAGACAACCACCACCGGCCACCGCCGGTGGTGGAGGAACATGAGTCATCGGCAGCGGGGGCCCTCGAAATCTTTCGAGGACCCCACAACGCCACCAGACACTGGTGACAGAGGATCTCAGAATGACCCACCCCCCCCAAGAGCCGGAAATCTGCCCAACAGCACCCAACAGCAACCAAGAAGGCACTCACCAAACTCACAATCATCGACAATCACTCCCTCCCCTCCTCCCCACCCTAACCCCCCTCCTCCTGGGGTTCTGTGGAAAAATGTAGGCAACACGATCCCAGTTGGGTTCACCGAGGTCCCGGCCCCAGCCCTTGCAGAATTAATCACCACAAAACTGGAGCTCACAGCCCTCGAGCTACAAAATTTACAGGCACCGAGACTCACATACAATCACTGTGTCAAGGCAAACGGTTCCTACTTCGTACCGACACCTCCGGGCTGGTGCCGCCCCTTCGGTCTCTCATGGAAAAACCTGGGCTCCGTCCGACCCGTACGCGGCTCCGAGGTGTCCTCCCCCACATTGGCCTCAATCCTCGCAGACAGACTCGAAATCACCTTGGACGAGTTTCACTCCCTCGATCTCCACCACCTGTCGTTTGGTCATTACGTCAAATCCGGGGACAACTACTACGGCCCGAGGCTGCACCGCCTCAAATCGGGCGCTAGACTGCGAGGATACCTCGCAGACTGGCTCGCCGATCAAGACATATGGGAAGGCCATGTCGCAGCCTCACGACCCATGCCCATGGACCTGTGGACTCCCACAGAGGACCCTCCAGCTCGCAATCAGTGGCTTCTGATCTCCTCTTTCTTCAAAGACTTCATGTCTGGCTCTATAAACTCGTGGCTAACTACGCAGAAACGAAGGATGCTCTGGACATGTTATGGTCTGGGAGAACATCTACTTGGCGACCAAAGCCCGGCAGTCTCAACGGCACAAGAGGAGGGTAAGGTCCCCCCCTCGCCAAAGAGGCGGTGGCGCGACCTCGAACACCGCGAACGACACGAGTGGCTGTCACTCTTGCACTCCTCAGGGTACTTCTGTGCAGTGTCAAACCTCAGGAATGTCCTAGTCTGGAACCTCGGCCCGCACGGCTACGAATCCTCCAAGATCCTGCTGGACCAAATCTGGGCGGAAAACCGATCTATTGTCTGCCTACAAGATCTCCGCATCCCCCTGTCAGAACGGGAAAATGTCCGAAATGACATAGAAAGCCGCTTCCCCTACAAGGTCTTCATCTCCACAGTGAGAAGCCGGAGCCAACTGAAAAGGCGACACCCCATCAAAGAAGCCGAAAACAGACATGCGGGGTATTTGTTTTCCACACTGACAGCAATACACACTGGCACCTTCCGATCCGCCGAGACGCTACGCCTGGGCTCCTCCATGGCCCGACCAGTGAGCCGCCCAAGAACCGGGAAACACGTGAAACGGAAAAACAACTCAGATATCACCGCCGGGCGCCTACTCTGTATCAAAGCCACCCGGAAATCGGGGGAGGACATCCACGTTTTCAACGTCTACCAATTCACAGCCGCCCGGCCAAAGGAACAAAAGGCTATCTGGGACCTACTCGAAAAATGGATCAAACGTCACCAACAAGCGCGAATCCTTCTAGTCGGGGACTTAAACAGCACCAGCAAAGAGGGGAACATGCGAGTGAACTACTCAAAGCCCACCTCCAACCTTATCAAAGCCGACACTATGTTTGACGACTTCCTGAAGGAAACGGCGGGCACATGGACCCCTCCCGATGTACCAACGTGGAAAAACGGAACAGGGCGAGCGGCGATTCTAGACCATGCCATTAGCTGGAATCTCCCGATACCCAGAAAACCGGAGGTGAGGTGGGCGAACCACCTGGGATCTGTCCTGACGGGTGCATCCTTCCTGAAACATGATCATGCACAACTCTTGGTCGATGTAGACACAACCTCCATCCCCCTGCCCACTCTGTCAAAGCCACAACCATCCACTCCGGACAAGGTCGATGTAATCTCTCTCACCAGGAATCTAGCGACATGGAAAGACGCAGCTTCCCGCGTGGTCCAGCCCTGGAACCACGACCCGGAGATCACGGGAGACAAACTCTATATGCTCTTCCAAGAAGACAGTCGCGCCATGCGAGACGCGGCCCTAATGCTCCAAAGGAAGGAGCGAGCAGCCCTCAGGAGAGCTCGTGAACGCAAACCAGAACGCAGCAAGGAGCAGACACAGTGTTGGAAACGTATCCACCTCCTGGAGGCGGCCTTGCGGGACACGGCCACCCAGCTTCGACATCCTCTCACCCCGCCGACAAAGGCGATACTGGAAACAGCTCGACTCATCGGCGGGGCGCATCTAACAGAGGGGGACGTCATGCTCCTACGATTCACACCCAAATGGCAGCAGAGTATTGAATCTCTAATGCAAGACTCCCGACACTCCCTGACCAAGATCACGGCAAAACAACGCAAAGCAGCAGGGATGTCAGCCCGACGACGACTCCGCTGGCTGTTTGACAACGGGGTAAAAGGACTTCGCAAAGTCATGGGGAAATATGGCAACCAGGAGTCGATCACATCTGCCTTGCAACTCTGTCCTAACGGTATACGGTGGCCTCTGGCCCCGTATCAGCAACCAACAGACATGACTGATGAAAACGGCCCTCTGGAGACACACCTCGACCAGCTTCATCTCTGGTTCACGTCCCTGGGTCTCGATCACGTCCGGCACGCGCTGTGTCCCACGGAAACTAGCGTATCCGTCACCGTTCAGCTTCTCCACGACCTCCTCCCACTCCTCAACATAGTACTGCAACAACCCCCACCAGGGTACTCTGGGCCCCCCTCCTTGATATACAGTGAGGGGCCCTGGCAGGGAGAAAACCTCATCGCCGCAGTAGAAACCTTCTTTCAATCAAATGCATACGACTGCTTTGCAACCTGCCCGACGTGCAAGGGCACAGAGAAGGTTGTTCTTCCCTATATCCAAGCTGAAAGCGGTCAGGAGTCACCAACAACTAGCCGGGGAGAGCCCAACCCACCAGACAGGGCAGAGATGGAACCGGAGATGTTGGTGGCCACCCAAACAGCTAACCCCGGGACCCCGGAGCACTTGCCGGCCCAGCCAGCCTTCTGCTCTGCTCGGGGCCAATACGAATACGCTCATGTACCCCCAACCTCACCTCCGATTCATCGGCGCATCCTTGCACATTTCTGCCCAACCTGCATGAAACCAGCAGACTTTCGCACCAAAGGCGCAGTCAAAGACATGGACTTTATGACATCAAAAGGCATCTTCGATTACCGAACCATCCCTGCACACGAAACTCTCCGCAAAACGGTCACTTTCAAAGCCTTCACCCGGTTCCTGCAACGCATGGCGAATCGGAAAGCATTCGGAATAGACGGTATCCCGGCCGAAATCCTTAAGCACGCGCCGCATGCCTTCAAACTGCGACTCTGCCTTCTCGTGAACGAGATTCTCACCAGTCGGTTCAAAATCCCAAAGATAGCCCTTATTGCAAGAGTGGTACTCCTCTACAAGAAATCAGACCCACAGCATCTCTCCAACTACCGACCTATTGCACTACTCAATTCCGTCTACCAACTTATCAACATCATACTGGCTGATCGCCTCCAAAGCATGGCTGAAAAGCATCTAGTATTCGAATCCTCCCAATTTGGCTTCAGATGGCACCGGGGGGTCGCGAACAGCGCACAAAAGCAACAATGGCTTCTCAAAGCTGCTAAACAGGGAAATACGATCATCAGGATCGATCTGGACTACACGAATGCCTTCAATGCCGCTGGACACTCCTGCCTATGGTCGATCCTCGAAAAATTTGGAGTACCAGACATCAGCCTTCTTCAAAGTATCTACGAGTCTTCCACCATGAGGGTATCGGTAGACGCACAGGACACGGCGGACATCTTCATGGACACGGGGACGGCCCAAGGCTCGGCTCTCTCGCCTCTCCTCTTCGACCTATTCATCAATGCACTTCTACGCCTCCTGAACGCCACGGGAACCCCCCATGGGGCCCCGGGATTACCTGGATTCAACCACCTAGCCTTTGCGGATGACCTCTCCCTCTACATCAAATGTACCCGGGATGCCAACGAACTGCTCTCTATAGTTAACAATTTCGAGCAATGGAGTGGGCTGAAGATTGCGCTCAAAAAGTCCTTCGTTACAGGCATCCTTCATGGCTCGGGCGCCAGACGCCGGGCAACACGGCCCACCTGCCTCAAGCGCAAGCGCCCCACATCCACCCCGAAAGACAACGAATCAGACACCACGCTGGACGACGCTCCCCGAGAAACAGAGTACATCGTGAGACCCAGGAAATGCTCCCTCTGCGCGCAAACCAAGCACCCTCGCCACTTCTCGGACCCATCCCTGGATACCGACTCCCTGATAGTATGCATGGACTGTGAAACCCAATGGATGCCAAAAGACATTCTGTACGCTGGGAAACCTCTGCCGGTCATCCCAGGACAGTCCCCAAGCCGCTTTTTAGGGATACACGGAAACATGCACGGCGACTGCTCTGCACAAATCCGGCTGGTATTGTCTAAGTCCGCTGAAGTCCTCACTTTTCTACACGACAGCAAACTGTCCCCGAAGCAGAACATGAAAGTGGTCTCCTGGATCCTGCCCGCATATCTACGCTTCACTGCGGGGATCGTCCCCTGGCCCTTACCAAAGCTGAAAGCACTAACCCGACTATGGGCACGAGCATACCGCTTGGCGTTAAAGCTACCACTCTGCTCCCCTTCCTGCCTCTTCACGTGGCCCAAATCCCTCGGATGTCGTGGAAAGGAGTCTCCGATCCACGTCCTCCTCCAAGGTATCTGGGCACACCTTCACAGATGCTGTGCTTATGACGACGGCACATATACATTGGCGCGTCGAGAATACGCAGAGGCCGTGAACGAGTACTCCTGCTTCAACCTTATGGAACTTCAAACTGAGATGTCACTAGGCGAATGCAAATGGGAGAACACACTCCATAATACGTTTACACACGCTTGCTACCTAGCGGTGCGATCACAAGTCAAAATCGAATGGGACCCCTTCAACGCGGACCTTGTACGTAACACCCCAGCCTCGGCCCTCGCCCGCATCCTATCGCAACACAGGACGCCTATGCGAATACCAGGCTGTAGGGCGCAAAACCCTATGAGGTTCCAGTCCCTGGACCGCTCGACCTCCATCCTGACTTATCAGAATGATGAGGACTTGCAGCAAATCCACCCAGAGAGAACAGCCAACCACCCGGAGCAATACACGACTCACGAGATAGTGGCCCTTAACTTCCCAGGCTGCCGAACTACGGCGGAACTCGCCACTACACTACAAGGTCTCTTAGAGGGCGTCCACGGCACTGATAGTGCCCAGCCACCAAATCTGGATACTGACACCCCACTGACCCGGGAAAACCACGACATTACCGCATCCGAGGGAGCCAGCAAAGGCCAAGACAAGTTTGACACAACGGACCCAGATAGCGGCGGACACAGCTATGGGGGAATGGATGACGAAGCAGACCCAGACGTCTTCCACACTGACACCGGTATGTACGGAGACGACAGGCCAGCCTCACCACGGGGAACCCAAGACAGAAGCACCAGCCCAGAGGAAATGGTGGACGCAGAAGATCCAGGCGCTCTCTACGCCGACACCGATATCCACGGATATGATAAGCCAACCTCGTTGTGGGAAACCAATGACAAGAACACTGACATGGACGATACAGAGATCCCTACTGAAGAATGGGACCTTCTAGAAACCCAAGCCCTCGCTGACGCAGAGCACAGCTCAACAACACCTGCCTATGCACCAGGCGGATCCCCGAACGGCCTCCACACCATTCAACTCCCCCGCTCCACACCCCTCAGCTGGTCAAAAGCAACACTGGGATTGCGACAAGAAAGGATAGAACTGGAAAACAGAGCACGCAGTGATACTGAAGCCGAACTCAATGCCTCCGAACGACAGCGACTGACTTTCTTGAGTACTGCTGAAAAGGTCTACAGCAGACTCCTACCAAAGCTCAAAGCGGCCTCCTTCGACTCTTTCGATCGCATCCCGCGCAGGAGAGCAGGATCCAACTGGGTACACTACCTCCCTTCGATAGCTGGAGTCTCCACGAGCGACCTGACACTGGTCTCACATTGGTTACAAAGCCGATCGTTCAGAGAGAAAGTAGTATCAAACAAAGCTCAGGCCCCGACCATACAGACAATCGATGCCTCCCTGTCTAGTCAGGCACGGCCCCCGACAGCAGATGACATCACGGACCTACAGATGGCAACGCAAAAAATGTCGCGCCTTGGCTCCATCTCCACGGTCAGATCTCTCTGGTCTCAATATCAAGACCTGCCATTCAAACAAGCACTCCTTGAAGATGACCGATCCTACTGGATCGAGCAAATCAGTTCTGCCATCGACGACGAACATTGGGCCGAGGAACTCCTATCAATCGTACTGCAGATGGGACTCACTGCCAGCGTCCCCACTCGACGGGCCCGCGCACACAGACCTCGCCCAACTTCTACGAAACCTGACCTGGACACCCCAGTCATGGCCGATCCTGAATCAATGGGCCTCACCCTGATCCAGGCCGTCACTTCCCACCGACCTCATCTCAGCGGCACAATATGGAGGGAAATCCCCACCAAGTCTGATGATAAACCCTACGGCCGAGAACTCACACACAAGGGCTTGTCCACCCTACTGCGAAAATCTCCCATCTTATCACTAGACGCCTGGAAGAACCTGCGAATTCGGGACCTCGCGCCTGACCACTTCGTCCAGGTGCAACCACGAAACAACCTTATGGGCCCATCGGAGTCACCAAAGTACTTTCGACCCGTGAACTCGCACTGGTCTACCGAGCTCCAATTTAAATGCCGACTCAACACACCCTCTGTCGAACGCCTCACAGCCCTGGTTCAACTCTGGAAGACAGGGGATAAACTAGCCTTCAAATCAGCTATCTTGCACGACCACGATCTACTTCGTATGCCTCCAGAAAAATGGCCAGAACTCCGCGATATAAGACCAAAAGGATGGTGGGTAACATGCATCGGGGAGGCCCTTCTAAAGCCCTGCACAAGCTGCAAAAATCTATATGACACCCAAGCCCTAGACAAGGACAGCAACCACTGCGCAAACTGCAGAACTGCCAATCCCCCCAGCGACATACCCTTCAAGAAACACCGGCCCTTAAACTACTACTTCGATCCATCACCAGAGGATCCCTCCTCTACAGAGCCCCGGTCAAAACGCAGACGAACGAGCCAACACACCCTGGGCAAGGGGGTCACTCGACATATCCAGAATACCTCCACGCCACCATTCACTCCCAGCCAAGAGGAGCTCCAAGCTATCCGAAGTTTTGATCTTAACTCGCGCTACGGTCCGATTACGGGCCGATCCCGGGACGAACGCGCAGCGCTAGCCACAAGCTTAGACATCAGTCTACCCCTGCACATCCGGCAACTCCAACAACAGATAGGGACACTCGACGACGAATCACTGGGCCCTCAGGCGCCGACCAGATGGACCACCATCCACTCCACACTCAGTGGACTGGGACCTTTGGAGAACGCAGCACTTGGCTCTCGCGCGGCACACGAAGACGCCAACAGTGACGACACCTCCGACAGTACTCGTCGCTCACAGCGGTGCTCTCGGAAGAGAAAGGCCACCGAGATTCATCCCCGCAACACCCCTTCTTCGGAGTCAAAGCCACTCCTGAAAAAGCCCGTGAGGGCACAGAAGTCCACCGCGACGGCATGCGGCCGGAAGCAGAGAAAACCCCTTCAGAACCTGAGACCAGCTCAATCACGGAAGCAAACAGCACACCCCAGACTGAGATGCAAGCAGGGTCTTTTATTCCGATCAGCGGATGCCTCCCTACTGTCTGAAGCCACCGAGCTCAAAGCTGACACGGCACTGACACTCGACCAAGTGGCTGAATATGTCATAGAAATGCTCCACATGGAAACCACCGCTATCTGTCCCGACCCCGATTCGCAGACAACCAGCTGGAACGAAGACTGGCTCACGCTTGAGGACACAGGCTTTCCCGAGGTCTATGATGGATACCACAGAAATCTCCACCCAGCTGTTCACACGTACCTGGCCAAGAAAGTGCGAGCAGGGGATGCGTCACTGCTCTCCCTACTCACCTTCCGGCGTCGAGCACGGGCAGAACACTGCGCCCTCTGTGACGCAAAAACACCAGAGATCCAATGCGAACTTTGCCAAGGCCAGTTCCACCTTCGATGTTTCACTGAGGACACATGTCTGGGACCCTCATCAAAAATCTGTTCCACATGTTTAGGAGACAGACGCCAGGACCGAACTTGCACTCGGCCCGCAAGACTACAACGTGCCAACAGTGACCTAGCATGGGAACGATACTCTATCCCACATCATGCCCTGGACCCTCCTAAGCTACCTGAAGGCCCAGACGATGTAGACATCCTCCAATCGCTAGCAGCACCCACTATGACAGGTTATGTTCGGGTACAGAGCAAATCGGTCCCGCACCTCACTTCATGCGGAAAATGGAACATGCGGACCTGTGAAGGGATCACCCAGAGTTTAAACCTTCAAGACCCGCTAAAGCTATCAGGAGCACGATGGTACTTCCTCCTGGCCCTAAACTCCACAAAAACAGAAACCCCCAATGTCTTCAACCCGACTGCTGAGCTCGAAACGGACCTACCCTCAGAGTTGCTCCTACAACAGACGCTAGATAACAAGAAATCCAGCTACTGCTTCTCATGGAAAGTGCTAAGAGCGGCGCAGAAACTTGGGCATGCCCAACTCTTTATTGGCAGCACAATGGTAGCAGCGCCATACTTCTTCGCAAAGGCGCAACGAGGCGACAAGATTTTCTGGTCCCACGAACCCGAAATAAATGCAGAGACCCTGACATCCACCCCACGAGTCATTACCTTATCCGACCTAACAGACAACGAAGCAGAAGCAGCCCTTGCCGCCAAATGTTGGGTGGTACTCACTCCGGCTCTGCCCTCTAACTCGCGTAAACTGAAAACCCTCAAAAAGCAGGGACGACTGATCGTCCGCGAAAAAGGCAATGCATACCGACAACGAGGATGGTGGCAAGACGGCACGGATAAACTTGTATCGCATTCAATATACACAGAATGCTGGATCGCGAAATCCGCTGATGCCCCTTCCACCACGGCAATCGAGACGCTGCGGGCTGCCATCAAGTCGGAAGACCCTAAAGATGAGCCCCTCCTCTCCCAATCTCCCTTAGATCGCCTGTACAATTCAGGAACTGAATCGGGACTGCTAAATATTGCCCCTAGGACGTTCCACATCGCTGCCTCCGATGGTTCGGTGGAGGCAAACGGCGCTATGTGGGCTGGAGTCTTCGTAGAAGATAAAGAGGGCCCACTAATCGCCAGAATAGGCCGAGACCCTGAGGGCTCAACCTCCCTGCGATCTGAACTAGGCGGAGGATATATGGCCCTTAACGACTGCAAAGATCTGAAGAAACCGGTTATCCTCTTCACGGACTCGGAGACCATGTTAGAACTCATCGACGCCTGGATCGGCGAAGGCACCACCAAAAGCCTATACAATGTCGACGACAGTGATATTCTGCGTGAGATTCTGTCTCTTCTACACCATAGGACCCAGCTCGGATACCCCACCTTTCTAATAAAGCTTAAAGCGCACCGAGGCGACCCATATAATGAACTAGGAGATCGAGCCGCAGACACTGCTGCCTCCTCCGAGGACACCCCTCTCATCTGGGATGCCCCAAGCGGCCGTCCACTCTACCGATGGAAAGAGGAGAACTCGCCGGATGAGCACACCACAGTTAAATTCAGCAAGCGTCTCCGACTACACCTCCAGCAGAGCATCCTCAGCCACCCTCTTGAGCCAAAGCCCGCCCCTCTTGGGCGCAAATGGACTCGAATAGAGCCAGTGCTGGGACTGGAATGGGTCCCCTGTAACTCAAACTCAACTGCACACCAGGACGAAATCCGCTCCTCATCCCTTGTCTCCGCTCTACGACGCAAAACGGCTTTCAACAAACATGAATTGGAAAAGTTAGACCTTCCGGTGCTCACTACAAACAGCTTTATCAAGGTAGACGGTAAATGCCTCCACCCAGCTCCCCCGGCCCCTCCTCCATCAACACGACTGTGCAACTCCTTGTTGGAACAGGAACTGGCACTCTCTCTCTGCCTACGATGGCACAAATGTCATGGAAAGCGGCCCGACGAACAATACGAAGTTAAACATGAGGGGCTCAAGACCGCCCTGGCCCGCACCAGGTCTCTCACCAAAGACGAATGGCGCGACCTACACGTGACAGACACGATCGGCAAAAACTCATGGGTTGCCGCCGCAGACGACTCCTCCTGGTTCGCCCCGAGACTCAAAACATTGACTATCAGCCCTGACGTGGCTAAAGAACTCCCTCCACATTTACAACTTCGATACGTTCACGTACGAGTGGGACATGACCTATACCAGGTCGACACAAAAGGACATCCCTTTGCGCAGTCCTTCCTCTCCAGACCACATGGCTGCCAGGAGGTGATTGGAAAATGGCTTTCCTGCAAGCTCACACCGGACAACCATGCCAGATGGATACAGCTCGCTATCGCAAATATGTTCCCATCACGATCCCTACTCCACAAATGGGGAAAAGAATCTTCCCCGAAATGTACACACTGCAATACTGTAGAAACATACGGGCACATTCAAAGCCGATGCACGCTACTAGAAAAACCACGTACTGCAGCTCATCACCTTATCTGGAGGGAGATCCTTATGCACCTTAAAGCAGCCCAAACTCTCGACGACATCCCGGACGACAACACACCTACAACGGAAGAGAGCAACGGCCTGGACGCTGGTAGCCCGCAGGCCTCTGAAGCACACAACAGGAATGAAGCCAGCTCGGAAGCTGCAGGGGAAGAGAATGCACCCACAATAGTTTATTGTAAAGGCCCAGACACCAGGAACCCCACATGGAGATTCCCCGCAGCCATCTCTAAACTACAGCATCGCGAATCCTCTCTTGGGTCTATCCTGGTCGACCTAAACTTCTTTGAATCGCTCGACCAGGTGAAAACGGCATACCGGCACTTCGCTCCGACACACACGCAATCCATCCTACCACAGGTAACTTCCCTGCTGTCCTCCCTAGACCTGCCTCCGGAGTCCCTCGACGACAAACGCACCTTTGACCAACTCCAGACCCTCCTCAAGCTCTCCACCATGAAGCTATCAGATACGGCCATTATCCCGAAATCGGAGGAGGAACTACGATCCATGGCAGACTCCTTTGCAGACCTCAGACCCGACGGATATGCTATTAATGACGACAAACGCATCATTTCCCTCATGGAATTCTCTCGGGCCATGGATACGGAAGACTACTGGGAAGCGCGCAAGGACCAGGAGAAAAAGCTCAGGTATGCACCAGCAATAACCTTCTTTGACCAACTTCCAAACAAGAAGGGATGGTCGATTCAACAAAACAACTTCACGGTTGGGGTCAGAGGATCCCTCTCGACCCACACCGAACTCAAAGAAGTCCCGGGCTTCCCCAAGCTCCGTTCCTTTGCCCAAGAATTAGTAGATCTGGGCGTCCCACAAGGTGCAACGAAACGGATCTGTAAGCAGGTGGTCCTCAAAACCCTGGAAGTACACGGAGCCATGATTCGATCATACTACGCGGCTAAATTCAATCCGACAACCGTAGACTTCTCGAGCTCCTTCAAAGATGCACACCTAATACACAAGATCCTTCAAAAACCATGAACACACGAAGCTTAGAGAACGAGAGAATGAGAGGGAGAGA
>Ga0209713_10000366_pt1 | contig 25206 bp, 19 predicted proteins | sample ArcOceMetagenome_3_FD_187444 | JGI IMG/M metagenome (GOLD analysis project Ga0209713, IMG submission 187444) | Marine eukaryotic phytoplankton communities from Arctic Ocean - Arctic Ocean- Svalbard ARC20M Metagenome (SPAdes) (version 2) | ecosystem: Environmental > Aquatic > Marine > Oceanic... | reverse complement strand
GCGACTGGGGCGGCCCATGTCGTCGCCTTGACGGATGACAAACTCTTGTGGCGCTGATGTGCATTTGACGAGCAAGGCGCCCAAGGTCGCAGCGGCGCTGCCAGTGGCGGCATCTTCGGGGATATTGTCTAACGGATCAAACATGCGCGCAAAAATAACCCCGTCACTGCGGGTATAGACATGCTGGGCAAACCGACCGGCTTGCGGATACTTTGTGGCAAAGCGCCGCAACGCCTCGATGTTGGGCTTGGCTGCCGAAAGCGTGGCGCGATCGCGGACTTCGGTTATCGTGAACTGGATACCTAACGTGGCGGTTGTCGGTGGATGGGTCTGCAAAACGATATCTGCCACGGTGAGGCCAAGCACCTGCGCCACATCCGCCACCTCGGGTTCGGCCAGCACCTTGAGCGGCACCTGAGTGCTAAATCGGGCACTGTGGTCGGTGGCATGACAGACGATGGGTCCAACCCCAAGCTCAAGGGTCATATCCGGCCCGTGGCCCTGCCGGGCCAGCGCGATCGCAGTGCCGATTGTTGGATGACCGGCAAAGGGCAGTTCTGACAAGGGCGAAAATATCCGAATTTTTGCGGTGTGGCTGGGATCGTCAGGCGGCAGAACGAAAGTCGTTTCCGAGAAATTAAACTCGCGGGCGATGCGCTGAAAGTCGCCCTCAGGCAGGCCCGAGGCATCGGGGATTATCGCCAACGGATTGCCGCCAAAACGGCTGTCTGTGAAAACGTCATAAACGAAATACTTTGTCATAATTTAACCTCAATAAAGGTTGTGGTTGTTTCCTATTAAACGGTGCAAGATCAGATTGTGCAAGCCTTGAGCCCGCAAAACTATTCAATGCCAGACGTTATGGCTGGGGCTTTTCAGGCCTGATCAACAGCGTCAGACCCCTGTGGTAGTAAAGTGACCTCAGGACCTGTATGGTCGTGCCAGTTATCGTGTTTATGACAGCCGTGTTAAACCCTTGACCTCACGCCAGAGCTGCTGTCCTGTGCGCTGATGCCACAAAAAGACAAAATAGATTTTTCCGGTGCGATCATGTTGGTGGGCTTTGCGCTTTTGCTGGCTTTCAATCAAGTTGTGATCAAGGTAACCAATGGTGGGTTTCAGCCAGTGTTTTCGGCTGGCATTAGATCTGGATTAGCGCTTTTTGTTCTACTCGGTTGGATGCGCCTGACCCGAAAGCCGATCACCTTGTCCCAACATGTGCTGCGCTCGGGGATCGGCATTGGGCTTTTGTTCGCACTCGAGTTCGTATTGTTGTTCATGGCGATTGACCTCACAACAGTGTCCCGCGTTGGCATTATTTTCTATACCATGCCCGTATGGCTGGCGCTGGTGGGACATTTTTATTTACCCGGTGGACGCCTGCAGGGCGCTTCGGTGCTGGGTTTGGTATTGGCGACGGCGGGCGTAATTTGGGCAATTGGCAACCGCTCAGAGGGTCAGCAGGCCTCTTGGGTTGGTGACCTAGCAGCTCTTGGGGCGGCTTGGTGCTGGGCTGGCATCGCGTTGACCGTCCGCACCAGCCGCCTGTCGCAAATTTTGCCAGAACAGCAACTATTGTGGCAGTTGGCTGTCTCTGCACCGGTACTTTTGCTGGTGTCTTTAGGCTTTGGGCCGGCATTGCGCGACCTGCAGATTATTCATGTTGCAGGATTGCTGTTTCAATCCACAGCAGTTGCCTGTTTTGGTTTTCTGTCATGGTTTTGGCTGCTCAAACAATATCCCACGTCAGGGGTCGCCTCGTTTAGTTTTCTGTCGCCGGTCTTTGCGGTTATCATGGGGTGGTTGTTTTTTGGTGAGCAGATCGGATCGGAAATCTATATCGCACTGGGTCTTGTTTGCTTGGGGTTGATCTTGATTAACAAAAAACCTGCGGGCCATCGGCCACCTGAGGCCCGCGGAGACGATTAATGCTTTGGAGTTGGCGATTTTTCGCGCTTGTGTTTTGACGCTTGGAGTTTGCCTGCCTATAAGAAGTCTCAACTATAACAGAGGGCGATGTGCTCAGATTTATTTTCTCTGTATGTGGCGCGGTTTTCAGCGCGGTCACCTTGGCGGTCATGATGATGGCTTTGACCATTGGAGCCGTGTTCTGGATGTATGGGCGCGACCTGCCAAGCCATGCGTCCTTGGCGCAATACAAACCGGCCACGATCAGTCGAATTTATTCCACTGAAGGTAAAATCATTGATGAATTTGCCAAACAGCGGCGATTGTTCACTGCGTCTGACAAAATTCCAGACCTGATAAAACAGGCGTTTATTTCGGCGGAAGACAAGAATTTCTATACGCATAAGGGCTATGATGCACGCGGAATTCTGTCGGCGGCGGTTGATGCGGTGCGCTCAAAAGGGCGGAATGTGCGTGGTGCGTCTACAATCACACAACAAGTGATGAAAAACTTCCTGCTTTCGGGCGACCGACGCGCCGAGCGCAAGATCAAAGAGATCATTTTAGCGACGCGGCTCGAGAATACATTGAACAAAGAACGTATTTTGGAGCTTTACCTGAACGAGATTTTTCTGGGTCAGAATTCCTATGGGGTGACGGCTGCGGCGCAAACCTATTTTAACAAAACATTAGACGAATTGGTCCCGCATGAAGCGGCTTTTCTGGCTTCATTGCCGAAAGCGCCAAGCGATTTCCATCCGGTGCGGCGCAAAGAGCGGGTAACCAGCCGGCGTAATTTTGTGCTGAAAGAAATGTTTGAGAACGGCTATATTTCGCAAGCTGCCTATGAGACAGAACGCAGCCAGCCGCTGCGATCGGTGCAAAATGGCGATTTCCAAGGCTTCAAAGCCGCCCTGCCGCCGCGGGATTACTTCACCGATGAAATCCGGCGTCAATTGAGCCGAGATTTTGGTGAAGGAGAGTTCTTCTCGGGCGGATTTACGGTTAGGGCGACTATTGACCGCCAGATGCAGCAAGTGGCGGCCAAGGCCCTGCAACGCCAATTAGAGAAGTATGACCGCGCTGGTGGTATCTGGCGCGGTAGTGGCTTGACCATTGATCCCTCTGAGTTGAACGACGAGGCGACGTGGCGCGCGGCACTGGCGAAAATCCAAATAAGTCGGGATGTGTCTGTAACTCACAAATGGCGGCCTGCGGTTGTGTTGTCGGTGAGCAAGCAGAACGCACGTGTCGGCATCGAAGGCATCGAAGAGGATGAAGACGGTCATTGGATCGTTGCTAAAGACGTCTCTTGGGCGGGCAAAAAACGTAAAAATGGCAATGTTGGGCCTGTGGCAAAATCGGCAGGTGATCTTCTCAGTGTCGGTGATGTGGTGCTGGTGCGTAAGATGACCCGCGATGCCGACGGCAGTTTTTTGCGCTGGAGTTTGCGGCAAATTCCCGAAATCCAAGGTGCTTTTGTGGCGATGGATGTGAACAACGGTCGGGTGATCGCGATGCAGGGTGGGTTTAGTTATCAGCATTCTGTGTTCAACCGCGCCACTCAGGCCAAGCGGCAGCCGGGGTCTAACTTTAAACCCTTTGTCTATGCCGCTGCACTGGACAGCGGCTATTCCCCTGCCACGATTGTGATCGATGCGCCAATCGAAGTGAACACACCTCAAGGGGTCTGGTCACCGAAAAATTCATCGACCAAATTTTATGGTGCAACGCCGCTGCGAACTGGCATTGAGCAGTCACGCAACTTGATGACGGTTCGTTTGGCGCGTGAAATGGGGCTGGATCTGATCGCGAATTATGCCGAGAAATTTGGTGTCTATGATCATATGGACCGGTTTCTTGCCAATGCCTTGGGGGCACAGGAAACCACGCTTTACCGAGTGGTGTCTGCCTACGCAATGTTTGCAAATGGCGGAGAGCGGGTGCAGCCGACGTTAATTGACCGGGTGCAGGACCGGTATGGCACCACAGTTTACCGGCATGACCAGCGACGGTGCATTGACTGTGGTGATGCCCGTCTTGGTGAAATGTTGGGTCCGCAGATCGTGTCGGACCGGGAAAGGGTGATGGATGCAATTACTGCCTATCAGCTGACCTCGATGATGGAAGGCACTGTTACGCGGGGTACCGCGCAGGGGGTGATTGACCTACCGGTGCCTGTGGCGGGAAAAACTGGCACCACCAACGACGCGCGTGATGTTTGGTTTACGGGCTTTACCTCGAACATCGTCGCCGGTTGTTATATCGGATATGACCAGCCTCGGTCTTTGGCTAAGGGATCTTACGGTGGCAGCATGTGTGGACCCGTGTTTCAGGCCTTTATGAGTGAGGCGATTGAGGAGTTTGGTGGTGGCGATTTCAAGGTGCCAGAAGGTGGTACCTTTATTAATATTGACCGTTTTAACGGCGCCCGTCTGGCCGATGATGCTGAGGGGGATAATGTGGTTGCGGAATTTTTCCGCGATGGAGATGATCCAATTTTTGGCGTGGCCTTTGATGGCGGGTTTGCCATGGGCGGCGATTTTGAATTGGGCGCAATTGATGAAGGCTTGGGGTTGTTGACCGATGAAAACGATCCGGAGGCGCCGCCAAGCGCTGCGCCAAAGGTCTCTGTTGCCCAAGATGATCCCGAGGATACGCTGGGTTCCGATCCTGAAACTGAGCTTGAACTGCGGCTTGAGCCAAAGGCCAGTTTTGGCTCAATGAGCTCGGGCGGGCTGTACTGACCTTGTCGAGACCGCGCCGCTGGTCTATCACCGCGGCATGACATTTGAACGATCAAGGACCATCTGATGCGCGCGGATCTGCAAAATACTATTGCTGAGATTGAAAAATCTTTGCTTCTGCTGGGCCAGCGAATGGATTGGGACACTGCCGAACACCGGCTCGAAGAGTTTAACGCCCGTGTTGAGGATCCTGATCTGTGGAATGACGCTGCAAAAGCCCAAAAATTAATGCGCGAGCGGCAGGTTTTGGTTGATGCGATGGCAACGCATAAATCCATCAAGCAAGACCTTTCTGACACGGTTGAACTGATTGAATTGGGTGAGATGGAAGGCGATGATGAGGTTGTCGCTGAAGCCGAAGAAAGCCTGATGGCACTGGCTTTGACAGCCGCTGAAAAAGAACTTGAGGCCTTGCTTAACGGCGAGGCGGACAGCAATGACACGTTTCTTGAAATCCATTCCGGTGCCGGGGGCACCGAGAGCTGTGACTGGGCCTCGATGCTGGCGCGGATGTATGTGCGCTGGGCCGAAAAGCGCGGCTATAATGTAGATATGCAATCCGAGACCCCGGGCGAAGAGGCGGGGACCAAGTCCGTGACTTATAAAATTAGTGGTTTGAATGCATATGGCTGGCTGAAATCAGAAAGTGGCGTGCATCGGTTGGTGCGTATCTCGCCGTTTGACAGCGCCGCCAAGCGCCACACTTCGTTCTGCTCGGTTTGGATATATCCGGTGGTTGACGACAATATCGAGGTCGAGGTCAACCCCGCTGATATCCGGATTGATACCTACCGGTCTTCTGTAGCTGGAGGGCAGCACGTCAATACCACTGATTCTGCCGTGCGCATTACCCACCATCCAACCGGTATCGTAGTCACAAGTTCGGAAAAATCCCAACACCAAAACCGTGATATCGCCATGAAAGCGCTGAAATCACGGCTTTACCAAATGGAGCTGGACCGGCGCAACGCTGCCATCAATGAGGCCCATGAAAGCAAGGGTGATGCCGGCTGGGGCAATCAGATCCGATCATATGTGCTGCAGCCTTACCAGATGGTCAAAGACCTGCGCACTGGACATGAAACTTCGGACACCAAAGGTGTCTTGGACGGTGATCTGGATGCGTTTATGGCGGCGACACTGGCCCAAGACGTTTCGGGGAAATCCCGCGCTGAGGCCAGAGCGGAAGACTAATAGGCGGGTGCGGCTCGGTGTGTCTTTCGGGGCTGGATTTTTAACTTTTACCGAGCCTTGAGCTGAACTATCCGCATCGCCCCTTGTGCCGCACCCGAAATTTTGCTGGCACGGGGCGATTGCAATGCCACTAAGGCCCTTGCTTAAAGGTTTCTCCAACGCTGCTATCTGCTGTCAGATGATGGGCTTTTGACGATTTGCTTACACAGATAGCAATGCCTGCATATTCAAAATTTGGTAGCGTTGTTTTAGCCAAGACAGGCGCATCACCGTTAGTGTGAAAAAAGTAAGCAGGATCAGACAGTGGTCCGCCCAGCGAGCTCCTAATCTGGCTTAATCTAAATCCGTCATGTCAAGTTGTAGCTCGGCAAATAGGTTGGCAATTTGCGCCCCATGGATATCACGATCAAATCGGCTGCCCTGCACGTGATGTCTTGGAAAGCTGATTTTAATCACCGCTAAGTCTTCAATATCAAATCGCTTTACCGCTGCAGCCTGTAGGGCTAGAAGTTGTGCGATCCGTTCCGTCTTCAGGGCGCTACAGACCTGATTAAAAGTATGTGGATTGCCGCAAAAAATATCGACTGTAATCCAAAATGGCCCAGCATTTTTGGATCGGATTTTCTTTACAAATTGCCCAAGCTTACCCAAAGCAGATCTCCGATATGTTCAACCGGAACGCTGCCATGGGACTTTCCAATTCAAGTACATGGTTTAAGGCAAACTCATGTAAAATACCGCGCTCGCTATGGGCTGGCGAATAAGGAAAGGCAAAAGTCGGTAAATCTTCACTTGCACTCAGTGGGTGGTGCAGCAGATAGGGATTGATGATTTTTGAGATATCCGTAGCAGTTTCTTGATTTTTTGCAGTGATCATCACCAGCACACCAATTTCATGTGCATCTGCGCTGGCTGACGTTTCAAGGTCGCCCAAGGCGGCATTTAAACCAATTAGTCGACATTCAAGGCTATAATCCTGCGGCAATAGCAGCATCGAACTTTGAATTTTTTGATGACAAAAAGAAACCAAGCTTTCGGCCCAATGGGCTGCTTTTTCAACATACCGGCCATCACGCAAGATCGCCATCATGCTGGTTTGATACCCACCAATCGTAGTAGCTTCGAGTTTTACGCAATAGTGCTCTGTGGGATGCCATATAGCGCCTTCCACGCGCACGCGCCCGCGTGGGAGGGCTTGATAGCGCGCGGCGGTCACATCTAAATGCCCTCCAGGTTCATAAAGAATAAATGGATCGACATTTTCATACAGCATATGTGCAGATACCGAATGCGGGGTACAACTTGCCTCTTTAGCCATGGCTTCAATTGTGAACCCAGTTTCATCAAAATCCACCAACACCACCCCAGTTCCCGGATGCGTAGAGCAAAATGCCCCGCATTCAGCAACTTTCGCGCCATGCCAGGCCGCTCCATTATGCGCCCCGCGTTTTAGTGGCAGCGCCGCAATCGTTGCCGTATCGGTGGTCCGCCCTGCCAGTATAATATCAGCCCCACTGTCCAGAGCCGCGCCAATCTGTTCAGCGCCCGCCAGCGCCACAGCATGCGACATGGATGTAAAGCTAGCTGCAGTCAGATCTGGTGCCGCGGGCAATGCGGTGATCCGCCCGGTATCAAAAGCAATTTTTAAATTCGAAAGGTCCTGCTCAGAATAAAGCCTCGCGATTATGAGTGATTGGCCCAGCTCTTCAGCCAACTCACAAGTAATCTCATACATCCAATCTACAGTTGCATCTGCCCCGCATGTACCACATGAACCGATGATCAAAGGGACACTGGCTTGTTGGCGGGCCAACATCAACCGGCGCCAGTCGGCCTTTGAGGTCGATCTGGCATATTTAGATGTGGCTGTTCCCAAATAAAAAGGTCCGCTGTCGGTTGAGCCCCCATCAACACAAATGGCATCGGGCGCGCGCTTTATACCGGCCTCAAGCGCCGCCTGATCAAACCCCATTCCCAAAACGCCTGTAGGCACAAGGATGCGCGTTTGCATTACTTTTCCTCTTTGATTGGTTTGGGGATTGTTAAATAACTGCGCAGAAAAATCGGTGCAATGAACCCGATCAATGCCGCCGCCCAAAGCCCAAGCGATATCGGGGTTGCAAACAGATAAGTCCAATCGCCGTCAGACAGTACCATGGCGCGGCGCAAGCTGACCTCCATATGGCCCCCTAGCAGGATACCTAAGATCACTGGCACTGTGGGAATGGATAATTTGCGCAATGCGTAGCCCAGAACGCCAAAGCCGATCATCAGCAGCAGATCAAAATATGAACCCGACAGCGAAAAAATACCCACAAAAGAAATCATAGTCACCCCGGGGAGCAAAATCGCAGCAGGCACTTGTAGCAACCGGCTAAACACTTTTACTAAAGGGATGTTCAAAATTAGCAGCACGAAATTCGCAATCAATAGTGAGGCAATCAATCCCCAAACTACTTCTGGCCGTTCGGTAAAGAGCAAGGGTCCGGGGGTAATGTTCAATGTCATCAGCAGCGCCAAGAGTACCGCTGTGGTCCCTGATCCCGGCACACCGAGTGTTAGCATGGGAACTAAAGCTCCGCCTGCCGCCGCATTGTTGCCAGCTTCCGGCGCGGCGACGCCACGCGGATTGCCCGTGCCAAAACTGTCTTTATCCTTGGATACGGATTTTTCGACCATATAGGCTAAAAAACTACCCAAGGATGCCCCGGCGCCTGGCAACAACCCGGCTATAAACCCAATGGCTGAGCTGCGCAGCATCGTCCATTTTGAGTTAACAATATCTTTCACCGGAATAGTGATTTTTTCCAGTTTAATACCGATTGCAGAATCTTTGCCATGGCTTTCGATGAAAATAAAGACTTCAGATACCGCGAATAAACCCACGATCGCCACCAAAAAATCTATCCCGTCAAAAAGGTGCAAACTACCTCCGGTAAAGCGTGTCAAACCGGTCGAATTATCAACCCCAATCATTGCAATACCTAACCCGAGACACACGGCAATCGCGGCTTTGGATTGATTTTTTGATCCCAAGCCACCCAGCGTGCAAAAAGCCAATAAATAAAGTGCAAAATACTCCGCAGGTCCAAATAAAAACGCCACCCGCGCCAGCAGTGGAGCCAAAAGCATCAAGCCTATGGTAGCCAGAAATGCCCCGACAAAAGAGGCAACACCTGACAATACCAACGCATCCCCTGCACGACCTTTTTTGGCCATCGGGTAGCCATCCAGCGTGGTCATCATCGCGGGCTCATCGCCGGGTATGTTCAGCAAAATTGATGATATTCGCCCCCCATACATCGCGCCATAATACACGCTGGTCATCAGGACCAACGCTTGCGTGGCATCTAAATCAAAAGAAAAGGACAAGGGGATCAAAATCGCCACGCCATTAGCGGGACCAAGACCCGGCAAAGCACCTATTATAGTTCCTAAAACACAACCAATAACTGCTAAAGATAGAGTTGTCGGGCTTAAAGCGACGGAAAAGCCCAGCGCAAGATTTGCAAAAAGATCCATGTCTTTATCCCATCATCCAGCGTGGCAAGGCGAATAAGCTAAGCCCCAAACCAAATTTAAAAATAACAAAAAGACCACCCGAAAGACCAATGCCGATTTTTGCTGCATTGCTGAATTTGGGATCAATTTGATAAGAGACGGCCCCCGCCGCCAGCGCCGTTGGTAGCAAAAACCCAAGCGGTTTTAAACCATAGGCGTATATCACTAGAATAAGGGTAGCGATGGCAATGCGCCCCAAAACGGCAAAGGCTGGCCAATTTGGTTCGGCATCGGGTTTAATGATCATCAATATAGCGGCTACCATTGCCACTCCTGCAACCACCATCGGGAAAGCTTTTGGCCCCAGAGGATCTGCAAAAAATGGCTGTTCTAACTGACTGGCGCTTGCGAAAAATGCAAGCGCCAGTACAGCAACGACAAACCCGGTTATCCGGTCTGACATTATTTCATAACACCCAGTTCAACGGACATGGCGCGCACTTCATCGATCACACCATCTACATAGGATTGGAAATTCGAACCAACTTTGTTGAAAGGAGCAAGTCCATTAGCCATCATAGCTTCTTTCCACTCGGCTGAGGCTCCTACTTTACGCAGGGCCTCTGTCCAAGCCTTGTAAGACGTTTCCGAAGCACCTTTTGGTGTGTATAAGCCACGCCAGTTTACGGCAACAACGTCAATACCTTGCTCTTTGGCAGTCGGGATATCTTCAAAGCCGGGGATCCGCTCATCGGTGAAAGAGGCCAACACCCGCACATCACCAGATTTGATAAAACCAACCACGCCAGAAATGTCACCGGTCATCGCGGCCGTAAAGCCACCAATTGTCTGCGTGATCGCATCTGCATCCCCATCAACACCGATATATTTAATTTTTCGAATGTCGGTAAAACCCTTGCGCTTTAGCGCCATCAGAACTTTTAAATGGTCATATCCACCTGCCGCAGAACCGCCTGCAAAAGCATGCTTTGATGGATCTTTTATCACCGCATCTAATAGTTCATTCAGGTTTTGATAAGGTGAATCCTTGCCCACAACAATCACACCGGGATCCGCGCCAATAGCGCCCAAGAACCGCACTTGATCTGCGGTCATTCCTGAATACGCATTTTGTGCCAAGCGCGTTGCGGTGGCCGTTGAAGCGGCGACGATCAAATCGGCATCTTCGTTGCGCTCGTTCACCACATGCGTGTAAGCTAAGCCTCCGCCACCGCCAGCCATGTTGGTGACTTGAATGGCCCCATCAACCGCACCAATATCATTCATAATTTTTGTAATGCTGCGGCAGGTAAAATCCCAACCTCCGCCCGGATTCGCCGGCGCGATACATTCGGCTGCAAACGATTGTCCTGCTAGGCCAACCGTCAGTATGGCCGCGGTGGCCATTTTTGAAATCATCTTCAAGTTATTTCCTCCCAAAAACTTAACCGATTAAGTTTGATAAATCGGTTTACATAGTAACATCTAGCCGATGAACCTGACATAAACCTGACACAGTCGAAATAAAATGAAAGCTCTGGTTTCTAAGAGGATTTAAACGTCGAAAAATTTCCTGATCGATCACCTTGCTTCTGCCATTAATACGGGCCAACGCCCAAGATTTGAAATTGTCATATTCGCCTTGCATTTGACATGTGCACGGTTTCGCGGCCATGAGGGGTAAATAACAAAGTAAGCTGACACCAAACTGTCACGCCACCTAAGCGGGGCCTAACGCACATGCGGTTTCTTCTGGTAGAAGACAATGAACAACTGGCCAAAGCAATCTGTGATCGGTTGTCTCTGGATAGTCATATCGTCGATCATGCAGGCAATTTATCCCTCGCGTCTGAGCATGTGGCGGCAACGACTTACGACCTGATATTGCTTGATATTATGCTGCCGGACGGGGATGGTCGACGGTTTTTGCGACGCTATCGTGCCGGTGCGGGAAAAACACCTGTGATTGTTTTAACCGCGCGTTCTGAGGTGTCTGATAGGGTTGGTGTTTTAGACTTGGGGGCAGATGATTATATCACCAAACCGTTTGATTTTTCTGAATTAGAGGCCCGATGCCGAGCTGTTTTGCGACGTCAGGGCGGGGGGGCAAGCAATTGTAAGCGATTCGGAAATGTGGACTTTGACGCCTTAGCGGGCACCGTCACGTTGAACGGCACAGCCACGGCCCTGCGCAATAAAGAACTGCGCTTGCTTGAGGTATTCTTTAACGCCCCAGAGCAGATTTTCTCAAAGTCTAAGTTGGTGGACCGGCTGTTTTCCTACGACGAAGACGTGTCGGAAAATGCGATCGAAGTCTATGTGGCTAGGTTGCGCAAGCACATCGAAGGCAGCAACGTGCGGATCATAACAGTGCGAGGGTTGGGTTACCGGCTAAGCCTCGCATGAGTGCCGAGCTTAAGGCCACGGGATCAATTCGTCGACGGCTTTCCCTACAATTGCTGAGCAATGCTGCTCTTTTGACGCTTCTGTTGGTGTTTATAGTCCGAAGTTTTGCCCAACAGCTGGCCGAGCAGTCGCAAGATAACATCTTGATGGCCTCGGTGACGTCGATATTAGATGCCTCGGCAATTCAGCAAGGCGAACTTATTGTTGATATCCCCTATTCAGCGTTTTCCATGCTGAGCAACCTTAGTGATGACCGTGTTTTTTACCGTATTGATAAAAATAGTGTCTTTCTGACCGGATATGATGATCTGCCGAACCCGGCGTCAGTCAAAAATACCGGCAGTCCGATATTCAGTACTGAGATATATCAAGATCGGGAAATCCGTATGGTGACCGCCTCAAGGCGGTTGGCTTTGGAGAACCAGCCGGTGGAGTTGCGGGTCTCGGTGGCACAAACCCGCAATGGTCAGGATCAGACACTGGAAGAAATCTCGCGTATGGCAATGTTGTTTGGAGGTGGTTTTTTTGCTATTTCGGCAGTACTTGCTTTGTTTTCAGCGCAATCCACGGTTGGGCCGCTGAGGCGGTTGGCAAGCGCGGTGTCACGGCGGGGGCCAAGGGATTTGCGTCCAGTCACCGACAGAGTTCCCGCTGAAATGGTGCCACTGGTGAAATCACTTAACCAGTTTATTGAACGACTGAAAATATCGTTGACCCGATCTGAGGATTTTATCGCAGAAGCCGCACACCGTGTGCGTACACCACTGGCCACGGTTCGGGCGCAAGCAGAAATTACCCTGCGCCGGGTCGAAAAAGATGAAAACCGCGCCTCACTGAAAGAAATGATCCGGGCGATTGATGACAGTTCGCGGGCAGCGGGGCAGCTTTTGGATCATGCGATGGTTACTTTTCGCACTGATCATCTTGAACAGAGCCAGATTGATTTGGCTGCTTTGGTTGGCGAGACCGTTGACCGGCTTAAAGCCGTGGCTGAATTGAAAGATATTGACCTCACATACAATGAAAATGACCCTGCGAAAATTTCGGGTGATGCCATCCTAATCCAGAACGCAGTGCGCAATTTGTTGGACAATGCGATTAAATACTCTCCTATGGACAGCCGGGTTTCAGTGGAATTGGTTCGTCAGACACCTTGGGTGATCTTGTCGTTTCATGATCAGGGGCTTGGGTTCCCGCAAACTGGCGCCGCGGGGCTGACCAAGCGGTTTGCTCGTGGTAGTAATGTTGCCGGGATCGTTGGGTCCGGCCTTGGCCTGACCATCGCAGACGAGGTGGCGCGTGCCCATGGCGGTGATCTTAAAATTGCAAACAATGCAGATGGAGTTGGCGCATGCGTCTCAATATCGTTTCCCTTGTCCTAGCAGCCGCTGCTGTTTGTGTGGCCCCATTGGCCCATAGCTTTGAGATTGAGCATCGGCAAAACTTTGCGAGCAAGGCCGCACAGCCCGTAACACTGCGCATTTTATCGACGGCGGATATTGACCTTTTTGCGCCTTTAATCCTGAGTTTCCAGGCTGAAAACCCCAAGGTTGCGGTGACCTACCATGCGGTCAGCTCAACCGAATTAATGCGGGCGTTGCAGGACGAGCAAGCCCCATATGATATTGCTGTATCCAGTGCGATGGATCTGCAGACCAAACTGGCCAATGATGGCTTTGCGCTGGCGCATCGATCGACTGAAACCAACTTGTTACCTGAGTGGGGTAAATGGCGCGATCATGTATTTGCCTTTACGCAAGAGCCAGCAGCAATAGTGCTTTCGGCCAAGGCCTTTGCCAATCTGCCGGTGCCACAGACCCGACAGGATCTAATTTCGGTATTACGTGATCACCCAGACCTGTTTCGGGGGCGGGTTGGCACATATGATGTGCGCAGCAGTGGCTTGGGGTATCTCTTTGCCACTCAGGATGCCCGTACTTCGGAAACCTTCTGGCGCCTCGCTGAGGTGATGGGGCATCTTGATATTCAGCTCTATTGTTGTTCTGGCGCGATGATTGACGATGTGAGCAGCGGCAAAATTGCAGTGGCCTATAACGTATTGGGCAGCTACGCCATGGCGCGCCGGGATGCAAAAGCGAATATCCATATTATTACACCCCAAGACTTCACCACGGTAATGCTGCGCACCGCTCTGATCCCGACGACGGCGCAAAGGCCGGCCCTTGCGGGTCAATTCATCGATCATTTGATCCGTGCGGCATGGTTGGATGAGACCACAGACAACTATCCCTTTCCTGACATAAACCGCGATCCGCTGGCGTCCAATACATCGTTGCGGCCAATCCGGATGGGACCAGGCTTACTGGTGTATCTGGATAAACTGAAAAAACGTCAATTTTTGAACGAGTGGGAAAATGCGATCCTGCAGCCCTAGGCCGTTAGGCTCTGAGACACAATCGCGACCCAAGACCCAGAGTGCGGCGCCGTAGTTCTGGTGTTTTAAAAAACCGGACTGCACGGAAACACCTGGAATTTTTGCTTTGGAAATGTTTCTTAATGTGCCACGCACCCGTTAGGAATGTCTGGCATTGTTTGTCGGTTACGTTGTTTTTAAGTTTGGATTAGGCAAGGTGGTCGATATAATATGGCCACGCTGTGCAGAGGTGGTCTTAGGATTTCGGACTATTTGTTAAGGTAAATCTACTGATTAGAAAGACGGACTGGTCTTGTCCCAGTTTGGTTTTGGGTCTTTTTCGAGCAATGTTTGCTATGAAGCCATCTCTGGTCCTCCGCTTTCCTAACTATAGGGGCGGACTACTTTTGAGGGGAGGCACACGTCGCGCTTGATTCACAGGCCAGTAATTTCAGCTTTGATGAAAAAGATACTAAGAGATGATGTGCATACCCTGCTATCGCTATGTTCAGGCGACTTCTTGCGAAAAGTAGGAGGCGTACGCGCGGCCCACAACAGACTGCATGTGGGAATGACGCACGTGTCATATGTGGCTTCAGTGCTCAAACATATCGATAGACACTCATAAGTTCAGAGCTGTTTTAGCCACTTTTTTGTTTCACAAAATTGTAAAGGTCAGTGTTGAATTGGCAGGTTTTACGAAAACTGTGCTTTTGGGGCTTTCTTGTTTAATGGAGATGGTGAATCAGTCTGACCCCTGCAACTCCTGTGGTCAGGATTTTGCTTAATTTAAGGTTGTGCAGAGGTGAATAACTATCGCCTTGGATGAATGTGTTGTATAAAAACGAGTATAACCTAAAGTTTGGTCAAATATTTAAGTGATGTATGTTGCGCCAATTATAGTTTTATGGCACCTAAAGTATAGATTGGTGAGTACTGTAATTTTTAGTTTCGATGTCTGTGTGCTTTGTCAAGTTGCGGAATGGATGAAGTCAACTGCCGTAAACTACGATTTAAAATTGAGATTAAAGACAAGTCTTTGTTTGTTTATTGGTTTGGTAAGGAATGATAATGAACTTAAAGTTTAGGCTAATAAATCTTTTCATGTTCTTGTTACTCTTGGGGCCTGGGAACGGGTTGTTTTTCGCCATGTCGTTGGCTGGCACCTCATCTACTGCGTCTCAGGTGGTGTTGACGGTTGAGCACGAAGACAAACAAACCCATCTCACAGTTCTGTCTAAGTTCACGCTTGCTGATCTGATGTTGCTGCCTGCAACCAAATTTACAACGTCTACGATTTGGACGGCAGAGAACCAAACCTTCACCGGTGTTGAGCTTTCGGAGTTGATAAAGCATCTTGAGATTAAGGGAAACGTGCTGCACGCGATAGCTCTGGACGAATATTATTTTGACTTACCCATGACAGATGCTCTCCCCGGCGGACCGATTGTTGCTTATTTAAACAACGGAAACCGAATGACAGTGCGTGAAAAAGGGCCTTTGTGGATTGTTTATCCTTACGATGAAAATAAAAAATTTCAGACAGAAGAAATCTACGCACGCAGCGTCTGGTCGTTGTGGAAAATCATAGCACAATAATTGGCCACCTATTTATGGAAAGTCGAAAGAGGGTGATAACAGAGTATGCAAATACTGTCATTTTTACGTTTTGGCCGTCAAATTCGGTTTGCCTGCGCGTCAGTTGGTCTTGCCGTGGCCCTGATAATTGTCATGGCAATTGCAGCAGAGACCATTCGGTGTCTGGAAAAACTGCAAAAAGTGCCATCAGATAACCGGCAGCATAATTTATCCCAAGTCGAAGTGCAGTATTTAAAATACTATACTGCTTTGCTGGACAGTAAAGGGACGCAAAACCCGGACCTTATTGCGCTCCGACTCTATTTTGATCTTTTTTACAGTTGGGTTCATTCGGTCAGCAACAGCTCGAATTATAGTGATTTAAAATTATCTTCGGCCTTCAACAGTTCATTGGCTGAGGTGAACGCATACCTGGCATTTGCGGCACCACTTATTGATGTTTCGGATAAGCAATTAAAACCCGCTCTTCCCAACCTTGTTGTGGGGGCAAGAGAGCTGCGGTCAAGCACGCGTAAAATGACTTTGTATGGCATCAAATATTTCTCGGCACTGGCCTTTTCTGAACGCACGGCGATCACCTCCATGCTGTATCGTCTTGGAATGGCCACCTTGGCCCTGATCCTTTTTGCAGGCGTATTAATCATGTATCTGATAAAACTTGTCCGCAAACTGCAACAGCGAGAACTTGAGGCAAAAGCTGCCTCTGCAAAGCTTGGTGCGATGTTAGAGGGTTCTCTTGACGCTGTGATCGTCACCAATGCGGAAGGCAGCATTACCGAATGCAATGACGTGGTGGAAAGAATATTTGGATATGCAAGGGCAGAGGTGTTGTCTCAGAACATCTGCGACCTGATTATCCCAGAATCTGATCGCGCAGGCGTCAGGTCTGGCATAGTGCAGCATATGTCCAAACTGCCAGAAAGCAAAAGAGATCAGGTCCGTTTGCAGGCACCTGGCAAAGATAAATTAGGTCGTGAATTTATGATCGAGTTCAGCTTGGAGACAGTGAACACTGCGTCGCAGGAAGCTTGGCTGGTTTATTATATCCGTGACATATCCGAGCAAGTTGATGTCCAAAATCAGATTATTCATGCCCGCGATGCCGCCCAAGCCAGTGAGCGCGCCAAGTCAAAGTTTATCGCTGTGATGAGCCATGAAATGCGAACACCTTTAAACGGGATATTGGGGTCGCTGGACCTGCTGGCACGGCCAGATCTGTCGGACAAGCAGAAATCATATATCGATGCTATGCGTTTTTCTGGTGATTTACTGTTGACCCGTGTCAATGATGTTCTTGATCTGTCCAGCTTTGAGTCTGGTAAAGTTACGCTTGACCCGCGGCCTTTTGATTTGCCCGGAATGTTGGAGGAACTGCTTCTGAGCCTTGACGGGGCGGCTATGAAATTTGGAAATAAGCTGGTTTTGTCCTGTGCATTGCAGGGGCCAAAATTTGTTTTAGGGGATAAGACTCGTCTCCGGCAAATTTTTTCAAATTTATTGGGGAATGCGATTAAATATTCCCAAAATAGCCAGATTACCCTCGAAGTGGCACAGCGCGCACACCCAAATTCTGAGGGCATAATCGAATTCAGAGTGATTGATCAAGGCATCGGGATTTCAGAGCAAGACATCACACACATATTTGAAGATTTTTATACAGTGGACAACTCGCTGACCCGTAAAAGTGAAGGTACTGGTCTAGGGCTTGGTATTACCAAGCGCTTGGTGAACAAGATGGGTGGTGAAATAGGTGTTAAAAGCACACCCGAAGCTGGCAGTGTTTTTTGGATTTGGATTCCTTTGCCAAATGCCGCTGCTCCCAGCGCGTTGGACATTTCGACGCCGTCTCAGGCATTGTCTGTTAAGAATGAACGACCTTATGAAATTTTATTAGTTGAAGACAATGAAATTAACAAATTTGTCACCACAGAAATATTGAACACCCTCGGTCACAATGTGCAGACTGCAGATGACGGGTTATTAGGTTTAAGTGAGGCCAACCAGCGGCTTTATGATTTGATTTTGATGGACATCAGCATGCCAAATATGGATGGCATTGTTGCCACAGCGAAAATCAGGGGGGAAAGCACCTATAATAAAACGACACCAATCTATGCGCTGACGGCTCATGCAAATCATCAAGACCGTGAGAAATTTCAGAATGAGGGGATGAATGGTTGTATTCTGAAACCGATCTCAATGAGTGTTATTGCTGACATCCTTGCAGAGATTGAGGTCTCAACCATTCATTCTTAAAGGCTGGGTGAACTTTTCGACGCACAATCAATGGATTTTCATGGCGTAAGTCGCAAGGGTGCAGCCGCTTTGGTTATGAGCCTACTTGGGGGGCTCTATAAAAATCCTGCTTTGATGACAAAGTTGGGTCATTCGGTTTTATCTGAAGCCATCTGGCCACAGAACACCAAAACTGTGCGACGCTCATCGGGTGAAACTGCCCCAATAGGATATTTTGGTACCTTAACCTGATAGCCTCAAAGTTAGAAAAGGTTTTGATTGGCGAGCCTGCACAATTGGTCATTGAGCTGTCTGGGCCAAATGGTCTTTTCCGCACAGTAAAAAGTAAAGGATGCCTCGGAGAGGCACGCATCTTCATTTTGTGACAAGACCAATGACGCAACACGATTATTTTGCCGCGTCAACTCATACAGTGCCACACTTGGCCACATCAGAGCCTCTGCGGGTCGTCCCAAAAGTGAAGTCCCGGCATGTCGTCTGCGATCCCAACCCCATTTATTGGGCTCCTATGATCAGTTTTGTGCTAATGCGCGGCCTTTGGCACTAATTGTCACAATAACGCCGTTGGGTCGTTTTGAGTTAGGTTTTCGTCCAGATACATCGGTCTCGACGAAAGATGCGCCCCGTCGTCTACTGTCTTCGTCAGGCTCCTTGCGTGTGCCAATACCCATAGTTGAGGCATAGGCGGCAGAGGCTGTTAGGTTCATAGCGTTACGATTAATGCTCGACATTTTTGTTCTCTCCTCAGTCCTTTTTGTCCATACTCTCATCAAGAAACATGCCAAAGCCCCAACAATGCTTGTTTTGTTTTCAAAGAGCAGGGGGGGACGGGGTTGCATACATGGGCTTTGATGAATTTTATGGGGGTAATATTGGCTGGGTAAAATGCGTATGATACCAGACTATACGCTTGTAATTGATTGTACCAATTGGCGGCTATTTAAGGTTAGGCTTGACCGGCTCCACTGATTTTTAATGCTGGTATCAATCTTTGTCCAAAAGAAGCGCGCGCGATTTGGAGAGGAATTCGCGTCGCAGCAAAACACCGAATGTGATTATCGTTGCTGCCATCAGGGCCACTGGACTGATCAGCCAAGCAATGGAGGCAATTGAGAAATAAATTGCCCGCAAGCCCCGATTATAGCTGCGTGCGGCGGTTATATTGACCTCTCCGGCCTTGCGCGACATTGGCAGGCATTGTGGGTCTTCAGGCGCATTAGGCACGGCCGCCATTAAAATGGCACAATAGCCAAACAGGCGATGTGCCCAGACAAACTTCAAAAAGGCGTTCGTCACTAAAAACAGGGTCAGAAATAGCTTAATTTCCCAAACGACCTCTGCAACGGGTTGCAAGCTTAGATCATCGGCCACATCAATCAACTTATCAGCGTTGCCGATCAGTGCTAAAACACCACCTGTGGCCAGCATGGTGGCGGAGGCGAAAAATGCCGTGCCTTGGCGCAATCCGTTTAGAACCTGCGCATCGAAGATACGCACATCGCGAGCCGCCATATGGCGCATCCAACTGCGTCTGTACTCTGCCATCAATTGAGAGACTGAAGGATATGAGACTGGGGCATTTTCAATCAGCAGCCCGATAAAAAAGAAGCAAATGAGAAGTAAGCTCACAGCGCTTAAGTCCCAATGTGAAAATTCAGTTACGCGATAAATCCATTCCATAGGCATGTCTAGTCTGTTGCCAACCGCTTGCCAATTGCGGAAAAGGTGTATTAGAGTTTACGAGCTGAAATTTTTTGGCCGCTGTTTGCATGTTTGGCTTTCCCACAAGGCAATGGGGCATTTTCCCAGTCCGGAGGCCTGGCCGGTTCAGCGTGCTGCCTGCTTTTGTAAAAACTTCTTGGAACCGACAGACAGGCTAAGCAATTGTAAAGTGTTCAGAAGTATTAGGAAGGTTGTCCCGTGTCAGAAATTTCCCCCGCCCTGCTGAAAAGTATTAGAAGTAAATTCGCCCAAGTGGATAGCTGCCCGCAACAGGGACCGCGGGTATTTTTTGAAAATGCCGGTGGGGCGCTGACGCTTAATGCGGTGGTGAGCTGTTCGCGCGACTACGCCGCTATTCCCGACAATCAGGGGCGCGATAACGCCGGATCGCACGAATTAGTTCGCGTGATAAACAAAGCCAAAAAAGACATGGCTGATTTCACCAATGCCCCTGACGGCAGCTTTTTTATGGGCGAAAGCGGCACCGAGCTGTTGTTTCGGCTGATTATGAACGCCTGTCTTGGGGTTGTGGGTGGCGGCAATGTTCTGGGCTCAACACTGGAACATCCCGCCACCCGCAGTGCGTGTGCCCGCTGGGCAAAAATTGCGGACCAATCGCATATTTTAGTTGCTCATGATGACGCTACCGGGGTGGTGACTGCGCAAGATTATGCCCCGCATGTGACACCGGAAACCCGCGTTGCAACGATTTTACATACTTCGCCGGTGACGGGTATGGCCGTGGATGTGGCGGCAATCTCGGCTGTCATCCGCAAGGTTGCACCGGATTGTTTTATCATTGTCGATGGTATCCAGCATGCCGCCCACGGCAGCATTGATCTCGCCAGCTATGATGTGGATGGCTATGTGATTTCGCCCTACAAAATGTTTTCCCGTCACGGCTATGGGTTGGCGTGGATTTCAGACCGCTTGCGGGCGTTGCCGCATGATATGCTGGTTGGCGGTCCCGCAGATAATTGGGAACTGGGGACGCGCGACACCGGCGCTTATGCCACTCTGTCTGAGGTGGTAAGTTATTTTGAATGGCTTGGTTCTCGGGTGACGGATGAGACTGACCGCCGGGCAAAATTCATTGCTGCGGGGCAGGCGATCCATACCCATGAAACGGCATTGACGGATGCGATGATCAACGGCACTGGCAACCTGCCTGGGTTGGTGGACATGGCGGGGGTACATATCATCGGGGGGGCCGATAATCCGGCGCGCGAAGGGCTGGTGGCGCTTTATGTCGACGACGTGGCTTCGGTTGATGTGGTGTCGGCGCTGAACGCGCAGGGCATTCGCACCCATCTGCGCAAGGCTGATCATTATTCGGGCAATATCCTTAACCCGCTGGGTCTTGATGGCTGTGTGCGGGTATCAATGTGCCACTATAACAGCCGGCAAGAAATAGCCCAGTTTCTCGTAGCAATGAAACAGATTGCGGAGCCGGTCGCCGGGGGCGCGGCGTAAAGCCCTCCCCCTTGGTTTTTTGCGCATAACTGGTGCGGAAGCGGTTGTGTGACCTGCTAATCGGCCAACAAAGGCGCCAATGTGGCTTGGTCATAGTTTGACCCACAAAGCAGCACCACGTTGGTCGCGCCTTTGAACCTGTTGGCGGCCTGTTCTAAGCCGGCTAACGCCAGCGCGGCCGACCCTTCGACCAACTGGTGTTCTTCATGGGCCAGACGCCGCAGGCTTGCGGTGATCTCTGCCTCGCTGCAGGTGATCACCTCGTCTACGGTTTCGATCGCCAATGGCAATGTCACGCTGCCGACGTCCATGCCGCCTGCAACCCCGTCGGCCAGTGTTGCATAATGCTCGGTCTCTACCACTGTGCCTGCCACCATTGAAGCCGCAAGCGCGTCCGAGTTCTTGGCCGCCACGCCGATGATCCGCGTCTTTGGCGAAAAGCTTTTGATGACCGATCCGATGCCGCTGATCAAACCGCCGCCACCCATGGAAATGAAAATATTGTCGATGCTGTCATGTTGGTCTAAAAGCTCTAAACCGATGCTGCCTTGGCCCGCGACCACATCAACGTCGTTGTAGGGTGAGACATAAATTAACCCGTCCGTCTCTGCAGCCAGTTTCTGTGCATGCAGTTCCGCAAGCCCAGATTCTGCCCCTTCAAGAATCACGGTGACCCCGTAAGATTTGATCTTTGCGAGTTTGGCCTGTGCAACAGTTTCCGGCAGCACAACCGTCATATCGCGATTGAACGCTTGCGCCGCGCTGGCACAGGCGATTCCATGGTTTCCGGAACTGGCGGTGATCAGTTTCTCGCTGCCGGCCATCACGCTCATTTTGCTGCTGGCGCCCCGAATTTTGAAAGAGCCTGTTAGCTGGAAGTTATCCGCCTTGAATAACAGATTACATTCCAGAGTGGCCCCGATGTTTTTTGAGGGCAACAACGGCGTTTTATATATTTGTGATGCAATTCGTTTATAGGCGATGACCGCACGTGCCGCGATCTCTGTGGGGTTGGTGTCTCGGCTGTCTTGTAAAGGTGATGTCATCCTGTATTCCTTGGTGTCTTAGGTGTCTTAGGTGTCTTAGGTGTCTTAGGTGTCTTAGGTGTCTTAGGTGTCTTAGGCCTATGGGCGGTTGTGGCGGGCATAGGCATCAAGCGCCGTGCGCGCAATTGCGATATCCTGACTGCCAAGCCCGGTGAGATCGGCGATCGTGACCTGAGAGGGCGCGCTTCGCCCCGCTTGTTGACCTGATAGAACTTTGCCAAGTGTGCGATACCGGTCAGGTGACAGCAGACCAGCCTCTGCAGGAATGGCGACTTCGCCGTGATCAATACATTGTGCGTCACTGTCCAGTATTAGAAGGTCGGCGCGGGCGGTCAGGGCGCTGTCCAGCTCTTGTTTGCCGGGCGCATCGGCGCCGCTGGCGGTGATATGGGTGCCATCTGAAATCCAGCTTGAGCGGATCAGGGGCGTCTTGGCAGCGGTGGTTGTCAATAAAATATCTGCGTTTACGCAGAGCGTCTTGAGGTCTGGTTGAACTGTGACGGATATCTGGTGCGCCGCTAAATCTTGCGCGAGTTGGCGCATCTTTTTCTCTGATCTGCCCCAGACGGAAAACACCAGACCTGCATCGGGCATGAGCGCGTTGAGACAGCGGATTTGGATACGGGCCTGAATGCCGGTGCCCACCACACCGACCCTTTGGGCGTCACCCCGACATCCGGCCTTTGTGGCCAGAGCGGCGCCGATGCCGGTTCTAAGGTCGGTCAGATAGCCCTCATCTTGCAGGATCGCCATGACCTCACCAGTCTCTGCAGACAGGGCCAGCATGATACCGTTGCTCGATGCCAGCCCCTTGCTGGGATTATCGTAAAACCCCGTTGCAATTTTAATCACAAACACGGAGTCTCCGGCGATATGACCGTATTTGATGTGACAATCGCCCTTTGCGTCGGGAAAACCGAGATACCCCACTGGAGGTAAATCGCAGCGGCCATCTGTGACCGCGATATAGGCGTCTTTGATGGGGTCGAAGCCGTCTTCGATCTGCAAAAGAGCTTCGATTTCTGGGCGCGAGAGGGTAAGAGTATCTGACATGTAAGGTCTTTCTTTTATGCATATTCCACAGATGGTTTCGTGTCAAAGCGGTGATGTGGCAAACAGATTTTCGGCTGGTAATAAACTATATGATGTTGTGTCCTTGCGCCAATGTCTAGAGGCTATCGCCACGATGACGGACTGCTGGGCCTTTGGGATGTTTCAGCTGCGCGCTTTTTTCAGATCATGCGGATTTTGAATATTGCGTGACCGCCGGTATTATGTCCTAGCCACGGTGAACTGCGAAATGACCCTGGCGTCCAGGGTCGTTCGGGACATCAGTTCCCACAAACAACGAATTGCCAAATCGGGGCTGTCAAAGGAAACCTCAGATATGATTGCAAGCATCTTCAATTGGACAGATGAGTGGTTTTTTATGTTCAGCATATCCTTCACATAGACAATATCTGATTCTAGCAATTGATTAAAAGGTTGCCTGAAATCATTCCCTCTTGTCGTCGGGGAAATCGACCAGCTCTTGATGTCCAAGAAACGATGAGGAGCAAAGCCTATACTGCGCATCCACATATCAACTTCGTCAAAGCTTGGTTGGTTTTCGTACAAACAAATAAAAGAAACCTCTAACTGTACAGCCACGCAATTCGAGAGCTTTTTGAGCCCTTTTTTTCAAAACGTTAAGTTCTGAGCCCTGAACGTCTGGTTTAATAAAGTGAAGATCGCCAATCTCGTCTATAACATCCAACCGCGCTGTCTGTATCCGCTGTTGCTGTACCACCTTTCCGAACGATGAAAAATTATGAAAGAACGCAAGGACGCTTTGATGCGGCTTGAGAAGCGGGGTCATGGCGGTGTCTTCGCGACAGATACAGGCCGTATGCTGGGCACCGTCTGCCAAGAAATGATCGCGGATGAAGAAAAGTGGCATGTTCGCCATATAGCTTCTGAGGCGCCGGTATCTGCCGGCTGTCGCCATCAAAGGCAAAGAGATATCCTTATCCACCGATAACCAAATCCGAATATGCTGGTGTTTCATTGATTGAAGCGACCCCAATATCGGCGATGTTTATAGGGTCAGAAAGCTGAACCCGCTCAATCAAATTCATAATACTCGTTTGAACTTTTCCGGTATTGAGGCTCAATGACGCAATCCTTCTAATACACTATGATTTGTCTGATCTGCTCAGACTGCCAGGTAAGGTTTACTCTGGCTTAATCTGCCGTGTGGTGGTCTGAAAAATGGGCTTTGGTGATTGGCGTTGTGCCTGCAATATTTTACAAAAGAATAATATCAGCGTTAAAATTATGTCTATTTTTGGATGTTAGCATTGGATGTTAGCATTGGGTGTGCTCTTTGCAGACCGGTAAAAATGAAGTCTCTCTCAGAGGCGGTTTCAGGACTGGCAGTGTTTTAATTCTCAAGCGGGCGCCGTTTACTGTCCATATTTTGAATGGGCTGACTTTGATTTAAGATGCTTTGCGCGATTGCAAGGCCCCCTGCCAACGCATCGCCCTTTGGCTTGACGAGATTGTCCCGATATACAGGATCCAGCACGCCGCTGACCGCCCGTCCCAACCCGCCACACATGCAAAGCCGTTGTTGACCGGTAAATCCCACCGCTTCAAGAGCGGTTTGAATGGCGTTTACCGCACTGGTGCGCAGGTTGACACCCTGCGGGTCACCTGCGTCAGCGGCTTTGATGACCTGAGGGGCGTAACACCCAAAATCATGGGGGCTTGCACTAAGAGCAAATGTCGAAATTGCTGCAGGGTCGTTATCAAAGGCTTGAAGGACTGACCGCGTTAAATCGCTGTGATTTTCAATTCCGTCGTGACAGTGCAGTACCCGTCGCAGCAGGTCCTGGCCCAGTCGCGCGCCACCGCCGTCATCACCAACCGAAAAACCCCAGCCACCAATTGATCGCGTCACCCCGGCGTTTTGACTGCAAAAGAAAGATCCGGTGCCCAC
>Ga0209713_10000365_pt1 | contig 25262 bp, 3 predicted proteins | sample ArcOceMetagenome_3_FD_187444 | JGI IMG/M metagenome (GOLD analysis project Ga0209713, IMG submission 187444) | Marine eukaryotic phytoplankton communities from Arctic Ocean - Arctic Ocean- Svalbard ARC20M Metagenome (SPAdes) (version 2) | ecosystem: Environmental > Aquatic > Marine > Oceanic... | reverse complement strand
AAGTGTCGCTCATTGTACTCGCTATCTACAATCAAAAGCCGTGGAGTTGTATCCATGGAATCCTTTACGCCGTCAGCCGCCGCTGCTGCTGACCCTTCTCAGGCTTCGCTCGACCAAGCAAGCTTTACTGAGATGTTTCACAGCTCACCAGCCGCCACCCCAGCGGACACTGGTGAGAGGTTTCGAAATCCCGCAGGCCAATTCGCTCCGCGAAATTTGAATAAGACTGAGCTGCCTGCAACCGAGCCTCGACCTGCTGTCGAACTAGTGTTCATTCCCGCCCTCGAAGGCGAGAAGCCTGTCGAACCACTCCCCAAGGAAGAATGCCCTGCCGCTGCAGGTGCATTTGTAAGAGAGAAGAAGAAAGGTGGAATCGCGCTGCGCTACGCTGCTCGTACCACAGCACAGAATCGCGGGGGGGCGATTGAAGATGCTGCTGCTTCAGTGCCTGTGATAGGCACGCTAGCCTCTCTACCTTATGAGAACAAGTTTGCTGATCTCAGTATGCTTGTAAATGAAATGATCAAGAAAGATTCGTCGTTCAAGTCGCAATGTGAGGAATTTCAGAAGCAGTTTGAGGAGTTATACGGTCCAAAACTGACTGCTGCTGTGTCAAAATTCCATCAACAGGTCCTGAAGGACATGTATAAGTTTGATGATGAACAATCCTCCGCTGCGCTTGCTCTCATCGCTACGAAAAAGTCTCGTGGTGGTGTACCAGACAGGAAGAATGCTGAAATGCTGATTGTTTTCTTTCGGCGTTATCTGGCCACTGATGATTCGAAAGTCGCTGAGTTCATTCTCACCGCTTCGCAGGGGATCCTGCCCACTGAAACCTCTGGTGTGATTGACATCTCTGTCGATCGTATCGGAATCGGTCGTTTAGAAAAGTGCTGGACTACTGCTGGTTTCGCTGATGTTTGGGATGATCTTCACCTGTGTTGGGTAGATATGTTTGAATCTTTCAGGCCACAGACCATCAGTCCTCAAGCTGCTAAGGCTGCTTATTTCCTGGTTTCAGCAAACTCTGGCCAAAGTTCTCGTCCTCAAGACCAGATCATCCATACTGACCTCACTGTGGAATCGATGGGTTCCTGGGTCGTGCGTGATGCTGCCTTGCAGGAAGTCATGATCAATGCTGGTTTAGCATCGAACGTCGACCTCAGTCTCAGAATTTTCGAGCAATGCAAGCAGGCTACTTTCGCTATGCATCCAGATGTTCGTTCTCTGATGAAATCGTTGTTGTCGAAGCAGGATGATATGGATCCCCACAGGATAAAGCTTGTGGATGGTATTCCAAACTGTCCTGATGCTGAGTGTTTGCAACGCCTGCTGAACCGCACACAGAAAGTCTGGAACGATTTCGGTGGAAAGAAAGTAACCAAACCTGCAGCCAAGGCTGCAGATAAGAAAGACGACGACAAAGGTAAAGCTGCTCCTGCAGCCAAGAAGAAGAAAGTCTGCCGACACTGGAAGAAAACTGGTGCCTGCAAGTATGGCGACGCCTCAGGCTGCCGTGATGGACTTCATTCTGAGCCTGAAGCTGCTGCTGCTCCAGCTGCTGCTAAAGCTGCTGCTCCAGCTGCTGCTGGTGCTCTTCCAGCTCCCAAAGCTCCAGCTACTGGGGTCACACTGACTACAGTGCCGTGCCAGCAAGAAGGCTGCACCGCCAAACTGCAGTACGACAAGGCTGGTTATGCTGCGAAGAAAGATGCCAATGGTAATCCTAACCCTTGGTCTGAACCGAAATGGTGCCCTGAGCATAAACAGAAGAGGGCTGCTGATGGATCGTTTCTTTGCATCGGCGAAGACGACGCAGAGGATGTGGACTCTGATGAAGAGCTGAGACGCTCCCTGGCTGCTGGTGAAGTATGTGATTTCGAACTAGAAGCTCACAGTCCAGCTAACCTGATGTTGGATGTTCAAGTCGACGATACCAATGTCAGGGTCGATGATGCTGCTGCTCGCTGCCCTACGGCAATCGAAGTAGCTGATGCAGTTCTGTTTCTCTGTACCACTCCAGCTATGCAAGACATTTCAGGGTTTGTTCACACAAAAGCTGTGAGTTCGATTCAAGCTCAAATTGAGACTGCTCTTGCCAGCTCTGACGATTTTAACCTGGACAATCTGGTTCAAGGTTTCGAAGTCGACTGCGACGACCTCATGCCGTATCAGTATGAGGAAACTGAGCTGATCCAAGTGTTCCAGCACCTGCTGGAAGCCCACTGCAAATGGACTGAAAAGTCAAGAACTGATTGGAGCTACGTGTTTAGTCACTACGATATTTCGGTTGTGATCATTCAGCAACTGAATATGCAGGATTCGATCATCCCTGATCTGATGATGCAGAGCCAGAGACGCAGGTCTCCAGTGGTTTCACGTATGGCCAACAGAATTCTGTCACAGTCAGGCGATTTTGAAGGTTGGACTGTGAAGAGCTCCGACGAAATGGTAAAGAAAGCTTCATTCAAAGCTGCCAGTATTCTGAGCAGCATCCTAAAAATACCTGAAAAGGTTCGGCTCGCTCACTTGGGTACCCTCTCAGTGAAGAGCCTATGCAAGAACTCAGGCAAATACTTGTCAAAGTCTTGCCTTGCTAGCCCTGGAACTCGGTTCACAGGTCAAACAGTCGATTATGATGATCTGGCTGATGAATTGACGATGATGATTGAGTGGGCTGTAGAGGAAGAACTTAATGATGCTCTTGATGTGCTGTCTGTATACAGCGACCAAAAGTTCACCAGTGCCTTCAGAGGAACCTGCACTGTGATGAAAGTTTCTATGGCTGATGCAGCCAAATGTGATGAAAGGTTGGCTGATGTCCGTACTCTGGTTGGTAGGCAAAAGTCTATTACTGAGGCCTTTGCTGCTGCTGCTAAAACGAATACCGATGAGCAATGCACCAGAAAAATATCCGTTATGGTCAGAGACTGTGATGGCCTGGTCATTGCTGCCAACTCACCTGGTGGTTTTGTGACTGCTCCAGCTTGTCTGGTACCCAGACTGACTGGTAACCCAGTTGCTGACATGGAACTTACACACTGTGCTGCATCTGAATTGCTGACAACCATTCTACGTTTTGAAGTACTACCTGACCACATTGATCCAGCAGATGGTCCCAGCTCACCTGGTGAGCCAGTGAGATTCGTATGCCAACTTGACTGCTCTGCAGCTGACTTGGTACATCACCCTCGATGGATGTGGCTACCTAAAGTCACTTGGTTTGAAACAGCCTGCTTGGCTGTAGAGTTTCGCAGAGGCCTTGATGATCTGAACGCTGATTTTGACCTGCTGTCACCAACAGGTGCTACTGAGAATGCTTCTGCTTCTGAGGTGTGTGCTGCTGGTGCATTTGTGTCACCAGAGAATGACAACTCTGTTGGTTCAAGTGGGCGAGTAGCAGACGCCTCTGTTTCACCTATGCCAGCAGATCACCAAGAATGGGTCAACAGAACCCTGAATGCTGCTCATGGTGTGTGGATCACTGACAGGCGTCGGAAAAGTAAACGTGAACGAATGGAGATCAAGCGTCTGGTCCAGTCACCTACTGGTATGCAGAAAGACAGATATGAGTCTGGAGCTTCTGGTACTGACGAAGATGATATCCGAAGTCCGGATTTTCGTTAAGCCTGGCGAGGCTACAAATTCACGTGCAAATGAAGAATGATGGCTCTGGTGCTGAGAAACATGACAATCGTCCTAGATGGTTTGAGAATCTCACACCGATCAGAGCCAAATATCGATTTGCACTCCAAAAATGTCAAGCTCGACGTTGGAGAGATGGCAATGTGCTTAGAGTTACTAAGAGTCGCTGGCAGAGGCAACTTTTATGGGCACTTGCTAAGATGGATCTGCTTTGTAGTGGTAAACGTTGGCTGGCAGAGGAGGCAGTCAAGGTTGGTGTATGCAAAATATTGCATGGGTGTCCGAACAGACACAATCACCAACAGCGTAACTCCAGTAATGGAGAAAACTTCAAAAACAAAAAAATAACTGACAAAAATTATTTCAATGGACGACCTGTTGACCGGAGCAAATCGTGGATAGTCAATGGTTCAAAACAACGCACTCAAGCTGCCTGCAGTGCCAGGCACTTGTCCAAGGTGTTAGAGTCTGATGCTTGCTTCCTGATAGCCAGTCTCCTTCACCGATGGAAACTACGATGGAGATGTAGTGTTCGTTGGAAGGACAGACAGCTGAAAGCTCTCTGTACCTTACGAAAATGGAAAGACTCTGCTGCTATCTTCACTGAAGTAGCCAGCGAGTTCTCTGAAAGCTTTGCTGCTCACTGTGTGTCAGCTGAGTTATACGATTATGCTGAGCAAACTGCTCCAGTTATTGACAATCGTACAGAGATCTATATTACTGAATTCGGACAAGCTGTCATTGATGCAGCAATATGTCCAGCAGTATGCCCTGTTGGCAGCCCTTCAGCTGAATACCGACTGGCATGTACTTTTTATGATGCAAATATTTCCGGTGATGGTCCTCCTGTATGGCTGTCGTTGATTACAGGTTGGGACACTATGTCCACTGTGAACTGCATTGTAGAATCCAGAGTCCCAGCTGGAGCTCACTGGATAACCAAAGGTGGTTTTGTGACTGGTGTTGGTGGTCAAAGAACTGCTGCTATAGGCACAGTGTTGCTGCCTGCTCACAAGATGACTTACCTTGGAGCTGCTCACAACCTGGAAGTCACTGTAGTGTCTGCTTTACCTCACGGTGTGGAGATGCTGGTTGGCTTGTCTGAGATAAATGCCAGAAACATCAAATGTGATCATCCTGGTTGGAGGGTCCATGTTCGTGATAATGGCGAGACAGTTCGACTTGACCTGGCTTCCAAAGTCGCTGCTAGGCAAAGAGCTGGTTTCAAAACAGCACTGTCTATGTGTGCTGGTATGCTGGTGGAGCCAGCAGTACTGCTAGAGATGGGCTGGAAGCTGGTGAAAGTGTTCGTGGTGGAGCTGATTGAGCTGCATCGAAATATAGCTGAAGCAAATTATGGCGAGTTGGTACACTTCATTGGTACTGACGTGAAGGATGATTTGCCTGATTATGTGTATCACAGTTGCGATTTTAGCTTCTGTGGTCCTTGCTGCCCTCCTTGGTCAAGGCTCAGAGAGCCTGCTCCAGGTGGTTTTAAAGAGCCTGATGCTCAGGTTTTCAGAGATTGCTGCAGACACAACTCCAGAGTGACATCCAAGTGTCATAAATTCCTGGAGACTGTGGTAGTCCACAAAAAATTGAAAGCTGATGAAAAGGAGCAAGAACGCCTCTGTGGAGGTGTGATTAATGAATTGAATGCTCTGGATGTTGGTAGTCCTGCCAGCAGACAACGACGATATTATGCACCCTCGGCTGATTGGGATCGGATTATGCATGACATGTGTTTGCACATGTGTCCTGACTTTGCAGCTGATGCTGGATCACGATTTTTAGCCTTTGAGGTCCCATGTATTGTCGCCAGAGGTGCTTTCACAAAAGCACCAGTGTATGTATGCTCCAGAGGCAGACCCAATAAACGGTTTGCCAACTCAGATGAAAGAGACAGGCTGCAAGGCTGCGTTGCTGGAATGAGCAATGGCAGTGGTCTGATTGAAGTCACTGACGTAGAAAGAGATGGTATAAATGGCAGAGCCTTTAGTGCTGATGCTGTCTGGGCTATCTGCAGAACTTGGGAGTGTGATGTGATTGCTCCAACTGTTCTGGCAGTAGTAGAAGACTACCGATCTTACCCATCTAGTGAACAAATGAGAATTTACACCAAGATGTTTACTCAAGGAAAAGAAAAATTGGATAGCTATTTGACCAACTTAGCTCATGATCTCGTTATGCCTAAGTTGAACCTTGCTTCTATGGTTGCTGCTCACAATACTGTGTCACATCAGACCAAAGCTCCAGGTTATGTCAAAGCTGGTCTGGGTCCCTCAGCTGATTACTGTGTTGATTCACAGCTCAGAGACCAAACTCACAAAGAAGTTCAGTATGATCCCAATTTTTGGATCTACTTGCTGTTCTTCAAGAAGAAAGGGCGTACTGTGGTTGCTGAATTCGATGGCGAGTCTTACAAGGTTGGTGATATTTTGGAAGCTCTGAGACCATTGCGAAACTACACTCCACTGAATGCAGCTATTGCTGCTGGTCTACCTGGTTGGTGGGCTCAGTTCTGCCCTGACATTGAAGCTATCAGAAATGTGTTTCCAAAAATGGTCAAGTGGATGGCGGTATTTGACTGCAAGAATGCTTTCCATAGAGTCAATCTACATGAAGACAGTGTGAAGTACTGTGTGTCAAAGTACAGATCTGCCAAAGGTAAAGAGAGACTTATCCAAGCTATCGGTGGTGACCAAGGTGTCTCTGCTATGGCACTTTTCTACACCCTATGGGTACGAACTGGATACAACCATTTCTTTTACCAAGCTTGGTGGAACGGTTCTACTGCTGACCCTTGTGCTGCTCCTGAACACCCTTGGTGGGAGAACTTTCAAGATGATGCTATCATTCTCTCATGCGAAGAAGCCAAATTGGATTGTGAGGTGAAGCTATTCTTGATGGCTACAGTCAGTAGACTGATGGGCCAAGAAGTGTCTCCTAAGATAACACTCACAGTTTGCAAAGAAGTACTGTTCTGTGGTCTGATCTGGACGCTGCGTGGTATAACCATTGGTGAGACTGCTGTTGACTACATTCTGGAAGTCCTGCTGAAACAACCAGCAGGTATAAAGCAAGCCAGAATGCTTCGTGGTGTGATTGTGCAAGCTCGTTCTGCTTTCGAGTTCACTGCTGGTGAACTGATAAAGTTTGGTCAACTGGTTGCTGCTATCACAGCAGTGATTGATACTCACACTGCTAACGGTATATTTCGTTGGACTGATGAAGCACGAAGTTCTGTTGTTGAGCTAGCTGAGAGGTTGAAAGACTTGCCCAGAGCTTACACTGACCCGAACTTGTTGATGGCTGAAGGATATTGTCTCTGTATTCGAGGTGATGCTGATCCATCAGCAATTGTTACATCACTGTGGTTGATAAAACGCAATGATGCCAATGATGTCTGCTGTGCTGACTTTGAGCATGAGGATCCAAATTTTGCTATCCTGCTCAGTATTCGGCCAAAGACTCTGAATGAATCTGCCAGACAATGGCATATTAGTGAGAAAGAGCTGCTATGCATGGTCTACGGTGTAGAAAAGTATGGCAAGCTCATTAACGAAGTTGTAGCTCGTTGGGCTTTGACTGCTGATCAGTCCAAGTGGCAATGGCACTGTGGCCAACTAGTGCCTCAGACAGCCAAGATCTGCTTTGCTTCCGATTCAAGCTCAGCTTTAGGCATGATGTTGTCTCTGCAGCTTCCGTCAGGTAAAGTTGAATACCTGACACCGAAGATTGAACGAATTACAGGGTATGCTGAAACCTGTGCCTGCACTCAACACTGGCCTGTAGCCAGTCTGCAGATGCCTGGTGCTGGTAATGGACCCACCAACAGCCTTTGTGACTTTATTTGTCGCACTGTTGGTGAGCTGAAAAGAATGAGAGGAGTCAAAGTCGCAGAAGATGTTGCTGCTATTGATCCTGCCTTTGTGTTTGAAGAAGTTGAATCGTACACTTCAGGAGTGTGCCTGTTGATCGGTGGTGATGAACCAGACGTTGCTGCATGCTTGAATTTGACTGCTGGTGAGCCTACTGTGTGGACTCAGACCAAAGACCTAAATCTGAGCAGTACTGTCATTGCTGCTGGTGTGCCTGCTGGCATGACAGTGAAGATGCTGCCATTCAAGGATGTCGAGTGGAAGGAGGTCATCCGTGCTTATGAAGAAGACGTTGGTGAATGGAGTGCTGTTCGCCTGTGTGATGTCTTTGCTTTTGTGAATGACGAATTCGTTGGATCTTCCAAGATTCAAGCAGCCATTCAAAGCTGGATAGGAAAATTATTTTTCCCTATTTCAGTAGCTGGCTGTTCAAAGAAAGTGCTGTTCACACCCAGGACTGTTCTCAGACCAGTTGATGGTTCTGATGGACCAGACCTGACCAAGGAACTAGTTCTTGTTGTGCCTGCTGGTGCCAGAGTGTCAATCAGCAGCCTTGGACTCTGTGATGATACAGAAAACCTTTCTGCTGAAGGTAATGTACAAGACTTGAGACATGACATTGTCTGGTGGGCTCACAATGCGAAAGTACCTCATGCCAGGCTGCATGACTCTCTTCGGAGAGCTGCCTCTGTGTCGTACTGGAAGAGCCAAGCTGATGATGTTCGCTACCAATATAGGTACTGCAGTGTTTGTTGTGCTTTAAGACTTTCTCTGAAGCGAGTTGGATTTGGGTTCGAAGCTGATCGACCCAACCAAGTTGTTCAGATGGACGATGCACCGTTAGGCAAAGCACTGATGAGGATGCCTGCTGTCACCTATACGTCAGTATTGGTGTTGATTGATGTCTGTTCTGGTATAGTATCATTCCAGCTCAGAAGATCGCAAGGATGTGCCGAGTTAGCTTACCTGCTTATCAGAGGTTACATCAAAGAAAATGGAATCATGGACATTCTATGGAGTGACAGTGCACCTGCTTACCTAGCTGAAGCCACCACTATGGTCTGCAGTATGCTCGGTGTTAAGGATCGCATCCAGAATTCTCTGGGTTCGCATTCAAGGTTTGTTGAACGTGCTATTGCAGCAGTTCGGAAAGCCCTGTTTCAAGCTGAGCTTACTGGTGATTGTCTGTGTGATCGGGACTTGGAGTTAATTATTGACTTCGCTCAGATTGACGTCAACCAAGTCGCTGTTACTGATGGCTCTACAGGGTTCGAACGAACTCGTGCTGTGAAGCCCAACACAGCTGAAGATATTGCTGCAGTGCATGTCTACACAGCCAAAGAAATAAATGAAAAAGTCAAGACTATGCAAGAGTGTGATGCCCAAATGATTCAAGCTATGCATGCTCGCTGCTCTGCTCTGTTGGCTGAACGCGGTATACAACAAGAAAAACGTTCAAGGTACAACTACGGAGCTAGATTGACGAAAGAGCACTCCAGAGAAGGAAGAGGTGCTGTTGATCACAAGAATGCCAGTGAAGGCATTGAAGTAGGACAGAAGGTGTCTTACCAAGGTAATGCATTTTACCTGATGCAGGAAGAAGAAGTCAGTCCTGGTCAGCCTATCAAAGCTCTGATTCGAAGTTGCTGTGTTGAAAATGATGACCGATGGGTTATGTTTGACCAATTGACAGCTTTAGCTATTGATGAACCTCATCTGAAGCTTTCCAGATCAGAGTTTCCAGTGTATGAACCCAACGACGTTGTTGCCTTCATGCATTCTGATGACGATACCTGTGTTGAGCTAGGGTTGATTCAGCGCTGCTATGACATGAATGTTGAAGTACAGCTGCTAGAACACCGCCAATGCAAGACAAAGTTCACCTGGCTACCTCAGTGGAGTAATAGCAAGGTGACTAGAAGACATACTGTGCAGCCAGCTGGATTTGAAGCAGTCTGCAAGAACGTTCATATGAATACGATTCTGGGCAAAGTTTCGCTGACGTCTGGTCATATGCTGGATGGAATGTCGCTGAATTTCCTGGAGTCGCTTGGTCTATCCGTTGATGTCAAAGCTCATTGATTATCTGTTACCACATCTAGAGAGGGGGATAGTATGGGGGTATTCCGTCCGTAAGTGGTTTCCAGATATAGAGTGTGAATTGTGCAAAGCCTGTTCCCGTTAGTATAATACGAAGACATGGCTTTTGATTCTCAGGTGACGTCGCTGCCGCTATGCCACCTGTATATTGTATGAGGTGATACCTCAGGTTAACCAATAAATCTAGTATCGAAGTGTCGCTCATTGTACTCGCTATCTACAATCAAAAGCCGTGGAGTTGTATCCATGGAATCCTTTACGCCGTCAGCCGCCGCTGCTGCTGACCCTTCTCAGGCTTCGCTCGACCAAGCAAGCTTTACTGAGATGTTTCACAGCTCACCAGCCGCCACCCCAGCGGACACTGGTGAGAGGTTTCGAAATCCCGCAGGCCAATTCGCTCCGCGAAATTTGAATAAGACTGAGCTGCCTGCAACCGAGCCTCGACCTGCTGTCGAACTAGTGTTCATTCCCGCCCTCGAAGGCGAGAAGCCTGTCGAACCACTCCCCAAGGAAGAATGCCCTGCCGCTGCAGGTGCATTTGTAAGAGAGAAGAAGAAAGGTGGAATCGCGCTGCGCTACGCTGCTCGTACCACAGCACAGAATCGCGGGGGGGCGATTGAAGATGCTGCTGCTTCAGTGCCTGTGATAGGCACGCTAGCCTCTCTACCTTATGAGAACAAGTTTGCTGATCTCAGTATGCTTGTAAATGAAATGATCAAGAAAGATTCGTCGTTCAAGTCGCAATGTGAGGAATTTCAGAAGCAGTTTGAGGAGTTATACGGTCCAAAACTGACTGCTGCTGTGTCAAAATTCCATCAACAGGTCCTGAAGGACATGTATAAGTTTGATGATGAACAATCCTCCGCTGCGCTTGCTCTCATCGCTACGAAAAAGTCTCGTGGTGGTGTACCAGACAGGAAGAATGCTGAAATGCTGATTGTTTTCTTTCGGCGTTATCTGGCCACTGATGATTCGAAAGTCGCTGAGTTCATTCTCACCGCTTCGCAGGGGATCCTGCCCACTGAAACCTCTGGTGTGATTGACATCTCTGTCGATCGTATCGGAATCGGTCGTTTAGAAAAGTGCTGGACTACTGCTGGTTTCGCTGATGTTTGGGATGATCTTCACCTGTGTTGGGTAGATATGTTTGAATCTTTCAGGCCACAGACCATCAGTCCTCAAGCTGCTAAGGCTGCTTATTTCCTGGTTTCAGCAAACTCTGGCCAAAGTTCTCGTCCTCAAGACCAGATCATCCATACTGACCTCACTGTGGAATCGATGGGTTCCTGGGTCGTGCGTGATGCTGCCTTGCAGGAAGTCATGATCAATGCTGGTTTAGCATCGAACGTCGACCTCAGTCTCAGAATTTTCGAGCAATGCAAGCAGGCTACTTTCGCTATGCATCCAGATGTTCGTTCTCTGATGAAATCGTTGTTGTCGAAGCAGGATGATATGGATCCCCACAGGATAAAGCTTGTGGATGGTATTCCAAACTGTCCTGATGCTGAGTGTTTGCAACGCCTGCTGAACCGCACACAGAAAGTCTGGAACGATTTCGGTGGAAAGAAAGTAACCAAACCTGCAGCCAAGGCTGCAGATAAGAAAGACGACGACAAAGGTAAAGCTGCTCCTGCAGCCAAGAAGAAGAAAGTCTGCCGACACTGGAAGAAAACTGGTGCCTGCAAGTATGGCGACGCCTCAGGCTGCCGTGATGGACTTCATTCTGAGCCTGAAGCTGCTGCTGCTCCAGCTGCTGCTAAAGCTGCTGCTCCAGCTGCTGCTGGTGCTCTTCCAGCTCCCAAAGCTCCAGCTACTGGGGTCACACTGACTACAGTGCCGTGCCAGCAAGAAGGCTGCACCGCCAAACTGCAGTACGACAAGGCTGGTTATGCTGCGAAGAAAGATGCCAATGGTAATCCTAACCCTTGGTCTGAACCGAAATGGTGCCCTGAGCATAAACAGAAGAGGGCTGCTGATGGATCGTTTCTTTGCATCGGCGAAGACGACGCAGAGGATGTGGACTCTGATGAAGAGCTGAGACGCTCCCTGGCTGCTGGTGAAGTATGTGATTTCGAACTAGAAGCTCACAGTCCAGCTAACCTGATGTTGGATGTTCAAGTCGACGATACCAATGTCAGGGTCGATGATGCTGCTGCTCGCTGCCCTACGGCAATCGAAGTAGCTGATGCAGTTCTGTTTCTCTGTACCACTCCAGCTATGCAAGACATTTCAGGGTTTGTTCACACAAAAGCTGTGAGTTCGATTCAAGCTCAAATTGAGACTGCTCTTGCCAGCTCTGACGATTTTAACCTGGACAATCTGGTTCAAGGTTTCGAAGTCGACTGCGACGACCTCATGCCGTATCAGTATGAGGAAACTGAGCTGATCCAAGTGTTCCAGCACCTGCTGGAAGCCCACTGCAAATGGACTGAAAAGTCAAGAACTGATTGGAGCTACGTGTTTAGTCACTACGATATTTCGGTTGTGATCATTCAGCAACTGAATATGCAGGATTCGATCATCCCTGATCTGATGATGCAGAGCCAGAGACGCAGGTCTCCAGTGGTTTCACGTATGGCCAACAGAATTCTGTCACAGTCAGGCGATTTTGAAGGTTGGACTGTGAAGAGCTCCGACGAAATGGTAAAGAAAGCTTCATTCAAAGCTGCCAGTATTCTGAGCAGCATCCTAAAAATACCTGAAAAGGTTCGGCTCGCTCACTTGGGTACCCTCTCAGTGAAGAGCCTATGCAAGAACTCAGGCAAATACTTGTCAAAGTCTTGCCTTGCTAGCCCTGGAACTCGGTTCACAGGTCAAACAGTCGATTATGATGATCTGGCTGATGAATTGACGATGATGATTGAGTGGGCTGTAGAGGAAGAACTTAATGATGCTCTTGATGTGCTGTCTGTATACAGCGACCAAAAGTTCACCAGTGCCTTCAGAGGAACCTGCACTGTGATGAAAGTTTCTATGGCTGATGCAGCCAAATGTGATGAAAGGTTGGCTGATGTCCGTACTCTGGTTGGTAGGCAAAAGTCTATTACTGAGGCCTTTGCTGCTGCTGCTAAAACGAATACCGATGAGCAATGCACCAGAAAAATATCCGTTATGGTCAGAGACTGTGATGGCCTGGTCATTGCTGCCAACTCACCTGGTGGTTTTGTGACTGCTCCAGCTTGTCTGGTACCCAGACTGACTGGTAACCCAGTTGCTGACATGGAACTTACACACTGTGCTGCATCTGAATTGCTGACAACCATTCTACGTTTTGAAGTACTACCTGACCACATTGATCCAGCAGATGGTCCCAGCTCACCTGGTGAGCCAGTGAGATTCGTATGCCAACTTGACTGCTCTGCAGCTGACTTGGTACATCACCCTCGATGGATGTGGCTACCTAAAGTCACTTGGTTTGAAACAGCCTGCTTGGCTGTAGAGTTTCGCAGAGGCCTTGATGATCTGAACGCTGATTTTGACCTGCTGTCACCAACAGGTGCTACTGAGAATGCTTCTGCTTCTGAGGTGTGTGCTGCTGGTGCATTTGTGTCACCAGAGAATGACAACTCTGTTGGTTCAAGTGGGCGAGTAGCAGACGCCTCTGTTTCACCTATGCCAGCAGATCACCAAGAATGGGTCAACAGAACCCTGAATGCTGCTCATGGTGTGTGGATCACTGACAGGCGTCGGAAAAGTAAACGTGAACGAATGGAGATCAAGCGTCTGGTCCAGTCACCTACTGGTATGCAGAAAGACAGATATGAGTCTGGAGCTTCTGGTACTGACGAAGATGATATCCGAAGTCCGGATTTTCGTTAAGCCTGGCGAGGCTACAAATTCACGTGCAAATGAAGAATGATGGCTCTGGTGCTGAGAAACATGACAATCGTCCTAGATGGTTTGAGAATCTCACACCGATCAGAGCCAAATATCGATTTGCACTCCAAAAATGTCAAGCTCGACGTTGGAGAGATGGCAATGTGCTTAGAGTTACTAAGAGTCGCTGGCAGAGGCAACTTTTATGGGCACTTGCTAAGATGGATCTGCTTTGTAGTGGTAAACGTTGGCTGGCAGAGGAGGCAGTCAAGGTTGGTGTATGCAAAATATTGCATGGGTGTCCGAACAGACACAATCACCAACAGCGTAACTCCAGTAATGGAGAAAACTTCAAAAACAAAAAAATAACTGACAAAAATTATTTCAATGGACGACCTGTTGACCGGAGCAAATCGTGGATAGTCAATGGTTCAAAACAACGCACTCAAGCTGCCTGCAGTGCCAGGCACTTGTCCAAGGTGTTAGAGTCTGATGCTTGCTTCCTGATAGCCAGTCTCCTTCACCGATGGAAACTACGATGGAGATGTAGTGTTCGTTGGAAGGACAGACAGCTGAAAGCTCTCTGTACCTTACGAAAATGGAAAGACTCTGCTGCTATCTTCACTGAAGTAGCCAGCGAGTTCTCTGAAAGCTTTGCTGCTCACTGTGTGTCAGCTGAGTTATACGATTATGCTGAGCAAACTGCTCCAGTTATTGACAATCGTACAGAGATCTATATTACTGAATTCGGACAAGCTGTCATTGATGCAGCAATATGTCCAGCAGTATGCCCTGTTGGCAGCCCTTCAGCTGAATACCGACTGGCATGTACTTTTTATGATGCAAATATTTCCGGTGATGGTCCTCCTGTATGGCTGTCGTTGATTACAGGTTGGGACACTATGTCCACTGTGAACTGCATTGTAGAATCCAGAGTCCCAGCTGGAGCTCACTGGATAACCAAAGGTGGTTTTGTGACTGGTGTTGGTGGTCAAAGAACTGCTGCTATAGGCACAGTGTTGCTGCCTGCTCACAAGATGACTTACCTTGGAGCTGCTCACAACCTGGAAGTCACTGTAGTGTCTGCTTTACCTCACGGTGTGGAGATGCTGGTTGGCTTGTCTGAGATAAATGCCAGAAACATCAAATGTGATCATCCTGGTTGGAGGGTCCATGTTCGTGATAATGGCGAGACAGTTCGACTTGACCTGGCTTCCAAAGTCGCTGCTAGGCAAAGAGCTGGTTTCAAAACAGCACTGTCTATGTGTGCTGGTATGCTGGTGGAGCCAGCAGTACTGCTAGAGATGGGCTGGAAGCTGGTGAAAGTGTTCGTGGTGGAGCTGATTGAGCTGCATCGAAATATAGCTGAAGCAAATTATGGCGAGTTGGTACACTTCATTGGTACTGACGTGAAGGATGATTTGCCTGATTATGTGTATCACAGTTGCGATTTTAGCTTCTGTGGTCCTTGCTGCCCTCCTTGGTCAAGGCTCAGAGAGCCTGCTCCAGGTGGTTTTAAAGAGCCTGATGCTCAGGTTTTCAGAGATTGCTGCAGACACAACTCCAGAGTGACATCCAAGTGTCATAAATTCCTGGAGACTGTGGTAGTCCACAAAAAATTGAAAGCTGATGAAAAGGAGCAAGAACGCCTCTGTGGAGGTGTGATTAATGAATTGAATGCTCTGGATGTTGGTAGTCCTGCCAGCAGACAACGACGATATTATGCACCCTCGGCTGATTGGGATCGGATTATGCATGACATGTGTTTGCACATGTGTCCTGACTTTGCAGCTGATGCTGGATCACGATTTTTAGCCTTTGAGGTCCCATGTATTGTCGCCAGAGGTGCTTTCACAAAAGCACCAGTGTATGTATGCTCCAGAGGCAGACCCAATAAACGGTTTGCCAACTCAGATGAAAGAGACAGGCTGCAAGGCTGCGTTGCTGGAATGAGCAATGGCAGTGGTCTGATTGAAGTTACTGACAATGAAAGAGATGGGATAAATGGCAGAGCTTTCAGTGCTGATGCTGTTTGGTCCATCTGCAGAACCTGGCAATGTGATGTGATTGCTCCAGCTGTTCTTGCAGTGATAGAAGATTATAGATCTTATCCGTCGAGTGAACAAATGCGAATCTACACCAAGATGTTTACTCAAGGTAAAGACAAACTTGATGGATACCTGACCAACATAGCCCATGATTTGGTTATGCCAAAGCTGAACCTTGCTTCGATGGTTGCTGCTCACAACACTGTGAGTCACCAGACGAAAGCTCCAGGTCATGTGAAAGCAGGTTTGGGTCCTTCCGCTGATTATTGTGTTGACTCACAAATCGTGGACAAAACACATATTGAAGTACAATATGATCCAAAGTTCTGGATCTATTTGCTATTCTTTAAGAAAAAAGGTCGCACGGTGGTTGCTGAGTTCGATGGAGAGTCATACAAAGTTGGTGATATCTTGGAAGCTCTCAGACCTTTGAGAAATTACACTCCACTGAATGCCGCTATTGCTGCTGGGTTACCCAAGTGGTGGGCTCAGTTCTGTCCTGACATTGAAGCAATTCGAAATGTGTTTCCGAAAGCTGTCAAGTGGATGGCCGTGTTTGACTGTAAGAACGCTTTCCATCGTGTTGGCTTGCACGAAGACAGCAGGATGCTCTGTGTTTCTAAGTACAGATCTGCCAAAGGTAGAGAGAGACTCATTCAAGCTATCGGTGGTGACCAAGGTGTCTCTGCTATGGCACTCTTCTACACTTTGTGGGTGCGATCTGGATACAACCATTTCTTCCATGAAGCATGGTGGAACGGTTCTACTACTGACCCTTGTGCTGCTGCTGAGCCTCCTTGGTGGGAGAATTTCCAAGATGACTCGATCATATTGTCGATTGAGGAAGAGAAGCTTGATTGTGAAGTTAAGCTGTTCTTGATGGCTACAGTCAGCAGACTGATGGGTCAAGAAGTCTCTCCGAAGATATCACTGACTGTCTGCAAAGAAGTCCTCTTCACAGGTTTGATTTGGACGCTGCGTGGTATAACCATTGGTGAAACTGCAGTGAACTACATTCTGGATGTTCTGTTGAAACAACCAGCAGGGATTAAACAAGCCAGAATGCTGAGAGGTGTGATTGTGCAAGCTAGGTCTGCATTCGAGTTCACACAAGGCGAAATGATCAGATTTGGTCAACTGGTTGCTGCTATTACAGCAGTGATTGACACTCACACTGCTTCTGGTGTGTTTCGTTGGACTGATGCAGCAAGAGACGCTGTTGTCGAGCTTGCTGAGAGGTTGAAAGACCTGCCCAGAGCTTACACTGATCCGAATTTACTGATGTCAGATGGATACTGCCTCTGTATTCGAGGTGATGCTGATCCATCAGCAATTGTCACATCGCTGTGGTTGATTAAGCGCAATGATGCTAACGATGTATGTTGTGCTGACTTCGAGCATGAAGATCCGAACTTTGCCATTCTGCTGAGCATAAGACCCAAAACACTGAACGAATCTGCCAGACAGTGGCATATCAGTGAGAAAGAACTGCTCTGTATGGTGTATGGTGTGGAGAAATATGGCAAACTAATTAACGAGGTGGTTGCTCGCTGGGCTCTGACTGCTGATCAGTCCAAGTGGCAATGGCACTGTGGTCAACTAGTGCCTCAGACAGCCAAGATCTGCTTTGCCTCTGACTCAAGCTCTGCCTTGGGTATGATGTTGTCTCTGCAGCTTCCTTCAGGTAAAGTTGAATACCTGACACCGAAGATTGAACGAATTACAGGCTATGCTGAGACATGTGCTTGTACTCAGCATTGGCCTGTAGCCAGCCTGCAGATGCCTGGTGCTGGTAATGGACCTACCAACAGTCTGTGCGATTTCATTTGTCGTACTGTTGGTGAGTTGAAGAGAATGAGAGGTGTGAAGATCGCTGAAGACACTGAAGACACAAGATTTGTGTTTACTGAAGCAGAGTCTTACACTTCTGGTGTCTGCTTGTTGATTGGCGGTGACGAGTCTGATGTTGCTGCTTGCCTGAACATGACCACTGGTGAACCTACTATGTGGACTCAGACCAAAGACTGTGAACTGACAAGCAAACTGACGAGCACTGTTATTGCTGCTGGTGTGCCAGCTGGTATGACAGTGAAGATTTTACCTTTCAAAGACACAGAATGGCAAGAGATCATTCGTGCTTATGCTGAAGACGTTGGTGAGTGGAGTGCAGTTCGTCTGTGCGATGTGTTTGCTTACGTGAATGATGAGTTTACTGGATCTTCCAAAGTCCAGACAGCTATTCAAAGCTGGATTGGGAAACTGTTTTTCCCAGTGTCAATAGCTGGCTGTGGCAAGAAGGTGCTGTACACACCAAGAACTGTGCTCAGACCAGTGGATGGCTCTGATGGACCAGATCTGACCAAGGAGCTGGTGCTCGTGGTGCCTGAAGGTGCTAGAGTGTCGATCAGTAGTCTTGGACTGGATAATGACACAGAAAACCTCTCTGCTGAAGGAAACGTCCAAGACTTAAGACATGACATTGTCTGGTGGGCTCACAATGCCAAGGTACCTCATGCTAGGTTGCATGATTCTTTGAGAAGAGCTGCCTCAGTGTCGTACTGGAAGAAACAAGAGCATGATGTTCGTTACCAATATCGGTACTGCAGTGTTTGCTGTGCTCTGAGACTTTCTCTGAAAAGAGTTGGTCTTGGGTTCGAAGCTGATCGACCCAACCAGGTTGTTCAGATGGATGATGCACCTTTAGGCAAAGCACTGATGAGGCTGCCTGGTATTACCTACACTTCGGTGTTGGTACTGATTGATGTCTGTTCTGGTATTGTGTCATTCCAGCTCAGAAGATCACAAGGAGCTGCTGAACTAGCCTACCTGCTAGTCAGAGGCTACATCAAAGAGAATGGCATTATGGACATTCTATGGAGTGACAGTGCACCAGCCTATCTAGCTGAAGCCACTACTATAGTCTGTGGCATGTTTGGTGTCAAGGATCGTATACAGAATTCACTTGGTTCTCACTCCAGGTTTGTGGAACGAGCTATTGCTGCTGTTCGTAAGGCTCTGTTCCAAGCTGAACTCACTGGAGACTGTATGAGTGATCGTGATCTGGAATTGATCATCGATTTCGCTCAAATTGATGTCAACCAGGTTGCTGTTACTGATGGTTCAACAGGGTTTGAACGTACTCGTGCTGTGAAGCCTAATACAGCTGAAGACATTGCTGCTGTGCATGTCTACACAGCTCAAGAGATAAATGAAAAAGTCAAGACTATGCAAGAGTGTGATGCCCAGATGATTCAGGCCATGCATGCTCGCTGCTCAGCTTTGTTGGCAGAACGTGGTATTCAACAAGAAAAACGTTCAAGGTACAACTTTGGAGCTAGACTGACGAAAGAGCACTCTAGGGAAGCTAGAGGTGCTGTTGATCACAAGTATGCCTGCGAAGGCATTGAAGTTGGACAAAGAGTATCCTATCAAGGAAATGCTTTTTATTTGATGCAGGAAGAAGAAGTTAGTCCTGGTCAACCTATCAAAGCTCTGATTAGAAGTTGCAGTGTTGAGAACGATGACCGTTGGGTTATGTTTGACCAGCTGACAGCTTTAGCTATTGACGAGCCACATCTGAAGCTCCCGAGATCAGAGTTTCCAGTGTACGAGCCCAACGACGTTGTTGCCTTTGTACACTCCGATGATGATGCGTGTGTTGAACTGGGTTTGGTTCAGAGCTGTTGTGACACCAATGTCCATGTACAGCTGCTGGAACACCGTCAATGCAAAACGAAGTTCACCTGGTTGCCTCTGTGGAGTAACACCAAGGTGACTAGAAGACACACTGCGCAGCCGGAAGGTTTTGAAGCTGTCTGCAAGGAAGTGAGTATGAGTATGATTCTGGGTAAAGTATCGTTGACGTCTGGCCATATGTTGGATGCTATGTCGTTGAACTTGCTGGAGTCGCTTGGTCTGTCGGTTGATGTCAAGGCTCACTGAAGATGAAGATGAAGATTGTTATCTGTTACCGCATGCTGAGAGGGGGATAGTATGGGGGTATTCCGTCCGTAGTGCGGTTTCCAGATATAGAGTGAAATATAGATGAAGCCCTGTTCCCGTTAGTATAATACGAAGACATGGCTTTTGATTCTCAGGTGACGTCGCTGTGCTCCGCTGCCTGTGCATGTATTGAGGAGATCCTCAGGTTATCAATTAAACCAAGTATCTAAGTGTCGCTCATTGTACTCGCTATCTACAATCAAAAGCCGTGGAGTTGTATCCATGGAATCCTTTACGCCGTCAGCCGCCGCTGCTGCTGACCCTTCTCAGGCTTCGCTCGACCAAGCAAGCTTTACTGAGATGTTTCACAGCTCACCAGCCGCCACCCCAGCGGACACTGGTGAGAGGTTTCGAAATCCCGCAGGCCAATTCGCTCCGCGAAATTTGAATAAGACTGAGCTGCCTGCAACCGAGCCTCGACCTGCTGTCGAACTAGTGTTCATTCCCGCCCTCGAAGGCGAGAAGCCTGTCGAACCACTCCCCAAGGAAGAATGCCCTGCCGCTGCAGGTGCATTTGTAAGAGAGAAGAAGAAAGGTGGAATCGCGCTGCGCTACGCTGCTCGTACCACAGCACAGAATCGCGGGGGGGCGATTGAAGATGCTGCTGCTTCAGTGCCTGTGATAGGCACGCTAGCCTCTCTACCTTATGAGAACAAGTTTGCTGATCTCAGTATGCTTGTAAATGAAATGATCAAGAAAGATTCGTCGTTCAAGTCGCAATGTGAGGAATTTCAGAAGCAGTTTGAGGAGTTATACGGTCCAAAACTGACTGCTGCTGTGTCAAAATTCCATCAACAGGTCCTGAAGGACATGTATAAGTTTGATGATGAACAATCCTCCGCTGCGCTTGCTCTCATCGCTACGAAAAAGTCTCGTGGTGGTGTACCAGACAGGAAGAATGCTGAAATGCTGATTGTTTTCTTTCGGCGTTATCTGGCCACTGATGATTCGAAAGTCGCTGAGTTCATTCTCACCGCTTCGCAGGGGATCCTGCCCACTGAAACCTCTGGTGTGATTGACATCTCTGTCGATCGTATCGGAATCGGTCGTTTAGAAAAGTGCTGGACTACTGCTGGTTTCGCTGATGTTTGGGATGATCTTCACCTGTGTTGGGTAGATATGTTTGAATCTTTCAGGCCACAGACCATCAGTCCTCAAGCTGCTAAGGCTGCTTATTTCCTGGTTTCAGCAAACTCTGGCCAAAGTTCTCGTCCTCAAGACCAGATCATCCATACTGACCTCACTGTGGAATCGATGGGTTCCTGGGTCGTGCGTGATGCTGCCTTGCAGGAAGTCATGATCAATGCTGGTTTAGCATCGAACGTCGACCTCAGTCTCAGAATTTTCGAGCAATGCAAGCAGGCTACTTTCGCTATGCATCCAGATGTTCGTTCTCTGATGAAATCGTTGTTGTCGAAGCAGGATGATATGGATCCCCACAGGATAAAGCTTGTGGATGGTATTCCAAACTGTCCTGATGCTGAGTGTTTGCAACGCCTGCTGAACCGCACACAGAAAGTCTGGAACGATTTCGGTGGAAAGAAAGTAACCAAACCTGCAGCCAAGGCTGCAGATAAGAAAGACGACGACAAAGGTAAAGCTGCTCCTGCAGCCAAGAAGAAGAAAGTCTGCCGACACTGGAAGAAAACTGGTGCCTGCAAGTATGGCGACGCCTCAGGCTGCCGTGATGGACTTCATTCTGAGCCTGAAGCTGCTGCTGCTCCAGCTGCTGCTAAAGCTGCTGCTCCAGCTGCTGCTGGTGCTCTTCCAGCTCCCAAAGCTCCAGCTACTGGGGTCACACTGACTACAGTGCCGTGCCAGCAAGAAGGCTGCACCGCCAAACTGCAGTACGACAAGGCTGGTTATGCTGCGAAGAAAGATGCCAATGGTAATCCTAACCCTTGGTCTGAACCGAAATGGTGCCCTGAGCATAAACAGAAGAGGGCTGCTGATGGATCGTTTCTTTGCATCGGCGAAGACGACGCAGAGGATGTGGACTCTGATGAAGAGCTGAGACGCTCCCTGGCTGCTGGTGAAGTATGTGATTTCGAACTAGAAGCTCACAGTCCAGCTAACCTGATGTTGGATGTTCAAGTCGACGATACCAATGTCAGGGTCGATGATGCTGCTGCTCGCTGCCCTACGGCAATCGAAGTAGCTGATGCAGTTCTGTTTCTCTGTACCACTCCAGCTATGCAAGACATTTCAGGGTTTGTTCACACAAAAGCTGTGAGTTCGATTCAAGCTCAAATTGAGACTGCTCTTGCCAGCTCTGACGATTTTAACCTGGACAATCTGGTTCAAGGTTTCGAAGTCGACTGCGACGACCTCATGCCGTATCAGTATGAGGAAACTGAGCTGATCCAAGTGTTCCAGCACCTGCTGGAAGCCCACTGCAAATGGACTGAAAAGTCAAGAACTGATTGGAGCTACGTGTTTAGTCACTACGATATTTCGGTTGTGATCATTCAGCAACTGAATATGCAGGATTCGATCATCCCTGATCTGATGATGCAGAGCCAGAGACGCAGGTCTCCAGTGGTTTCACGTATGGCCAACAGAATTCTGTCACAGTCAGGCGATTTTGAAGGTTGGACTGTGAAGAGCTCCGACGAAATGGTAAAGAAAGCTTCATTCAAAGCTGCCAGTATTCTGAGCAGCATCCTAAAAATACCTGAAAAGGTTCGGCTCGCTCACTTGGGTACCCTCTCAGTGAAGAGCCTATGCAAGAACTCAGGCAAATACTTGTCAAAGTCTTGCCTTGCTAGCCCTGGAACTCGGTTCACAGGTCAAACAGTCGATTATGATGATCTGGCTGATGAATTGACGATGATGATTGAGTGGGCTGTAGAGGAAGAACTTAATGATGCTCTTGATGTGCTGTCTGTATACAGCGACCAAAAGTTCACCAGTGCCTTCAGAGGAACCTGCACTGTGATGAAAGTTTCTATGGCTGATGCAGCCAAATGTGATGAAAGGTTGGCTGATGTCCGTACTCTGGTTGGTAGGCAAAAGTCTATTACTGAGGCCTTTGCTGCTGCTGCTAAAACGAATACCGATGAGCAATGCACCAGAAAAATATCCGTTATGGTCAGAGACTGTGATGGCCTGGTCATTGCTGCCAACTCACCTGGTGGTTTTGTGACTGCTCCAGCTTGTCTGGTACCCAGACTGACTGGTAACCCAGTTGCTGACATGGAACTTACACACTGTGCTGCATCTGAATTGCTGACAACCATTCTACGTTTTGAAGTACTACCTGACCACATTGATCCAGCAGATGGTCCCAGCTCACCTGGTGAGCCAGTGAGATTCGTATGCCAACTTGACTGCTCTGCAGCTGACTTGGTACATCACCCTCGATGGATGTGGCTACCTAAAGTCACTTGGTTTGAAACAGCCTGCTTGGCTGTAGAGTTTCGCAGAGGCCTTGATGATCTGAACGCTGATTTTGACCTGCTGTCACCAACAGGTGCTACTGAGAATGCTTCTGCTTCTGAGGTGTGTGCTGCTGGTGCATTTGTGTCACCAGAGAATGACAACTCTGTTGGTTCAAGTGGGCGAGTAGCAGACGCCTCTGTTTCACCTATGCCAGCAGATCACCAAGAATGGGTCAACAGAACCCTGAATGCTGCTCATGGTGTGTGGATCACTGACAGGCGTCGGAAAAGTAAACGTGAACGAATGGAGATCAAGCGTCTGGTCCAGTCACCTACTGGTATGCAGAAAGACAGATATGAGTCTGGAGCTTCTGGTACTGACGAAGATGATATCCGAAGTCCGGATTTTCGTTAAGCCTGGCGAGGCTACAAATTCACGTGCAAATGAAGAATGATGGCTCTGGTGCTGAGAAACATGACAATCGTCCTAGATGGTTTGAGAATCTCACACCGATCAGAGCCAAATATCGATTTGCACTCCAAAAATGTCAAGCTCGACGTTGGAGAGATGGCAATGTGCTTAGAGTTACTAAGAGTCGCTGGCAGAGGCAACTTTTATGGGCACTTGCTAAGATGGATCTGCTTTGTAGTGGTAAACGTTGGCTGGCAGAGGAGGCAGTCAAGGTTGGTGTATGCAAAATATTGCATGGGTGTCCGAACAGACACAATCACCAACAGCGTAACTCCAGTAATGGAGAAAACTTCAAAAACAAAAAAATAACTGACAAAAATTATTTCAATGGACGACCTGTTGACCGGAGCAAATCGTGGATAGTCAATGGTTCAAAACAACGCACTCAAGCTGCCTGCAGTGCCAGGCACTTGTCCAAGGTGTTAGAGTCTGATGCTTGCTTCCTGATAGCCAGTCTCCTTCACCGATGGAAACTACGATGGAGATGTAGTGTTCGTTGGAAGGACAGACAGCTGAAAGCTCTCTGTACCTTACGAAAATGGAAAGACTCTGCTGCTATCTTCACTGAAGTAGCCAGCGAGTTCTCTGAAAGCTTTGCTGCTCACTGTGTGTCAGCTGAGTTATACGATTATGCTGAGCAAACTGCTCCAGTTATTGACAATCGTACAGAGATCTATATTACTGAATTCGGACAAGCTGTCATTGATGCAGCAATATGTCCAGCAGTATGCCCTGTTGGCAGCCCTTCAGCTGAATACCGACTGGCATGTACTTTTTATGATGCAAATATTTCCGGTGATGGTCCTCCTGTATGGCTGTCGTTGATTACAGGTTGGGACACTATGTCCACTGTGAACTGCATTGTAGAATCCAGAGTCCCAGCTGGAGCTCACTGGATAACCAAAGGTGGTTTTGTGACTGGTGTTGGTGGTCAAAGAACTGCTGCTATAGGCACAGTGTTGCTGCCTGCTCACAAGATGACTTACCTTGGAGCTGCTCACAACCTGGAAGTCACTGTAGTGTCTGCTTTACCTCACGGTGTGGAGATGCTGGTTGGCTTGTCTGAGATAAATGCCAGAAACATCAAATGTGATCATCCTGGTTGGAGGGTCCATGTTCGTGATAATGGCGAGACAGTTCGACTTGACCTGGCTTCCAAAGTCGCTGCTAGGCAAAGAGCTGGTTTCAAAACAGCACTGTCTATGTGTGCTGGTATGCTGGTGGAGCCAGCAGTACTGCTAGAGATGGGCTGGAAGCTGGTGAAAGTGTTCGTGGTGGAGCTGATTGAGCTGCATCGAAATATAGCTGAAGCAAATTATGGCGAGTTGGTACACTTCATTGGTACTGACGTGAAGGATGATTTGCCTGATTATGTGTATCACAGTTGCGATTTTAGCTTCTGTGGTCCTTGCTGCCCTCCTTGGTCAAGGCTCAGAGAGCCTGCTCCAGGTGGTTTTAAAGAGCCTGATGCTCAGGTTTTCAGAGATTGCTGCAGACACAACTCCAGAGTGACATCCAAGTGTCATAAATTCCTGGAGACTGTGGTAGTCCACAAAAAATTGAAAGCTGATGAAAAGGAGCAAGAACGCCTCTGTGGAGGTGTGATTAATGAATTGAATGCTCTGGATGTTGGTAGTCCTGCCAGCAGACAACGACGATATTATGCACCCTCGGCTGATTGGGATCGGATTATGCATGACATGTGTTTGCACATGTGTCCTGACTTTGCAGCTGATGCTGGATCACGATTTTTAGCCTTTGAGGTCCCATGTATTGTCGCCAGAGGTGCTTTCACAAAAGCACCAGTGTATGTATGCTCCAGAGGCAGACCCAATAAACGGTTTGCCAACTCAGATGAAAGAGACAGGCTGCAAGGCTGCGTTGCTGGAATGAGCAATGGCAGTGGTCTGATTGAAGT
>Ga0209713_10000364_pt1 | contig 25303 bp, 33 predicted proteins | sample ArcOceMetagenome_3_FD_187444 | JGI IMG/M metagenome (GOLD analysis project Ga0209713, IMG submission 187444) | Marine eukaryotic phytoplankton communities from Arctic Ocean - Arctic Ocean- Svalbard ARC20M Metagenome (SPAdes) (version 2) | ecosystem: Environmental > Aquatic > Marine > Oceanic... | reverse complement strand
ATTTTGGTAAATATGCTGCACGATGCCAAGAGTTGAGTGATGCTGCTGAGTTGGCATTGCGTGAGGGCATTGCACAAGCAAAAAAGGCAAAAGCATAAACCTTACTGGGGGGGTGGTTGCCCCCCCTTTTTTTCAACTTGAAAACACACTCAGCTAACCCTTGCTACTAAAGGAAAACTGAAATAAGTTTAATTTTGTTTGACTAAAGTTTGCTTTTATGGAGTTGATACCCCCATATTTGCCATGTCAACAACGACAAAACAAAAACACTACTGATATGTCACATTACGCAAACATCCAACACGGGAACGCTCAAAGCCAAATCAAAAGCAATGCACGGAAGGCAATCTTACTGGCGCAAAAATGGGGTGACACATCCACTTCTGCTTTGTGGGACGCTACAAAAGAATTGATTTTTTCTGGTGACATCACTGACAATGATTACCCAACTGTTGCACGGATGGCTGTTAAGTTGTTCCAAGCAAAATAAAAATTCATCTGATTTCATTCAACCTTAAAACACTACTGATATGCATTTTTTCAAAGCCCCTGAAGCCATCTTCAAAATTGAGTTAAAAGCCAACGCCATCCACACCACAAACATTCTGAGACACTCCAATTTTGATACCAGAGAGAAAGTGACACCAAACCCAAGCGAGGGGTCTGCTCTGATGATGTTGTACAGATACGAAAAAGTCACATACTGCTGCCATCGTGATGGGACATTACTCTGGACTGGAAATTGGAATGCGGTTGACACCCTTGCTGCAATGATTTCTGAACAACTGGAGTGGAGTGAAATGGTCAAAATAATGAGATTCGCTGACCCCAATTTGTAAACCCACTGAGGGGGGGTGGATTGTCTGCCCCCCATTTTTTTAATCTTTTAAATCTGTCACATGACAAACACACACGAAACAAGGTTACTCTGGTACCTTGAAAACCACAAGAATTCGATTACGAGTTTGGAGGCGATAAATGACCTTGGCAATACGCGGCTTGCGGCAACGGTTTGCACCTTGCGCAAAAAAGGGTACGAGATAAGCGGTAAGACGGTCGAGGTGCCGACAAGATTCATTGGCAAGGCCAAGGTATCAGAATATAGATTGGACACAGCTATACGGCTCTAAATACAGAAAACATGAAACAAAAAATGCTGGATGCGCTTAAGAAAATTTCTCCTGAATTGTTGGGTACGTTCCAACAAGTGCGACTGGAGTCAAGGCACGTAACTGTAAGCACTCACCTGAGTGAGCCATTGATTGATTTCTGTTACAAGAATAAAATAAAAATGACCCCGACAATGGTCAAATTTATGAATGCTGAAATTTATATTGATGACGTTCTGTTTCGAATTGTGATTAACCCACAGGACAGGCCATTATGAGCAAACCAATTAAACGGGATTACCTGAGCGCAAGTGCGCTGAAATCGTTTGCCAAAAGCCCGAACCATTACATTCAGTACGTGATGGGAAAAACTGAAGCAAGCCCTGCCATGACTTTCGGAAGTGCTTTGCATTGTTATGTGCTGGAACCTCAAGAATTCGAAAAGAGGTACGCTGTCAGTCCAAAGGTTGACAGAAGGACAAAAGAAGGTAAAATGCTGTTTGCCAAGTTTGCTGAAAAAGCTGATGGTAAAGAAGTTTTAACTCCTGAAGACTTTGGGCAAATTCTAAATATGGACACCAGTTTATCCTGCCACTCACCTGCGAGTGAATTGCTGGACGCTTGCACCTCATTTGAACAGATGACAACCAAGCAGATAAATGGTGTTGATTTCAAGGGCATTGCTGACGGGATGTCAAATGACTTTATTCTGGATTTGAAGACATGCCAAGACGGAAGCCCTGAAGCCTTTGAGCGCACAGCGCATTCCATGGGTTACCACATACAAGCTGCTGCATATCGGCTGCTGTTCAATGTGGATAGATTTTACTGGGTTGCAATGGAAAAAAACGCCCCTCACAACGTGTCTGTGTACATGCAAAGCGAAGAGGCATTTCACAAAGCCAAGCACAGACTGTTGACGCTGATTGATGAGTGGTCGAAATGGGATGGTAAACCATGCAGTTACTCTGCCGAAATAATGATTTTAAACCTGCCCAGATGGGCGAAATAATTTACAAAATGGAGACAATCCAAAAAATTTTAGGAGTTGATGCATGGACGAGTGAAGACCATGGTCAGATGTACACCTTTAAAATCTTACTGGAAAATGGTAAGAATGGTGAAGTAAATGCGAAAACGAAAGAACGGTACACAGAAGGCCAGAAGATATGGGTCACGGATGAAGTAGCTGGCACGTACGGCCAGAAGTGGAAATTCTCAACAAAAGACCCATCACTGAACAGTTATTCCAATAACGGACAGAATACGGTCAAAGCTGAAGACCCCAAAAAAGACTTGAACATCACTGTCAGTTGGGCAATTGGTCAAGTGTTGCACGCTCAACCCTCACTGCTGGATGACAATGAAGAACTGATGAAACGTGCTGCTGAATTAATGAACCTGCGAGAGCATTTAAAAGAAAGTCATGATAACGGATAAACCAAACGCGGTGCGAGGCTTCATCACAATGTATTACGGTACGTATGAAAACCTCGCCAAAGTGCTGAACATTGCCACGGGTACTGTTGGCACATGGGCTGGAACAAGGCCCAGAGGATTGCTTAAATATTCTCCTGAGATATGTGCTGATTGTGACATTGATGCTAATTTGATTGTTCAGGTGGTTCGGGACCACATTAAACAAGGGCATGTCTGACAACAGAGGTTTATGGATACCGCCTGAGATATGGTGTAACGAGGGTCTGAGTTTGGTCGATAAGACCATTCTCGCCCTCGTCCATTCATTCACCGCAAACAGTCTTAAATTCTTCCAAACCAATGACACCATCAGTGAGCAAATTGGAGTCAGCCCAAGCACAGTAAAACGCTCCTTGCAGAAATTGGGAGAACTGGGGCTACTGACCTGCTTGGCTTTTAATGGGAGGACAAGGCAGATAACCTTAACTGATGCGGTTCAAATTGAACCATCTGCAAGGTCAAAAAGAGCTGGCAGCAAGGTCAAAGTGACCAAGCAGACAGGTCAAAATGACCCAGCTGGTGGGTCAGAAAGACCCTATATAAATAACCTTACAAAACCTCTTAAGAATAACGTGAAAAAGAAGGGGGTGAAAAAACAGGAAGTGGTTGGAATGCCTTTCGAAGATTTTGACGACATCTGGGGCCAATGGAAGGAGTATAAAAAAGAGCAACACGCCTTCAAATACAAAGGCAGTAAATCGGAGTTGGGTGCATTGCATCACCTCCAGAAAATATCAAATAATGACAGAGCAACAGCAATCGAAATCATTGGACTTAGTGTCGCAAACGGATACAAAGGTCTTTTCGCCCTCAGAGGTGGAGCAGCAACGAAAAAGCCAGACCTTAACGAGTTTGCGGACTATATCAAAAACGGGAGTATTTAAGGCCACAAACGAACAGGCGTGGATGGAAGGCACAAACGTAATGACTGCGCTCCGTCATGAGCCTGAAAAGACCAGACAAGCGGTGTTCGGGATGGTTGCCAATGTCAGCAATTATTTGGATTTGAAAAAACGGTTAAGCACTGTCGAAGATTATGCTCTGGTAACTGAAATGGTGTTTAATGATTTTCCAACTCTGAAGCTGGAGGAACTCAGACTGGTTTGCGACAGAATGAAAACTGGTCGGTACGGAGAATATTTTGAGAGGTGCAAAGCTGCTGAGTTCAGAAAATGTTTTACCAAACATGAAGAGCAACGCGCCCCAATACTGGAGCGGCAGAATGAGCAAATCACCAGAGGCACAGATGACCCGAACAACGTTCCTGAGTATGACGCGGAGGCGGCGCGGTTGGCTTGGAAGATGAAAAACAACCCATTTTTGATACCAGACAAGAACAAAAAAGAAAAAAAATGAAAGTTTTTTAAGTTTTTTTTGCGGTCAGCTAAGTCAAGCATAGCAAGGAACGAACACTTCTGTTCAGAAAGGTAATACCACACCACACAAAGCGGTTCTGCCTGTTAACGGCAGCTTTTGGCCCTTTACTGAAGTTTGGTTGAAATACACTAAAACATTGTTTAGAAAAGTTTTTTTGGAAGTTAAAGAAAGTTACCCTTACCTTTGTGGGGTCACCAAACGACAAACAAAAAACACTACTGTCATGTATACCAATACTGAAAACTTCTACAACGCTGCTACTCTCCTTGTAAAAGCATTTGCACAAAACGAGCGAAATGGTTTAAACACATATGAATTGAATGAGCAAGTTTCTGACCTTGTGTATTACGCCACACATCGGAAAGTGGCAAACGCTCAAGCTGTCAAGCGTTATTATGACGAAGTTGTTTATGCTCAAAAGCATAACATGATGAAATCACTTGTTGAATTTAGTAAGTGCATGGGACACGCTGCCAATTGTGTTGATGACATCAACCACGCTCTGGAACTGCTTTCAAACCCTTCTTACTTTGGCAAGAATTTACTGGAAGCTGAGGGGTTAAGTGATGACCTGATTTCGGAGGTGCTTTTCAATAAGCATGTGGATGTCATAAGAATGGCCACACGATTTGCTGAACACGCATAAAGGCACACTGAAGATGGCCTGAATGGCCGAAACGCTCAACGGAGCGTCTGTGTCAAACATTAAAACACTGCAAAGATGAAGACTGAAAGAAAAGCTGTTAACTTGAAAATGACTGAGTTCACAAAGATGTATCTGATGGATACAGACTGGAGTGATACGACCACCTTTGGAGGTCAACTGGTTGCCTTGAACAAAGCAACGCTGGCCTGTGAGGCCACAATTTTAAAGCTGGAACGCATGGACGACAACTGGTATAAATGTTTTCCTGAGCCAAAGTATGCCAAGCAACATCCACACCTTCAAACTGCGATAAACGAGTCAAGCCTTATCTGGCGCACATATCAAACTGACATTGATACAAGTATGGCACAACTGAAGCAAATCAAAACCATGTTGACCAAATGACCCTCTGGACACAACATGAAACAATGGCACTGGGAACGGTGCTGTTGTTCATTGCACTGGCTTGGGTTTGCATTCAGCTGTATGAGATTTGGAGAGATGGTTATATTCGCAAGACGGTGCATATCTGCCCAGACACAACAGAACTGATACGGAGAGTCATGGATACACCAAACGAAAGCTGCCAACTGCTTCACTGGCAGGTATTCAAGAATACGAGCCAATTGCAACACGACTGCTGGTACTTGTTTGAATTGAAGACTGGTTCGTATATTGTGGAGCAGTATGACCAAGAACTGAACTGGCAATTTTACGTTCCGCACACAGATTATGTCAGAAGTTTTGCAAAAGTAAAAAATGGGCAGATTCACAATCGCACTCGCTAAAGCTGATAAAGAGTTCAGCATGTATATCCGCAGACGGGACGCTGACAGTCATACAGGAAGAGCCAATTGCTGCACATGTGGCAAGAATGAACACTGGTCGGATATGGATTGTGGCCACTGGATAAAACGGGGGGTAATGATTACCAGATTCGACATACGAAACGCGCACGCCCAATGCCGTGACTGCAACCGATTTCAAGACGGAAAATTTGAGGCACACGAACGGCACCTGCTTATGCTTTACGGGTGGGCTGAAACTGAGGAACTCAGAGAAAAATCTAAGAAAGCTGATGACGCATTTCGCCCCAGCGTGGATTGGTTACTCAGTCAAATGAAAATGTACAGAACCCTGAATAAAGAATTATGAAAGTCGAACTGGTACCTCTGGAGGCTCTGGCCCCAAATCAAAACAATCCGCGAGTAATTCGTGACGAGCAATTTCAGAAGTTGGTGAAGTCATTGAAGGAGTTCCCTGAGATGTTGCAGGTAAGGCCGATAATTGCAGATTCTAACGGCATTGTGCTTGGTGGGAATATGAGGCTCCGCGCTGCACAAGAAGCTGGCTTAGAATCAGTCTACGCTGTCCATGTGGATTGGAGTGAAGAAAAGCAGCTGGAATTTATGATTAAAGACAATGTCGGATTCGGAGAATGGGACTGGGAGGCACTGGCAAACGAATGGACAGATTTACCCTTAACAGAATGGGCTTTACCAGTCTGGAATTTGGAGCAGGCAAAAGTCATCGAAGGGGTCAACGATTTGGACAATGATGAGTGGGTCGGGATGCCAGAATTCGAAGTGGCAGAAGAGGGGCTGAAAATCATCATTCGATTTGAATCAGAACAGGACAGGCAGCAATTTGTTGACCAGCACAAAATGGAGTTTAACCACAAGACGAATGGCGCTTGGTCGACGTGGCATCCATTCAAACCACAACGGGACAGAAACGCATTTCAATACGAATGATTCCGAAACGATTTATTCGGGTTTGGGTCGGGCCGAAACCGATACCAGAACTGTTCGAAGAATGGTGGCAGAAATTTCAAGACCTCCACCCAGATTACGAGTTTAAAACAATTCGTGGATTTGATGAGGTTCCTGTACCAGATTCATTCAAAAAAGCAATTGAAGGTTGCACGCATTATGCTGGCCAGAGTGACATCATTCGGATGCTGGCTTTATACCATATCGGGGGCATTTACGTTGATACAGATATGCTGCCCTTACGGAGCTTTGAAAGCCTCAGAAGTCAAGGTCAACCCTTTCTCGGAAAGCGCAGCGGAAAAGCATTTGAAATTGCTGTGATGGGGTCACCCAAAAACCACCCTGCATTCGGCACGCTGATACAAGCCTTTCCAGCGTATCATGAACGCAACAAACACAGAGCAACGTCTGTGGCAAGTGGTCCAGCGTTTTACAGCAGTGTGTTGTTTGGAAGGCCAGACGTTTTACATTTACCAATCAGGACATTTTACCCATTTGATGGCTGGGGAGGGCCAAAGAAATCATGGCGGCGCAAGATGTTTGAAGACCCAGCAAATTTTCCAAAAAAAATGCTTGCTGCTCATTTGTCAAATCATGGTTGGAACAAGATTTTCTGAATGACAAAATACCCAGTTTACATACCAAGCAAAAACAGAGCGAAATCCGCCCTTACTGCGCGGTGGTTTAAGAAATGGAATGTGCCGTTTTTTCTGGTGGTTGAACCAGAACAAATTCCACTGTATGAAGCTGAAGGCTGGGGTGATTATTTACTGCCATTACCTGAGGACGATATGCGGCTGTTGGGGTCACGGCTTTGGATACGTGAACACAGCATTGAAAATGGCTTTGACAGGCATTGGCAATTCGACGATAACATACGCAGTTTCAGGCGTTTACATAAGCGCGTTCGAGTGCATGTTGACCCATTGAAAGCCATCGGAATTGTCGAGGATTTTACAGACCGTTATACCAACATCGGAATCAGTGGATTCGATTACGAAATGTTTGTGGTTGACACATGCAAAAAACCGTATGTTCTGAACGTCCATGTATACAGCGCATCACTGGTAAATAATCGGATGCCATACAAGTGGCGACTGTATTACAATGATGACACAGACATCTGCTTGCAAGTGTTGCACGGAGGCATGTGTACAGTACAATTTAAAACGCTGATGGTTGAGAAAATGCGAACCTTAACTGTCAAGGGAGGCAACACAGATGACCTGTACCAAAGGGACGGCAGATTGCTGATGGCTCGAAGTTTAGAAGAGGTGTGGCCACAGTACGTTGAAACGGCTTGGCGGTTCGGAAGACCACAACACAGAATTAAGAAAAACTGGAACCAATTTACGACTCCGTTGAAACGTAATTTGGAACTGGATTGGGACGCAATCAAAAAAACACGATATTCGTTTAAATTGAAGCAGCATCGAGATACAGATTGCTGGCAAATGAAAAAATACCGAGATGAGCAAAACGAACAAAACTGAACACAAAAAAAAGGCAATGCTGAAAGCCTTGGAAGCGTCACTCGGTGTCGTTGCTCAAGCGTGCAAATTGGTCGCCATTGGTCGGACTCAATTTTACCAGTGGATGCATGACGATATAAACTTCAAAATTGCTGTTGAAGAAATTGCAGAAGTGGCCGTGGATTTTGCAGAGTCAAAACTGCACAAACAGATTGAAGATGGCAACACCACAGCAACCATTTTTTACCTGAAAACAAAGGGTAAGCATCGGGGGTACAGCGAGCATACTGTGGTACAGCATCAACATCAGCCAATCCTTGAATGGGACAATGAATGAACCGCACAAAAATCAAAAAGCATCTTGATGAAATCTTCAGCCATTATATCAGACTTAAGCATGCCGATGAATTCGGAAAAGCGAGGTGCTGGACGTGCGACAAAACTGCGCCATATCACAAGCTGTACTGCGGACATTTCGCAAGCCGAAAATACCTGCCAACACGCTGGGACGAACGCAACTGCCGACCACAGTGTTATGCCTGCAATATGCTCAGAGGTGGGGAGCAGTGGAATTTCGGAAAACGACTTAACAAAAGAAGTGCTGGCATTGCAGAGCGAGTCTTTGCTGAGGCAACAGGTGGACGCAAATGGACAACCACAGAACTCTGCAACATGGTCAGCCATTATCGAGAGGCACTTGTACGAGAAATCAGACGGACACAACGACAACGTGCTGGAGTTACGGAGACAACGATTAAGGTTGCTCACAGACACCGCGGACTGGCGATATTCAACCAGAATAAAGACCGTGAACAAGAAGTTATTTAAAGCAACAAAAAACCTGATATATGACCTTGACAGATGATTGGGCAATGAGCCAGATGGTGATTGATTGGATGAAGGCAAATCTGAGGCCCGATATATGTGTTGTCGAGTTGGGTGGAGGCACAGGAAGTTTTCGTATACATGAACACTTTGAAAACGTGGTTACGGTGGAGCATGACAGGAAGTGGGCGAAGCAATTAATTAAGGAGGGGCTGCCCGTGTTATATTGTCCACTCGAAGGAAGTTATTACCGCAAGGACGAACGCCTTTTAAAGCTGATACGCATGGCAGATGTTATCATTGTGGATGGGCCACCTGCTGACAAACGATTGGGCTTTTATTCTTATTTGAAAGAGGTGAGGAACAACGCTGTGCTGGTCTTTGATGACACCCACAGAGGGTACATGAAGAACTTATTACGGCACGTCACAATTACCACAATTCGAGATGGAAAACGTTTAACAACGATTCAACGTGCCAACAATGAAGACCGCCCAGCGTCCTCGCCCATGGGCAACAAAGCACCCACAGAGCGAGGAGATAAAGAAGCTGTACCACACACAGAAATGGAGGCTGTATCGCAAGCGTTTCTTGAGCATCCAACCACTGTGCAAAATGTGCGAAAGAAGCGCAAACGTGTGCGACCACATAATCCCAATAAGCATTCGTCCTGACCTCTTCTGGAGTGCAAGCAACCACCAACCACTCTGTGACAGTTGTCACAATAAGAAGCGTGCTACGGACGATTAGAATAAATCGAATGGGGAATGGGGGGTCGGAAAAAGAACTCAAAAAATCCCTTTCACCGCCATTGACTTGCTTTTATGCGGGCTTTCTAAGGCAAAAGGGTAAAATCTAACTGATGGAATACATGACCAAAGCCCAGCAAAAAAAGTACCACGAACTGGTCGAGAAGTGGGCGAAATACAAGGAGATTGATGTCAGTGATGAACTGCGTTTGGAAGTCATGTCCTGTGTCATTGTGGAGATGGAAAAACTGCAAGAATTTGTAAACGCAAACGGGCCGACTTACACGCACAAAGCCAAGTCAGGAGACATCATCAGCAGGGCCAGACCAGAGTACCAGCAATTGCAGGAGTGCAGGCAGCGTGTTGGGGTCTTGGTCGATAAGATGAATACAACCACAAGCAGCACCCATGACGACATCGGAGATTTCATTGCCATGTAACTGGCGAGAGGGCGATTTTTTTTACCAAGAAAAAGCAGACCATGCGATAAATTTCATCGAGAATTATTGCAGTCATGTCAAAGCTGTAAGCGGTAGATTTATTCTGGAAGACTGGCAGAAAAATGACATTGTCGGGCCACTGTTTGGCTGGCACAGAAAGGACGGTTTACGGAAGTACAGATTCTGTTATGTGGAAATTCCCAGAAAAAATGGCAAGTCCAGTTTGTCGGCAGCAATTGCCTTGTACATGCTGACAGGACTGAATGAGCAAGGAGCAGAAATAATCAGCGCGGCAGGTGACACAGCACAGGCGAATATCGTTTTTGATGTGGCCAGTGGAATGGTCAGCCAAAGCAAAACGCTGAACAAGGCTTGCAAGATTTTTCGAAACAAAATCACATTCAGAAATTCATTTTACAAAAGCATCAGTTCTGAGGCAAAAACAAAGCACGGATTTAACTGTTCTGGTGTTGTCTTCGATGAATTACACACCCAGCCGAATCGTGAGTTATTTGACGTTCTGACGACTTCAGTTGGCTCCAGAAAGGAACCTCTGATTATCAGCCTGACAACAGCTGGACACGACACAGCTTCCATCTGTTACGAACAGCACGTTTATGCCAAGCGCGTACTGGCAGGAGAAATCGACGACCCGACATACCTTCCTGTTATTTACGCGGCTGACCCTGATGACCCATGGGACGACGAAGAAACATGGAAAAAAGCAAATCCAGGATACGGCACAATCTGCCGAAAAGATTATTTCATTGACCAGCGAAATAAAGCCCGTGCAAACCCGTCAAACATTAACACATTTAAGCGGCTGAACCTGAACATTTGGACTGGCGCATTTGATGCATGGATTTCTGACGAAGAATTCATGCGAGGTGCTGCTCCATTGCCTTCAGATGAGGTGTTGAGAAAGCTGCCCTGTTATGGGGGTTTGGATTTGGCTTCGACCCGTGATTTAACTGCCTTTGCAATGGTCTGGTACGATACAGATAAATATTATCTGAAAGTGCATCAGTTTGTGAATTCAGAAGCTGTTGAGAACAGAAGCAGTGGGGGTGGTGTGGATTACAGCAACTTTCAGCGGGATGGTGATTTAACAATTACTGAGGGCAATGTCACAGATTATGATTTTGTGAAAGCATACATCGTCGAAGCGCATTCAAAATTCAATTTTCTGGCCGTAGGATTTGATAGAAAATTCTCGACATACATAACCCCACAACTGGAGGACGAAGGCGTTCCAATGTACCCATTCGGGCAGGGATTTTACGACATGAGTTACCCCACAAAACAACTGGAAATGGCGATTGTGGCTGGCAATTTGTTTCATGGGGGCAACCGCTGCCTCAGATGGCAATTTGGCTGTGTTATTTTGAGCCGTGACCCAGCGGATAATATCAAAGTCACCAAGAATAAAAACAAGTCATATCAGATGGTCGATGGGGTGGTTGCAACTGTCATGGCCTTTGGAGAAATGCTGAAAGACACTGAACGGATGGACAGTTTAGAAATTTTTACCTTGTAACCAGAAAATCAACGATTCGAATGGCAAATTTTTTCCAGCGTGTTGGCACGCAATTACGACGGCGCATTGGGTATTATGACGCAGCAGATTATGACATTCAGCAAGGTGTTGGCGCGCTGTTTGGCAACGCTGTAAACGTCACAGAGCGAAATGCCTTGACCATTGCAGCTGTTTACGCATGTGCAGCAAAAATAAGCAGCACAATTGCTGGGTTAGACGCTGAGATTTGGACAGATGAAAACCGCACCAAAATTCCTGCAATTTCGCATCCTGTTTACGAGTTACTGAAATCCAGTCCGAATGATTATCAGACTGCTTTTGAATTCATGGAAACTGTAACCAGTTACGCGGTTTTGAGGGGTAAAGGTTATGCTGTTATCGAACGGGATGGTTCAGGTTATGCAACTGCATTTCACTGTGTCGCAACAGAGGATGTTGAAGAGGTAAAAACAACCAGCGGAAGGGCTTTCAAAACCAAAAACCACGGTATCGTTTTTCCAGAGGATATGCTGGAACTTTACAACATGCAACGCAGGTCGCCAATTGCATTGCATCGGGACAATTTGGGCCTGAGTGTTGCTGCCAAAAACTTTGGAAAAAAGTATTTCGAAGATGGCCAGTTGACGGGTGTAATTTCTACTGACCAACCGCTGCGAAAAGAGCAGATGACTGAGGTGCGAGACAACTGGAGAGCGCAAGGCAGCGCAGGGGTTAAACTGGTGCCGCATGGATTGAAGTATCAGAGGATAAGTATATCGCCAGATGAGGCTCAGTTTTTGGGGGTGCAAAAGTTCCAAGCTGAAGAGGTTTGTCGCATCTTCAATGTGCCGCCATCTTTAATTTGGCTGGACAATCAAACCACGTACAACAATGTCGAGCAGCAACAGATAATGTTTGCCAGACAAACGATTGCCCCTTGGGTGCAGAGATGGGAGCAGGAACTGAACAGAAAAGTGCTTCAAAAACGAGAGCGCGTGAACCATTACGTCAGAATGAACATGGACGAAATGTACCGTGGTGACATGGGGGCGAGGGTCAAGTATTACGAAGGCATGACACGCCTCGGAGCGATGAGCATAAACGAGGTCAGAAACCGTGAAAACATGAACCCAGTACTGGGAGGCCAAACGCATTTCGTTCAGGTCAATCAAATCAGCTTAGACCAGTTTGGAACATACTCAGAAAATTTAGCCAATTCAAACAGCAGTAACTTGCCAGAAGAAGCACCAACAGAAGAAAATTCAGATGAACAAAAAAACACAGGATTTGGAGGCTGAAATTCGCCAGAAATATGGCGAAGATGTTGAAGTCAGAACCATGGAGTTACGAGCGTCAGAAAACGCTGACTCAGACAACATGGTACTGGAAGGATACGCAGCCAATTTTGATACAATAACAGACCTTGGATTCTTCCAAGAACGAATCGCAAAAGGGGCATTCGATAACGTCTTAGAAGACGATGTCAGATACCTGCTCAACCATGACGGAATGCCGCTGGCACGAACCAAGAATGGGACGTTGGAATTACGGGTCGATGAAAAGGGTTTGCATACCCGTGCTGTACTCAGTGACACGCAGCTGGGTCGGGACACATACAAAGCAGTAAAGCGTGGCGATATTTCCGAAATGTCTTTTGCTTTTGTGATTGACAAACAGGACGTGGATACAGAGCGCAATCTCAGAACAGTAACGGCAGTCAAGCGTCTGTATGACGTTTCAGCAGTGACTTACCCAGCATATCCAACCACCACACTGGAAGCGCGGTCAGCATTTGCGTCTCAAGACGCTTTAGAGGACAAACCACAGGTCATCGTTGCAGATGGGCAAGGTTACACCATACACGACCAGAACGATGAACCTACGGCGGCTAAGGAAGAAAGCGAGGAAAAAATAATCCGTACATTTACTGAAACCACATCGAAAGAAAAAAAGAAGATGAATATCAACGATTTAAAAGGGCAGCGAGCTGCTTATTATGAAGAGTTTGTCGCAATTGGCAAGCTGGTCGAGGCAGAAGGCCGAGGCATCACAGAAGCGGAGCAAGAGCGCGCCGACAAGCTGAATGGATATGTCGAAGAAATCGACCAGAAGATTCAGCACAAAAAGCGTGAACAGGAAATGGTTGCTCGAATGGCTCAAACAGGCGTTTCAAGCAGTTCAGAACAGAAGGATGTTTCGGCAACGAATTATCGGTTCAGTTTGACCCGTGCGATTAACGCAATTGCGAATCAGCAAAATTTGGAAGGGGCCGAAGCAGAATGGACAGCGGAAGCACACAGTGAAATGCGTCGCCAAGGCTTGCAGCCGAATGGCCGTGTTGCCATCCCAGCTTTTGCCATGCGTTCAGGAGCAGACAACTTCACAGCAGGTGGAGCAGCGTCAGGAGGCACAGCTTCAGACGGTTCAGGATTCGTTCAGACTGACGTTCCTTCAGCAATTGAAGCACTGCGCGCGCCGACAGTTATTGAAACACTTGGAACGCAGGTAATCAATGCAACTGGCAATTTGAAATTCCCACGGATTTCAGTCAAAGGCGGAGTAACTCAAGAGACAGAAATCAGTGCAGATACTGGTGCTGGTTTGGAGATGGATGAGGTGACAATGTCACCAATCCGAGTCGCCACGAATACCAAGTATTCTCAGCAGTTAATTTTACAGGGAGGCCCAGAAGTCGACCGTTTAATCGCTGGAGATTTGAACAAGGCAATGAATGAGCATATCGACACAGCAGCCTTTGCCGCTGTATTGGCAGGTGCTGGTTCTGACTTGACAACAGGTGGTACGGGCGATACAGAATTTGATAATGACATTGCTTTGGCAATGGAAGCAGCTGTACTGGCTGCTGGCGGTAATTTGGCAGCAGCGAATTACGTTATGTCGCCATTTGCTTACCGTCAATCAAAACAGATTGCACAGGTTGCCGCTGTCAGCGCGCAGTTTGCCAATGGTAAGTATAACGGATACGACCCAGTTGCAACAATGCACCTTGCTGATGAAACCGCTGGTTCAGTTGGCCAGATGATTTTTGGCAATTTCAACCAAGGTTTGTTGCTGGCATATTTCTCAGGAATTGACTTACTGGTTGACCCGTTCACCTCAGCAGGAACAGGTCAGATTATCTTGCACTTGAATCGATATTATGACGTTGCTGTTCGACAGGCAGGAGCGTTCTCGGTGTGTACAGATTTGAAGGTTCCATCGTAAGTTTGGTTCAGGTTAGGTTAGAATGGAAAGGGGGTAGGCATTGCGCTTACCCCCTTTTTTCTGTCCGTTACAGTCAGATGTCTTGGCAGATGACCCTTACCCCTCGGTAATGAAGTCAACCGCTTTCATGGCGTGCGTAGCAGCAGAGAGGGCCAGCTTTGGGTCGTTCTCCATTTTTGCAATCCATCCGTTCACGTATGCTTGGCCATTGTCAGTGTCAACCTCAAGACCACACAAGGCAATCAGCATCTGAGCCCCAATCTCAGCGACCAGTTCCTCCTTGGCATACTTGTCAGAGCCAAATGTCGTGTCCATGTTGGTAACAGCAGCACGCTTGAGGCATTGCTCCGCACCAGTGGAGTGTACCAATTCATGAAACAGTGTGCCGTAATAATAATCAGCAGTAACAAATGAGTTCATTTCAGGCATTTGCACATGATGCGCAGAGGGTCGATAATACGCTTGGTCACCCCCATGGCTCAGTGTTGGCTTGACAGCGTTTGGGTAATTGGTAAAGATGCCTTCAGCGCGTTCAATTGGCTCAACCACCTTTTCAGTATCGATTTCAACCTTGGGCCGTATGGCTTCAATGTTTTCGCATTCAGCAATGTTGAAGACGTTGAACCACTTTGCAGAAAAATTCTTTTGGCATGCATTGGGGTTGATGCCAGCTTTCAAAACAGCTTTCTCATTTGGGAACCATTGACCCTCAGGGCTTTTGAATGAGACAGACCAGAAGACCACAAACTCAGATTTAGCACCTTTCTTGACATTGCCACCCTTGTCAGCGCATTGCTTGTAAGTCAACCACTCGTTAAACTCAAAGCCTCGTTCAGCACATGCAACACTCAGCAACAATGTGTTCACACCCTTGTAAGGCTTTTCAGTTGCGTTGTTAATTGGCATCTCCATGCCCTCAGTGGCCCATGGTCGAAACCACTTCAATCCGTCTCGTTGCAATCCAGCAACAATCTTGTCAGTTACTCTTTGGTAAACATCAATTTTAGCTTCTTTGGTCATGTCAGTAGTGTTTTGTTGTTTGACTTGGGAGCAAATATAAGGGTAAGAATATTTAACTAACAACACTTGACCAAACTTTATTTTTGTTGAGACACAAAAAAGAGGGGCCAAGGCCCCCCTTTCAAGGTGGTTCAGAAGTTGACGCCCTTATTACAATGCAGATGGGTGGATTGCTTTATCCCGAAGCGTGTGGCCTTTTTCCATGTTTACAGTTTGGCTTTCCTCCATGTCTTTCAATCGCTCCTTAAGGGTTGCAATTCCCTCACGTTGCCGACGCAAATCTCGTTGCAGCTTTTCCATTGTTTCCGCATCATCTCTTTGCTCAAAAACATCCAAGCAATTCAGATTGTCTTTCATCGCATCTGTGTAACGCATGACCCGATAATCTTGTCGGTCAGTATGTATCATTTCAAACGTCACAGCCCACAGGTGGTCTTCATATACCCCCAGCCCCTTTTGAAAGGCAACCTCCGCAACGTATTCTTCTCTGGTATACCAAGCACAGTAAGCAATTTCTTCTGAACCCTTGGAAGCCCATTTGCCATTTCGCTCGACCATACTCCACAAATGAAATTGCCGTGTCATTACAATTTGGATTGCATCCAGTACAGCTTCTTTTTGGCTCCATCCGCTTCCGACGTATCCCCGTGAAGTGGAAAGGGGGTCGCATTTTTCTTTGGGTTGGTAAACTCCCCAGCTTCCAGAATACCATTCCAATTCAAATCCGCAAAGCAGTTGTACTCCCTTTTGACTTATTTCAGGAAATACCTCGTTCAGTTTGTCAGCGCAGAAAACTCGTTTTTTGTTTTCCATTTTCGTGACGTGGTTGGATTTAAATCCTTCCAGTGGGTGGTTAGCAGTGTTCATGTTTGAAATACTTTAAAATTTATATTCAGGTCAATTATTTATCGTACAACCGTTCCGTACTTCGCAAGGTGTTCAGCTTGTTCAATGGTTTTTATTACATGTTCCATCGCGTAGTACACATCCCAGACTCCTTCAATCTTCATGTTCATTTTATTGATTTCAGCAATCCAAATTTCTTCATCATTTTTATCTCCGTTGTCAATTGCAAAATCAATGTTTTTTATCATCTCCTTTTTTTGAAAGTTGAGGTTTGTGATTTCATTCTTGGCAGCGTCTCTTGTTTGTGTGGCAAAGTTCATGGCAGTGTATTTTTAAAAGTTTGTCGTTGTTGACCTCACAAAGGTAATGGTAAGAATATTTAACTACCAAAAAACATTTTCTAAACCTTGCTTTTGCATGGTTCAAGCGTAAATCCGTAAACTCCAGAGAACACCGTTTTTCTGCCGTATACAGAGTTTCTGGTGTTCGGAGGTGTATGTATACCTTTTCAGTCAGTTCTGAGAAACGGTTGCTATACTTGCGGTACACAGCCGACAAAAAATCTGAGTTTTTTTTAGATTATTTTTGAGCATGCTTGTAAAAACAACCTCGAATCCGACTTTGGATGATGTAATCTCAGTTGCTGACCTGAAGACCTTCTGTCGGGTCGACGGCACTGCTGAAGACACATTAGTCAGTAATTTTAGAGATGCAGCCATCAGCTACATCGAATCAGCCTGCAACATCAGAATCGGAGATGTAACAGCTGAAGGTTATCTGGACCAGTTCGAACCAACCAGTTTTCCGTTCGGGCCAGTGTCTGCAATTTCCAGTGTTGAATATTTGAACCAGAGTAATGTCCTGACGACCTTGCCTGCTTCAAAATATTATTTTGAAATTGACGGAAGTGCTGGCAGGATGAATTTTCTGAATTATCCAACAGTGTACAGTTACGCTCTGAACAGAGTGAAAATTAACTTTACTGTCGGTTATCCTGAAGCTGAAGTTCCACAGGGCATTCTGCAAGCCATTCGAATACTGGTTGCTCATTATTATGAAAACCGCCAACCTTCAGTGGTCGGCAAAACAGTTAATGCAGTTCCATATTCAGTGGATGCCTTGCTGAACAATTTCCGTGTATTATGAATATTGGCCAACTGGACAGGCGGATTGAAATCAAACAAATCGCCACAGCAAAAGACGAATGGAATTACGATGTAACAACGCAAAGCACACTGGCATCTGTTTGGGCCAAGAAGGTCGAACGCTTGGCTGGTGAACTGGTTGGAGAAAGTCAACTGGTAAGTCAGAATCGAGTGGATTGGGTAATTCGACACCGCACTGACCTTACGGCCAGCATGACCATTGTTTATGACAGCAATGAATATGACATTCAAGGAATAAAAGAACTGGGCAGAAAAGAGGGTCTACTGATACACAGTGAACTTCGAGATAATGCTTAATGCTAAAATCACCCTTGACAAGAGAGCAGAAAAACAACTGATTGCTGCTTTACAGAAACTGCCCAGAGAGTATCGCCAAAAGTTTTTGCTGCAAGCACAAAAAAGCAGTCTGAAGCCTGTTCAGAAAGCAGCGAAACAACAGGCCAAGGTTATGACCAACAGCGGCCCTGCGGCTGAAAGTATACGGACAGTAAAGGGTCGGTACGTCAAAGCAACTGGAGGCGCGTACAGCGTAATTGAACACAGAGATAAGCGGTACAACAGAACCAGAAAGTTGGGAAAATACACGATTCCGTGGAAAACCAACTATGCCAAAATTGAACGATTTATTATCAATGGAACGGCTGCTGGAACCAGAACTGTTGGAGTCAGAAAACGCACACGCAAAACAGGCGAAGTGTATATGGCAAAAGCTGGTGGCGGAAGTTCCAGCGGTTTTGTGGTTCGAGGTCGAGGCGGTCAGTACATGAAAGTGAAAAAAATCCGCTACCTTGGCAGTGAGGCGAACGATTATATGGACGTGGCATTTCGCATGCAAATGGCAAACGCTGAACGAAAATTCGCTGATGAGGTCTTCAATAAATTAGGAACTTTTGTAAGAAATAACGGGCTATGATTCATCACATAATAAACATTCTGAAAGCAGATTCTGACGTTACCAGTTACGTGGCTTCAGGTAATATTTTTCCGCTGATTCGTTTGCAAGGCTCACAGCTTCCTGCCATTGTCATCCAGCTGATTGGGGCTGACCCTCAAGACACAAAAGACCGCGCTGTGGATTATGACAAATACATTATCGAAGTTACCAGCTTACAAGACAATCCGCGCGAAGCATGGCTGACCTGTTTGGCTGTCCGTGCTGCCTTGGATAATTTTGCTGGCAATACAGATGTCGGTCAAATCAGAATGCAAAGTGTTGTCAGTGACGTTTTCGAATCCACTGACGTTTTTACTTTGACTCAACAGTACGAGGTATTCATGACTGAACGAACAATTGCAAACCCATGACAATCGGAGTACATGTAACGGCATACAGAAGGCCGACAATCACAAAGCTGGCATTCACTTGCTTGAGACGCATTTTAGACACCCTAGAAGAGCGTGGAATCGACAGCGTGGTGGTGGTGGGGGTAAGTGAGCCAAAGAGTGCTGCAATTGCCCGTAGTTTTGGTTTTATTCCCTTTGAAGTTCCAAACGCCCCGCTGGGCAGAAAGTTCAATGAAACAGCCAAAGAATTGCTGAAGCATGAATGGACGCACATGCTGGAATACTGCTCTGATAATTTAATGGAAGAACGGTATACTGATATGCTGATAAAACAGCTCGAAGCAAACGTTCATTACTGGGCGATGAACTGTTTTTACATGATGGATTGGAAAAGCAAAACAGTAAGGGTTTTTAACAACAGTGGCTGGAGTAATGTCGGCAGAGTCACGCGCAGAGATTTGGTCGAGAAATTGTACAGAAAACGGAATTACATATTTGAACCAAGACTGACCAAAAGGCTGGATAAGGCTTACAATGATGATATGCTGAATATGTGCAAAACGATGCCTTCATTTCCGAACCTGAAAACTCCGATAATTCTGGATTTAAAAAATGAAGTCAGCCTGAATCCATATCAGAATTTTAGCAGAAAACCAGAAAAATATCCAGTCGTATCTTTAGAAGGAAATTTTCCAGAATTAAAAACAGATAAAAATGGCGACGACAGGCAAAATACGCAGTAATGCAATCGGGGTTTACCTGAGCAGCGACAGGGGTTTAACAACAATCGACGACACAGCAGCCGACGACACTTACGAACTGGTTGCATGTGCAACATCAGGTTCATTCAGTGGGTCAATGGAGGTGCTGGATGCGACCACAAAAGACAATGATGGACAACGCGAAATCTTGACTGGTGGACTGACTTGGTCAATGAGCGCAGAAGGTATGGTTCAGTACAATTTGGGCGCGACTTTGACATCCAGTTTGGACTTGTTTGATATTTGGACAGGAAAAACAAAAGTTCGACTGGCTTGGACAACTGGCACCAGTGGCGATTACATGTATTACGGAAATGCATATATCACATCGTACGAAGAATCAGCTGGATTGAATGAAATTGCAAGTTATTCTGTTACCTTTGAAGGCGACGGTTCAATTACAAAAGCAACTGTGAACACCACAAGCGCGACGTTCACGAATAACGACGATTAATGAAAAAACTTCGAGGTCAGTTTGATTTAGAGCTGTGTGATGGCACACAGTTGGGCGTTATCATCAATATGTATTCACTGGGCCAGTTTCTGGCAGATACTGAGTACGAGTTGAAAGACCTCGAAGACGTTTTACAGGGTAAAAATGCACTGCGTTTTGTGCCGCTACTGATGTGGCATGGGGCGCAGTGTTTTTACTCTTTGAAAGATGCTGAACCGCCTTTGAAAAAGGGCGCGTTTTTAGTTTTGTTTGGCAGCAGTGACTGGGACACACTGACCAAGCAACTGTGGACAGCCTTGGAACTTGAAAGCGGTGAACCCGCAAAAAAAAAGACCAGCAAAGTCAAGACAAAGTAAACCCGTTTACTTTTCAGCAACTGTATTACCATTCGCTGTCCCATGGGGTTAATCCTGAACAGTTTTGGGCGTACAGTTTGGGTGAGTTGAAAGCTGTTTTAAAACGGCAGGAAATTAACGACAGAACTCACTGGATGCATACGGCACAACAGATGTCGTTGCTGTACAATATAAACAGAGGGAAAACGGGCAAAGCACTGACATGGCAGGACTTTAATCCGTACTCAATTGAGCCAGTATCGCACGCAAAACCCGCCGAACTAAATTCAGTTAATTTAGCAAGGTTTAATCGCATGACGAAAACGCTCAACAATGGCAAAAAGAACAGCAGCACTTAGGATTTTATTTGGGGCAGACACGAAGCAATTCGACAAAGCCTTACAGCAGAGCGTTCGGAAGATGCAACGTACAGCGGCAGACTTGCAAGCCGTTGGAAAAAACCTCAGCCAAAGCCTTACAGCACCGTTACTTGGAATTGCAGCCATCAGTGTAAAAACTGCTGCGGATTTCGAGTTTGCAATGGCCAAAGTTCAAGCGGTCAGTGGGTTTACTGCCGCTGAGATGAAAACGCTTGAAAAGCAAGCTGAATCGCTGGGTGCAACCACATCAAAAACACAGGATGAAGTAGCCCGTTTGCAACTGGAATTGGCCAAGCTGGGTAAGACCAGTGCTGAGATTGAACAAATGACCGAAAGCGTGCTTTCTTTGGGCATTGCTTTCGACCAAGATTTGGGAGAAACAGCACGGGTTGTTGGGGCCACATTGAACCAGTTCGAATTGGATGCCTCACAAGCAGGAAGGGTCGCCGACAACATGGCCGTTCTGTTCGGTACGAGTGCATTGGATTTAATGAAGTTCGATACGGCAATGCGGACAGTTGGCCCAACAGCAAACGCTTTGGGGTTAAGCGTCGAAGAGGTTGGTGCTGCCATGGGTATTTTGGTGAATTCAGGGGTCGAAGCTGGAACCGTTGGAACCGCTCTGACCAAGGCGTTAACGACTTTAGCCAAAAGGGGCTATACAGGTGCTGAGGCACTTACAAAAATAACAGAAGGCACTTTTACTGTTGCAGAAGGCTTTAAGGTTTTCGGGGACAGAGCAGGTAAAATTATTCCAATTTTGCAAGGCTCGACTGGAGCGTTGCAAGATTATGTAACTGCTCAAGAAGAGGGTTCTGGTGCTGCCCTCAGAGCCAGACAAATTCTGGAAGACACAGCGCAGGGTGGGTTTGATAAATTAAAGAGTTCAGCAAGCGCAGCTGCCACAGCAATTGGTAAAAAGATATTGCCGACAGTAAATAAGGTTGTAAAGGTTCTTACTGATGCCTTAAGTGCATTCGCTCAACTGGATGGGGGGGTAATTGCATCTGTCGTCAGTGTCGGCACATTTGTGGCCGCCATTGGGCCAGCAATATTTATAACAGGGCAGATGGTTTTTGCCATGTCGCAACTGAAATTGGCTGTGAATTCTGCTACCGCAGCCCAGATTAAAAACAACCTTGCTGTACTGGCGAATCCATACGTTGCTGCTGCTGCTGCTGTCTTGGCTTTGGCTGCTGGTATTTACCTTTTGAGCAGGAGGCAAACCAGTCAGGAAAAAGTTCAATCCAGACTGAATGCTGTTCAGGAAAAAGCAGAGAATGCATACAGCGCAGAAGCTGGACAAATTGAACTGTTAAGGTATCAGTATCGACAGGCTGAAGGCGATTTAGAAAAGCGCAAACTTCTGTTGGATAAAATGAAACAAATTGTGCCAGACGTACTGGACGATTTGGACGCTGAAAAAACCAGTTATGAAGACCTCAGTACTGCGGTTGATGGATATTTAACCAACCTGAAAAAAGAACTGGCTTTCCAAATTGGAAAAGAGGAACTGACCAAGGCATTAACGGAACAGATAAAACTCGAAACTGAGGCCGCAAAATTATCCGACAAGAGGGCATCACTGGAGATGGCAGCTGCAAAAGCAACAGCCGCATACAACGCAAAAGTTGAAGAAAGTGGTGAACTGATGGCCATTGGTGCAAAGACCACAATGATAAACGCCAACGCTCAGTTGGCAGCTGGGCAAAGTCTGTCAAGGCAGGAAAATGAAAAGCAGCGCGCCCTTACAGAACAGATTGCTTTTGTTGAAGGGCTGAAGGCAAAATACGCTGCTTTAACTGAAGAGATTGAAAGCGCAAATGTTGCCGCAACAGGCGGTGGAGGTGAAACCGAAACAGGCAGAGTGGATTTAGACCCAATCTCAGGAAAAGGGCTGAATCTGTTTGATGATTATAACAAAGCAATCGACGAAAGCAACCGCAAAACAAGCACTTTCAACGAGACGTTGCAGAAAATGATTGACAACCTGAATAAAACAAGGGAGCCAGTCCAAAGCACATCAACTGCCATCGGTTTTTTGGGAGAAAACACGCTGACTTTGGGGCAACAATTTGGCCGTGTGTTTGACAACCTTGCAGAAATTGGTATTACAACATTTCACCAACTCAAAAAGGCTGCGGCTGATTATGGACAGATGGTTGGCGGCGCATTGGGTCAGGCGTTCATTGATGCCAAAGAGCAAAACGAGTCGCTGGGTGATGCCTTAAAACGGACAGGAAAGGAAGCTGTTGGGGTTATCCTTGCGCAAGTCGTTGCCATGGCAATTCGGAACGCATTTGAGACGGCAGGAGCATCAGGGCCACTGGCGTTATTTTTAGCACCTGCGCTGGCAGGAGCAGCAGCTGGAGCGGCGAAAAGCCTGTTTTCATCTTCGGTTCCAGCCTTTGCAGAAGGCGGTATGGTCACTGGACCTCAGTTGTCTTTATTGGGCGACAATCCATCTGGAAAAGAAGCTGTAATTCCGTTTGAAAGAATGGGACAATTTCTGAGTCAGTTTGGTGGTGGTGGTGACAACAGCAACGTAAATGTACACGGAAGAATTCACGGCAGGGATTTAGTTTTGATTCAGGAACGAGGACTCAGAAACCAAACCAGATACAGATAATGGCGGTCAAATATTACAGCGACTTCAGCGACGATGACGGCCACGATTGGCACATTGTAATTGCTGACTCGACTTACAGCGGAACAAACCCGTTAAATTTTACTGTTGGGTCTGATGGGTTTGCGCTCAGTTATGACGGTAAAGACACTGACAGGAGTGCAACAATTCAACCCAGTACGGTCGAGTTTTCTTACTGGATTCAGAATGGAAATGATGACCAGTTGCTCAGTGATATTGCTGGCAGCGAAGAGGGTCGGTACATGGTCGAAATTTATGCTGGTGGGGCAACTTATTCTGCTGGTCATTTATACTGGCGTGGGACACTGCTTTCTGACATCAGTTCGTTTCAGGATGAGTATTACCCACAAGAATTTAGATTGCTGGCAATTGATGACCTTGCTGGACTCAGAGACATACCGTTTGAAACTGGTTCTTCTGGTTATGTTTCTCTGCCAGCATTGGTTGCTGGTATGCTGAACAAAATGCGCGTCTGGGACATTGCTGGAACCACACATCGGGCGACGCTCTGTTCTTGGCTTGAGGCTCAGGATGGCGGCGGAACTTGGCGAGAAATCTGGACGCATGGCAGGCTGAATATGGTCAGTTTTGCATTCACAGACACATTTCCAACCACATACAGAGAGACATACGAGTCGTTAGAGGGCATTTTAAGCTCGTTGGCTGCACGTTTGTACTGGAGAGCAAGCACCAACCCTTCTGTTGCCAGTGGGTTCGTTGTTGACTCTCTAAAAGCCCAACGGTATGACTCAGACCTTTTAACTGGGTTTTCACTGAACAACAGTGGCAGCACAAGTGCAACCACGCTGGCACGGCAGGAGGTTAATTTGGACAGTTCAGAAGTAAAAAGGCTCAGAGGTTTTACCAAAGGATTTCTGAACCCGTTAAAACGTGTTGAAAGGTCATTCAGTTATGCTTCAAATCCATTTGCTGTCGACCATTCATACAGCGGAACAACGCCCAGCGGCAGCAACTTTCACGACGGCAGTTATGCGGCAGTATTAAACCCAGCACCTACTGTTGAATATGAACAGGGAAGCCTCATCAGTTTACGGTTCAAAGCTGTATTTACGCACACGGCAGGAAGCACTGGAATTGCAGCGTTTAATTCAATCAGCGAACAAGCTGGTAAAATGCACATTCTGGTCAAGTTTAAAATCGGCCAATATTATCTAGAACGTGATTTAACCACGCAAGGAACCAGCAACACATGGGTCAGCGCAAGCGGTGGATATTGCCCCGTGTATTCTTACACAGAAGATGAGGCAAGCTGGGAGGCCAGTTCAGCTGGGACTTTTTTGGAGTTTATGACCCCTCCGCTGGTTTGGATTGAGGAACAATCTAAGACGTTCGACTTAGGATTTGACTGCCCCCCACTGCCAGCTGATTTGACCAGTGAAGACTGCACAATTGCCTTCACAATCCGACCAGTAGATGCTGATGGCCTTGCAGCGACATACACGCAGGAGATAAACACTCTGTTTGATGGTAATGAACCTCAGATACTGAACGTGGTTATGTATCCGACTGACGTGTATGAACAGAATGGTTCAAACATTACATTCAAGGTCGAAAATGCCTCAGCTGGAGCCAGAGAAGTTCTGAAACTGCCCAATGTTTTCTTCAGTGATAAATTAGGAAATTACGGAGGTGGACTGTTTTTGTACGTCGGAACAACCCGAACACAACCCAGCGAATGGCAGTCACCAGACAACCTGAATTTGAACGAAAATCTGCACAACATTGTTGCGAAAGAATGGCTGGAGGGTCAATCAGGGGTGCTGAAAAAAATGTCTGGAG
>Ga0209713_10000362_pt1 | contig 25364 bp, 19 predicted proteins | sample ArcOceMetagenome_3_FD_187444 | JGI IMG/M metagenome (GOLD analysis project Ga0209713, IMG submission 187444) | Marine eukaryotic phytoplankton communities from Arctic Ocean - Arctic Ocean- Svalbard ARC20M Metagenome (SPAdes) (version 2) | ecosystem: Environmental > Aquatic > Marine > Oceanic... | reverse complement strand
ATCTTTGCCAGCACGTCGTCCGCCAGGTCGAGCAGACTGGTGGGCGTCGCCTTGTCCACCGTCGTCTTGTTTCTCGTGATCGGTGCCATGAATCAATGACGTGTTGATTTTAATGCAAAATCAGACCGCAACCATTTTTGTTTAATTATGTGTTGATGTCTCCACCCCGGCCCTGCCTGCGGAGTCACCGAGACCCCCGCCAGACCAAAACCAGATGTGCTCTGCGCTTCAGGCTGTGCACTACTATCACTCACACACCTCCGCCTAATCGTCTCATCCAAAATAGGAGCGCGCGTGCCATCGAGACGGTCCTCGTCGAGCTCGAAGGGCACGACCCCGAAAAAAATCGGCGCGTGAAGCGGCGTGCTGCACGCTGCACGCTGGGCTTGTACCAGCCTCTGCTTCCGACACTGGTCAACCACGTCTTTTCCGCAAGGACTGCGCGCTGAGCTGCCCTCTCGCCCTTTGGCTGACGCTACATTTAGAAACTATTTGTCACCACGCCTCTATTATTAGTCACGCCTGTCACGCTCTCGCGATGAGCGCGTGCAGCTTGGGCACGGCGGCGCGGAGCGCGTCGAGGCGGAGCACGAGCAGCATCTGCCGCTCTCGGCCGGTGCCGTTGAGCAGGTGCGCCGCCTCCGCCTGCTGCGCGAGGCACTCCTCCTCCACGCGGCAGTACTCGGCGCCGCTGGGCAGCGCGGCGGCGGCGACCGCCTGCTTCTTGCCCGGCTTGCCCGCCGGCGAGGCCGCCGCGGCAGCCTTGCTGGTGCCGCCCGGCTTGGGCAGCTGCACGGAGGCGAGAAGCAGCAGCCGGCGAAACTTGAAGCCGTCCCGCTCCGCCTTGTCGTCCGCGTTCTGCACCGCCCAGTCGATGTCCTGCACCAGCGCGTCGACCAGGTTGGGCAGCAGCTGAGGCGGCATGTTGACAAACCGCTCCGACACGATCAGACCGACCGGCGCCTTCGCGTCGGCGAGCCAGCCGCGCAGCGCACCGATCGCGGCGGCGTCTGGCAGCCGCTTGAGCACGCTGGCGGTGAGCTGCTGCACGCACTTGACCTTGGCGTGCTGCTGCAGGCCGATCGCGCTCACGAAGCCGTAGACGTCCGTGTCGATGCTGTCGCCCTTGACGAGCGTGCCGACCGCCGCCTGCTCGCTGAGCAGGTCGGCAAAGCCACCCGGGTCTATTCCCGGCGGCAGCGTGGCGCCGCCGGCAAGGAGCGCGCGCATCGAGTGGTAGTCCTCCGGGCGCGGGTCGAAGAAGGCAAACTCGACCTGCAGATCCTCGGGGTCGTCGTCGCCGGCCTGGATCTCGAGCTGCGGCTCCTCCTCCAGCTCCGCCTCGTCCTCGTCGCCCTCCGCCTCGCGCGCCGCCGCAGCCTCGCGCTCCTTGCGCTTCTTGCCCTTGGGCATGACGATGCCGATGTGTGGTCCTCGTCGACCTCGCCCGGAGCGCGCGCGGAGCGCACACGGCGCTGCGCAGGCAGCGAGCCTTCGAACTCGTCGTACACGCGCCATCGCCTGTGCTTCACCAGCTTCACACGCGCCACGCCGACGCGATGCCCTCCAGCCCGCGTCGCTACCTCACTGCGTACGCGCTGTGGCTGTTCTGGCCGTTCTACCCGTTCTACGCGCTGTATCTCGGGCGCGACACGCACGCCTGGCTATACTCGGTCACCTTCGGCGGCCTGGGCCTGGGTTGGCTCGTGGACGGCCTCTGCATGCCGCTGTACGTGGCCGACCACAACGACTCCGAGGGCTACTTGCAGCGCGCGGAGAGTCGGCACAACGCCTGGGTGACCTGGACCACCTGGCTCTTCCCGGCGCGATGGCTGGTCCTCGCCGTGTCTGCGGGCGCGTTTGCGCTGCTCGGCGCCAACCTCGTCCCGGCCGATGCTGTGCTCGAGCCTCTCGTGGGAGAGCTGTTCGCACAAGCCACGGGCTCCAAGCTGAGCTTCTCGGGCGCCTCTGGCAGCAAGCTGGCCAACGGTCGGTTGTGGATCAACGGCCTCCGCCTCGTCGGCGCCACCTGCGGCGCGGCGGTTGGCTTGCGGCTGGCGACGCCGTGTGTCTTCACCGTGCGGCGCAAATGCTGCTTCCGGTGAGTGCCCAGCCCACGCCCCGGGCCCCATCGCCGCCACCCAGCCTCCATGCGAAGCCCGCTGGCGTGCCCGCCGGCCGACGCCTTGGGCCCCATCGCGCCTCCCGTTGGCCAGGCACATGTTTGGATGGGGCATCGGCCTCATCGCGCTCGTGGTGGGTACGGACGACTTCCTGGAGAGGGTCGATCGCGAGGGCTTTGCGCACCTGGCCATCATCGCCGGGCTCGGCACCTGGCTCGGGGCGCTGCGCGGCCGGCGCTTCGACCCGTACCTTGCGCCGAAGACGACGACGCGCCACTCGTTCACGCTGCGGCTGATGCGGCACGGGACGGTCGTCGGCATCTTCTGGCTGCTGTGCGGCGGCGCCTTCTACATGAACGGCTCGTTCACGTGGACCGACAAGGACACGGGGAAGACGACGACGTACACGGGCCCCGAGGCGCTGCACAGGGTGTACGTCAACACGCTCGAGCTCAAGGGCGAGACGTCCAAAGTCGTCGAGCAGCTGCGCGCGCAGTACGGCAACAAGACGTGGACAGAGATCCTGGCGGAGGTCCGCGAGGCCTTCGCCGACCCGGCGGTCGAAGCGTCCGAGGTGCTCGGAGTCTCCAGCTCGGCGACCGCCGCCGAGGTGCGCAAGGCCCACCGGGACCTCGCGCGGCAGCACCACCCGGACAAGGTCGGCAACTCGCCCGAGCTGCAGGCCCAGGCAGAGCAAAAGATGCAAAAGCTCAACTGGGCCAAGGAGGTGCTGCTCAAGGGCGTCGATTGATGCGCTGTGTGGTCACCGTCGCAACCCCGTGTAGCGCACGCAGTGGCTCCTGGCTCCTGGGTTAGACGTGCGTCGCCATGCCCATAGGTTGCGGGGGAGCCATCAGCATCACGCCGCAAGGCCGTGTTCATCGTATTTTTTTGCTGCAAAAATTCCAAATGTATTGACAAGCCTCACCGGCTCGACGAGAGACACATGAAAATATAGTACACACGGAGGTACGCACAGCATCATCTCAGCATCAGCAACGCAGTGTCTGCCTCGATGCTCGGCTTCCGCGCATTCCATCCATATGTTCTCTCATCCATATGTTCTCTCATCCGGGCAAGCGGGTCTCCGGCTTGTCGGCCTCGGCCTCGGCCACGAGCTCGCGCAGCTCGAGCAGCTCGGTCGCCGTGAGCATCTGCCCCTGCTCCATCTTCTGCTCGTACGCGCTCAGCCGCAGCGTGCGTATCTCGCCGACGCTCAGGATCTGGCCCTGCTCGAGCTTCAGCTGCAGCGCCGCGACCTCGTCGAGCCCCGCGGCGGCGGCCGCTGCACCGGCGGGCTCGTTGAGAGAACATATGGATGATGAGAGAACATCGTGGGGGCCAGTGATGACGACGTTGGCGACCGCCTCGCCTCGCTCTTCACTGAGATCCAGGCGGACGCGATATAGAGGGGTCCCCGGCGAGAGGACCTGCTTCTCGCTCACCTCGACCTTCGACGTCATCTGCAGGGCCAACTCAGCGGCGGCCTGTGCCTCTGCTGCCTCGCGCTCGGCCTGTGCGACCTTCTCCGCCGCCACCCTGGCCTTGGCCTCCACCAGCTCCTTCTCGAGGGTTGCCTCCAGCCAGCGCGTCGTGAATGCGAGCGGCGAGGCCGGCTGCTTCTGGAGGATCTCCTGCATAAGCGACTGCAGCATCTTGTCCACCTGCTGGTGCCCAAGATAGCTCTCCCACGCCCGCCGCTGCCACGCGCCTCCGATTGGCACGGGGCCTGAGTTGGGCTCCGACGCCGGCTGGCCCTTGGCGTGCTCGCGGAGCAGGTCGACCTCGTCTGCGCTGAGCATCTTGCCGCGCGCGAGGTTCTCCTCGACGGCGCGCACGCGCAGCAGCTGCTGCTCGGCCGCCGAGAGCATCTGCCCCGTCGCCAGCTTCGTCTCGATCGCGCGCCACCGCATCGTGTCCATCTCCTCGGTGCTGAGCATCTGCACCTTGGCCGGATCCACTGGCTTCAGCAGCTCCGCGCTGTCCGGGTCGAGTGGCGCGTCGCCACCGCGCAGCAGATCCATCTCCTCCGACGAGAGGAGCTTACCCAGCTCGAGCTTGGTCGCCAGCACCGATCTCTCTCGGGCGCGTGCAAAGGTGACGAGGTAAGGCAGGGCGGCGCTCGGGCGTTCCACGAGCACGGCTTGCAGCATCGCATCGACCATGTCGTAGCAGCCCGTCTCGATGACGTACGTGCCCAGAGCGTCGAGCTGTCGCCGCGTGGAGGCCTCGTCACGCGCCCGGTATGGTGGTGCTGCCTTCTTGCCCCGCAATCCTGGGAGCACCTTCTGGGACGCCGCGGCAATCGGAGCCAGCTTCGAAGGGTTGCGCCGAGTGGAGAGGGCTGGTGCCGATGACGATATGACGAGCGGCTTATTTGGCTTGCCCCAGGACATTTCTGAGCAGGAGGGTTGCGGGGGCAGCAGGTCCGACTCGACTCGCGCGACGGAGATGTACGTGCGGTCCGGTCTCCGGTCGGGCTCGGCGAAACGAACCCCCGCGCGCGCGCCTTCGCATTCCCACCGCGAAACGAGAAGCAAAGCCGCGAGACAAGCACATCAATTACAAACTAACGCGTCTACTCGTCGTCGTCGTCGTCCATGTCCGGAATGACGCACTCGTCGCCGTCCTCGTCGCACACGACGCCCTCGGGCGGCGCCATGAACGAGAAGCCGCCGTCGTCGTCGTCCTCCTCCTCCTTGGCCGCTCCGCCCTCCCCTTCCGTGGCGGCCGGCGGCGGCACGCTCTCGACGAACCGCGGCAGCTCGGCGCACGCGGCGTAGGCGGGCAGGCCGAGCGCGCTCCCCGAGGTGGCGATGTCGCTCCGGATGGCGGCCAGCAGCTCGTCGAAGCTCGGGAACTTGCGCTCCGGCCTAATGAAGCCGAGCAGGATGAGCGTGAGCTGCTCGCCGTAGAAGTCGCTCTCGATCGGGTCGAGGATGTGCGCCTCCGCGATGGTCTCCGGGTTCTGCGCGTCCTCAAACGTGGGCGACAGGCCCACGTTGACCACCGCCGGGTAGACCGCACCGCGCAGCCCCGCCCACGCCACGTAGACGCCGCGCGGCAGAGCGTCGAGCGAGCCCGCCGCGGCGGCGCCCGCGCCGCCGCCGCTGAGGAACTCGACGGTGCCGCCCTCGGCGAGCGCCGACGACGGCAGGTTGGCCGTCGGCACGCCAATCTGCTTGCTGCCGCGCCCGTAGCCCGACGTGACGCGCCCACTCAACAGGCAGAACTCGTCCAGCAGCGACGGTGCCTCGACCGGGGCGGCGCACGCACGCGCGCGGCTCGACCGACGGGCGGCGGCAGCCGGCAGCGGCCGTGCGCGAGACGACGCCGCCGCGCCCGGGACGAGGGCCGACACCTCGCCGAGGAGGGCTAACAGAGCGAGCGCGCAGCGCATGATAGCTTAGGTCGCGGTGTGCCTGAGACTTTGGCTTTCGCGCGCCTGCGCAGCTTTCGCCGTCACCGGTTTTTTGCCGTGCGCCGCGCAGCAGCCAGCCATGGCTCTCTTCGGCAACGTCTTCCGGAAGCCGTTCGTGGATGTGCTCAAGCTCTTCGCGTCGGAGGACTGGGCCCACGCGGAGATGAAAGGCGACGTGCAGCAGACCATCGACAAGGCCATCGGCAAGCGGGTCTTCGTCATGCGCGGCAAGACGGCCGCTGCCAACTATCTGGCGCTTCCGAAGGCAGGGGCGGCGCCGCTCGGCCTGGACGGCAAGTACCTCTACATCGAGCTCCGCCTGACCGGGCAGCCCTACGTGCTGCATGTGGATGTGATGAACGACGCCAGGTGAGCGACGGCGGTTGCGCATGGATGGCCACGGCACGCGTCGCGACGCCTTGCATGCTTGCGCTGCCTCACCCCGCTGTGACGTTCATCGCGGTGCACAGGTTCGTGATCCGGCTGTCGTTCAGCAACCGCTACACCGAGGTCAAGAGGGTGGGCACTGTGCTGCAGGTGCCGTCGGCCGAGCTGAAGAGCACGGCTGGCAAGTGGACCGTGCTGTGCATCGACGTGGCCAAGGTGATGCGCGCGCACCTGGGCCCGCGCGAGGGCTCCTACCTCTCCGTCAAGGGCCTCGTCGCCTGCTCGTCGATGGCGCTCCGCGCCGTCTTCCTCTCCGATACGGCGTACACGCCCGAGACGCTCCCGCGCGACTTTGCAATGCCGACGCCCGGCGGCAAGGCGTGGAGCGAGGTGCACGAGTGGGTCAGCCTGCCCGAGCCACTGGAGCCGCAGCCGGCCTCGACTGCGCCGCTCGCTCTCATCGAGCCCGTGGCAGCGCGCGTGCCGCTGCAGCCGCAGGCGCCGCCGCCCGACGCACGCGTCCTGCGGGCGGCCGAGCTGCTTGCGGGGATGCCGCCCATCCCCGCGCCGGCACAGTCGAGCGAGGACAACTCGGCGCTTCTCAAGCTGAGCCGCGTGGTCGGCTACTCGGGCGAGAAGCCGCGGCTGATGGTGTGGCTGCAGGAGGGCGACACGATCCTGTACGCGGCGGCGGCGCTCCTGATCATCCAGGAGCTCGACTCGGGCAAGCAGCGCTTCCTCCTCGGCCACACCGCGCCCATCTGCGCGCTGAGCGCGGCGCTCACCTCGACGCTGGTCGCGTCGGCGCAGGAGGGGCCGCTCGGCATCGTGCGCCTGTGGGACCGCGTCTCGGGCCTGCCGCTCGCGCTGCTGCAGGTGCACGCGTCGGACATGCAGGCGCTCTCGCTCTCGGCCGACGGCGCGCTCCTCGCCGCCGTCGGCAAGGATCAGCGCAGCCGGCAGCTGCTGGCGGTGTGGGACACGAGCAAGGCGATCAAGGATCCGAGCCCGCCCCTGCTGGACGCGCGCAGCATGGTGCACCACATCCGCGGCATCGCGTGGGTGCCCGCCGAGAAGCAGCCGGCCTCCACCCACGACGAGGAGCCGCAGCTGGTCAGCCACGGCTACGAGAACATCCGCTTCTGGCGGCTGCGCAAGCGCAAGGCCGGCCAGGGCCGCAAGCTCCACGTGTGCGGCATGCCGCTGCAGCACCACGAGGGCGAGATGTTCCTCGACGTCGCAATCGACGCGGCTCGCGCCGGCGGCGGCGGCGACCACGGGCTGCTGCAGCGGCGCATGCTCGTGGGCAGCTCGTCGGGCAAGCTCTTCCAGGTCGACGTGAGCCGGCGCAGCCTCGAGTACGTCTTCCAGCTGCACGACGCGCCGATCAACACGGTGCTCCTGTCGGCGGGCTTCGCGGTCACCGGCTCGGCCGACCACAAGCTGCGCGTGTGGCCGCTCGACTTTGGCGCGCACTTCCTCGAGGCTGAGCACGAGGGGCCCGTCACCACGGCGCACGCCTCGCCCGACGGGCTCAAGCTGCTCGTGGGCACCGCCACCGGCACGATCGGCGTGCTCGACGTGCCGTCGCAGCGGCACGTGACGCTGCTGCGCTCGCACACCGACATCATCTACGGGCTTGCCTCCGACCCGCACAACCGCGAGTTCGCGACCGCCTCGTGCGACGGCTCGATTCGCGTCTGGGAGCTCGACGGCGTCCAGCAGCAGCTGGTCGAGCTCGAGGTGGAGAAGGGCTGCTGCCGCACGATCGCCTACCACCCGGCCGAGTACGCGATCGCGTGCGGCTTCGACGACGGCATCGTGCGCATCTTCGACATCGCCTCGACGTCGCTGCTCGAGGAGTACCAGCAGCACGAGGGCAAGGTGCTCGCCCTCGCCTACTCGCACGGCGCGCGCCGCCTCTTCTCGGCCGCGTCGGACGGCGGCCTCTGCGCGTACGACGTGCTCCACTCGTACCAGCCGTGCCGCGCGTACGCGGCGGCGCCGCACGCCGACTCGCCGTGCCTCGCCGTGTGCGCCGACGACACCATCCTCGCGGTGGGCGGCCTGCAGCCCACGACGCTGCTCCTCTTCCAGGCGTCGTCGCTCGCGCTGCTGCGCGCGCTGCCGCTGCAATACGACATGCACGCCCTCGCCTTTGGGCCACGCCGCACGCTGCACGCCTCGACATCGGCGTGCTCGCTCGTCACGATCAAGCTGCCGCCCAGCTCGCGCGTCGCCGAGGCGGAGCTCAAGATCTCCGAGCACGGCGGCGTGCACCGCGCGGTGGCCGAGGCGCTGCACGTCTCCGAGAATGGCAAGCACGTCGTGACGGGCGGCAACGACCACGTCGTCAAGGTGTGGGACGGCACGCAGCTGGGCAAGCCGCCGCGCAGCCGCAAGGACAAGCCAGACGTCCAGGGCTTCGTGGGCCACTCCGACCACGTGACCAAGGTGCAGTTCTCGGTCGACGGCTCGACCCTTCTGACGGTGGGTGGCGGCGACGCCATCTTCATCTGGGAGTTTTGCGGTGACACGTCCGTCGATGAGGCTGCCCTCGTCGACGCCAGCCTCGAGCAGGCGGCGGAGGAGCAGATGCAGATGCAGATGCTGGCTCTCGAGGACGACGAGGGAGACTACGTGCCGACTCCCGCCGAGGCGCTCGGTGCACCTCTCGCCGCGCCGGCGGCGGCTGGAGCGGCAGCGCTCGCGGCATCGGTGGCCGCAGGGATCCACGGCAACGAGTTTGTGAATCCTGTGCCAGAGGAGGCGCTCGAGGCGCTGCGGGCACGGATGCGCATGCTGGACGAGGAGGTCATCGGTCTCACCGGCAAGCTGTCGTCGGAGAGCGAGAAGGCGGTGGTGGAGGAGGGCGAGGGTGCTGCGTATGACGACGAGGACGAGGAGGACGAGGACTATGTGTACGAGGAGGACGAGGACGAGGACGACGAGGAGGACGACGACGACGACGACGACGACGACGACGACGGTGAGTACTCCGCCCAGGAGGATTTCTACATCCCCAAGAAGCGCTTCCAGCCCCAGCCTGTGTTCGAGGAGCCGGACGAGGAAGACGCCAAGGCTGACGCGAGCCGCGGCGAGGATCTCGCGGACGATCCGCTCGGCGCGCTGGCGGAGAGCGTTTCGCTCGAGCGGCTGCTGGGCTTCTCGTCACACGCGCACGAGCACGTGATCTGGCAACCCAGCCTGGGCAGGCTGCTCTACGCGTCCGGCGACACGCTGATGCTGCATGACTACGGCTCCTCGCCCAGCCCCAAGCAGCTGCCGCTGCGCGCTGGCTCTGGCGAGATCTCGACGCTCTGTGCGTCCGACGACCAGGAAATGGTTGCCGTCGGCTCTGGCAGTGACGCTCCGATCGCGGTCTGGGCGCTGCTGCCAGAGGACGACTTGAAGCCTGCGCTGCACGTGAGGCTGCCCGGCCATCGCGGCGGCGTGCAGGCCCTCGCCTTCTCTCACAGCGTGGGCGTGGGCGGCTGCGACCTGCTCGCGTCGCTCGGCCTCGCGGACGGCACGCTGCGCCTTTCGCAGCTCTCGACGGCGCAGCCGCTGCTGCAGGCGGCGCTCGCGCAGCCGCAGCACGTCGTGGCGTGGAGCCACGACAACACCGAGATCGCAACCGGTGGCGAGGGCGGCCTCCACTGCTGGCGCGTCGGGTGGGAGGAGCTGGAGGACGAGGAGGACGAGGACCAGGAGGACAGCGTCGTGACCCTGGCGTACCTCGAGCCGCTGCCTCCGCGCGAGCCACCTCTGTCCGAGGATGCGACCGCCGAGCCGCAGCTGACGGCCGTCGTGTACCTCGAGGCGTACCACGAGGATGCGCCGTGCGTGCTTGCTGGCGACACGGCGGGCGGGCTCACGCTGTGGGGCGACGGCGACGAGCCGCTCGGCGACTGGGGCTGCGCGCCGTCGGTGACCGAGATCGACATGCTCCACGCGTCCGCCATCCCAGCGGAGGCCGGTGCGCCGGCGGACGAGCCCGCCAGGTGGATCGTCGTCGTCGCGGGCACCGGACCGCAGCGCGACGTGCTCCGCTGCCTGCTCGAGCTGCCCACCGACGGCAAGGGCACGGCGAGCCTCTCCCTGCTGGCGCGCACCTCGCTCGACGGCGCCGCCACCGGCATGGCGTGGAGCCCCGGTGCGACGCAGGGCATCGTCGGCACCGACGCGGGCAACATCTGGCACGTGCACTGGGGGAGCGAGCAGGCGGCAACGCCGCTCGTGAGCGCGGTGCCGCCGCCGATGACGCAGCTCGCCGTGTCGCGGCCCGAGGACGGCGCGCAGCCCTCGGTGATGGCGACGGTCAGCCGCGGCTCGGTCATGGGCGGCGCGCCGTGCGGCGTGCTGATGTGGGACGCGCAGCGCACCGGCTGCTCGTCGCCGCTGGCGCGCGTGCACTTCAGCACTGACGAGGCGACGTGCATCGCGCTCTCGCCGGCCGACGCGGGCGACGTCAGCCTGGCGATTGGGTACGCGAGCGGCGCGGTGCGGCTGCTGGCGGTCGAGCAGCTGGCGATGGAGCCGGCGCCGCTCTGCGAGCACAGCGACCCCGTGGTCGCGCTCGCCTTCGCGCCGGAGGGCCGGCTGCTCTCCGCCTCGGCCTACGGCGAGGTGCGCCTCTCGTCGGCGAGCGAGGGCTCGCAGGTCGTGCGGCTCGGCTCGAGCACCGGGCCCTTGCGCGTCGACTCGCTCGACGTGCTGCCCAGCGCGCCGTTGGGCCTCCTGCGCAGCCCCGCGGCGTGCTGGCTGTGCAGCACCGAGCAGCAGGAGGTGCAGGTGTGGCCGCTCAAGGAGTCGATCGTGCCGGACGCGGACGGCGGACCGAGCTCCAGCGCCGGCGCCCGCCGCAGCAGCACGTCGTCGGCGCCGCCCCTCGCGCACCTGCGGCTGGAGGCGGAGGAGCTCGTGAAGCTGCCGAAGGCGTGGCAGTCGTCCGGCTGGCGCTGCCTCGCCGTCTTCTGCCCATACAACCCGCAGATGATCGCCGCGTGCGGCGTGACGCACCAGAGGCTCGTCTACTTTTACGACTTCGTGCAGCAGACGATGCTGCACACGGTCGCCTTGAGCGAGTGGCCGACCGCCCTCGCCGCGTGCCCCTCGGCCCCGCTGGTCGCGGTTGCCGGCGCGAGCGGCGGCGTGCGGCTGGCGGCGCATCCCGTCGCCGGGCAAGAGCCGACGCACAACAACGACTTTGCGCCGGCGGACATGATGCTCCACTGCAACGCCGTGCGCTCGCTCCACTTTGTCGGCGACGACCGGCTGTACTCGGCGTCGGAGGACGAGGTTGCGCAGTGGCACTTCCCGCTGTTCGTCTGAGCTGCAGCGCGCAGCCCACACTCATATCAATCAGCACACAGAGAGCGACGCGCGCACCCGCATGTGAACTTTCTGCGAGTCGACCCATGGACATAAGGGCGACACAGGTCCGCCCGCCCGCGAACAGCATCTCCTCAACAGTGCCAGTGCGGTGCGAAGTGCGCATGGAGTGGGTCTAGTGCAGTTGTGGTGTTTGTGTCCGAAGCTCCGGGGGCTTCAGCCGTCCGGGGTTGTGCAAGAGAAGAGGTGTCGGTGGTATCAAAAAGACTCAATACTAAGCACGTGCTGACTTTCACTGACGGAGTTGTTCTTCGCCTTCAATCTTTAGATCGGCGTTTCCTGGTGGTTACGCCCCTTGGAGACGCGCGAAACTACACTACCCAAACTTGGTTGGCGAGTCGCGCTTGACCCACCGAGGACCCAACCGAGGTCTCGGAAGCTTCCGATCGACTCGACCGACTCGCCTACCATGAGCAGCCTGGGAAAGCTGCCTCCGATCGACGTGTCCATGGATCAGCAGCCGACGAGGCCGCAGCGCACGGCTGAAGCGCAGGCGGCGCTCGACGACGAGCTGGATGCGATCCACAAGGAGCTCGGCGTGCAGCGCGGCGCGGCGCTCAAGGAGGCGCTCAAGCCCAAGCTGGAGTGCCCGATGCCCAAGATTGAGCCAGCGACGCCGGACCTCGTCTCGGGAATATCTTGTCACGCTCCCGTCAGGCCTCCTCAGGCGGGTGAGCAGGACGCGGTGAGGTGAGACGTCTTGTGAGGTATGTGTAGTTGACTAATATGCCCTCTTACTGCGGCCGCGCCCACGTCACTCTTGCCACCGCGTCCGCGAGCCGCCAACTCCGAGCCCGCCGCTCGTGCGGGAAGGAGCCACGAACAGAATGCGCTGCCACGCAGCTTAGCGCGATGCTTCTCAGGGTTGAGCTGGACGACAAAGGGCAGGCTGTAGTTGTAGGAACCCTAGAGCAGCGCGCAGAGAGCGAAGGCGAGCCGACCGTCACAGCGCCGCTTGAGAGCGTGCGGTTGAGAGATCGGGACCCGCGTGCCATCGCGCAAGCACATCTGCCCTTCAACCACCACCTCGGCGCGTCCGCAGGCTGCATGTATCACGAATGCCGCGGGGCGCCTGGGCGCACACACTTTTTTTCTTACAGCACTCTCTTTTTTTTTTTTGAGGCAGTACCGCACTTTTGTGGATGCAGAGCGGAGCCAACCTTTGTGAACGAGCCGGCGTACTATCTAGTCGGCGCCGCCGCAAATAGACCTCGGCCCACCACGGCTTCTAGCCTCCGAAACACATGTGGACGCTATACTTGACCGCTCTCGCGAGCGAGGTCAAGTATCAGGCTTTCAACTCGAGCGACTGCGCTGGGCCAGCTGCCGCCTTGTTTTCGCGCCCCGCAGCCGGGTGCCACCACTCCGAGCAGAGCTTCGCGTGTAGTGGCTCGGACCTGCTCGTCCGCTACCACCGTGGCTGCTCTGGTGCACCTCCGACTCGCCCGTGCGAGATCGGGCCCCACGCACCAGCCTTCGACAACTGCGTGGTCGCAGCACGATCGGGTGTCTGCCAAGACGTGACTCGCGCCGCCACGACGCAGAGCTGGCGGCTAATCTTTGACTGCCAGCCCGTGGTGGAGGCCTATCCCTCGATCTCGGCCCGTCGGGTCCTCGCAGAAGGCCTGGGCAGGGATGAAAATGCCAACGCGACCTTTTGCCTCAACAATCTGTTCGAGGACAACGAGACAGAGGTGTCGCCCCTCTACTCGGTCGGCGTGGGCATGTCGCTCGTCTCGTCCACCTTCACCAACTTTGGTGCAAACGGTGCGCCGGCCACCACACCACGCCCAGCATGGCGAAGCCTTGCGCTCACCGAGGGCAGCTCGCGTGCTGAGACCTGCTCACCCCTCGACTGCCGCAGTTCAAAAGCTCGCGCTCACCAAGGAGCAGAGAAGGCCTGGGCCTGATCAGCGCCCAATGTACAAGGTGCCGCTCTGGGTGCTGGGCTTCTGTATCTTCGTGAGCGCGCAGGGCGGCGATGCGCTGGCGCTGCGCTTCGCGCCGCAGTCGGTCGTGCAGCCGGCTGGCTCCGTGGCGCTGCTAGCAAATCTCATCTTCGGCTGGTGGCTCAACAGCGAGCCCATCGGCAGGCTCACGCCGATTGCGCTGGTTGTCATCATTACTGGGGTGGCTTTGATCGTCATATTTGGGCCCAAGGGCACCGCCGAGTGGAGCGTCGATGAGATCTCGCAGCGGTGGACCGAGAAAGATATCACGGCGTACATCGTGTTGATGGGTGGCGCGACCGCATCGCTCCTGTCATTGCTCATCTATTACGACAGACGGCTCACGCAGTGCGCGCCACCCCGCTCCGCATGCTATCTTTGTCGTGGCCCGATTCTTGCCTGCCACTCACCCCCCGTTCCAACTGACGCAGACACGCGCGCCTGAGGGACAAGAGCCCGACGGCCGACGCGCCCGCTGCTGCGCCCGCTGCTGCGCCCGCTGCTGCACCCGCTGCTGCGCCCGCTGCTGCGGCACCAGCCACCGCCACAGCCGCAGCTCCAGCCGAGGCTCCCTTCGACCCGTTGGGTTGCTTGAGCGAGCGCGAGCGCAAGTTCATCCGGGTGCTCTACCCGTTCACCGCCGCGATTTGCGGCGGTTGGACGCCGCTGCTGGTGAAGCAGACCCTCTTCATTCTCTCCGCGGCCGTCGAGGGCGAGAGCATCTCGGGCAACGCAGCGACGTGCGCCCCAGCCCCTTTCCCGCCCACCCCGAGAGCTCCCCCAAAGCCCCTTGCTCCGCTCCCACAGCAGCACGCCGCTGACGCCGCAGGTACTGCATCCCCATCATGACCCTCTGCACTGGGGCGTGCCAGCTGACGTGGCTCGCGAAGGGGCTACGCCACGTCGAGGTGCAGATCATGGTGCCGACGTTCGCCTGCACCTTCACCATCTTCTCGATCATCAGTGGCTCGACCTTCTTCCAAGAGTTCAAGGGCTTCTGTACCGAGCGCATTGTCCTCTTCGCGATCGCGGTCATCATCTCGCTCGTGGGTGTCGCCCTCCTCTACCAGCGCGCGCCTGGCGAGGGCCAGCCAAGCGAGATCATTGCAGCGGCAAGCGTGCCAGTTGACCCATCGGACAAGGCCGGGACGCACGCGTCGTCCGCGCCTGCGACGGCGCTGCCAGCCCCAGGACCGGTGCCCAGTTCGGCCGAAGCTGGTGCTGCCAGGTCCTCGGCGCCCGGCATCCTGTCCAGTCAGAAGAGCTACCCCGCGCTGGCGAGCTTGAGCTGGCTGTCTGCCGCGGAATCGTTGGCATCCGATGTGCACCCATCACCGAGGCCCTCGGGGCACAAGCGCACCAACTCCTCGGGCGGGGCTGTTGGCGCCGTCCATGTAGCAGCTACGACGCGTCAAAAGCCCACGCACAGACGCACGCACTCGGAGCCGGTCCACTTCGAGTCCGTGACTGCTGCTCTACCCGCGACTGCTGCATCCGCGAAAACTGCATCCGCGAAAACTGCATCCGAGACTGCTGTCTGAGAGTGCAGCACTGCTGTGCACCCGATGTCAGCCACCTGTGGCGCGTGGGGTCCACGCGGCAGTGGCCGGTGGGCGCGTGTGCACTTTTTCTCTTCTCTCTCCCACTCCGCGAACTCAGTCGACACCGCGAAGGTCTCTGAGAGAGAGAGAGAGAGAGAGAGAATACACTTCATCTGAATGTAAAGTTATTGTGAGGTTACTCCCTAGTTCCACAAGTGAGGGCGATCTGTCCGCACGACGCCTCAGTTGAGCTCGAGCGCGCCCGAGACTACCAGCCGCATCACGTCGGTGCTCGTGAGGATGCCGACGATGGAGCCGACCTCGTCGACGACGGGGAGACGGTTGAACTTCTTGGAGACCATCAGCGCCGCCGCGTCCTGCATCGACGAGTCCGCCTGCGTTCCAGAGATGGGCAAGCTGGCTCGTGACGCGTGCGGGCTAGTGCTGGCAGCCCGTGGCCATGGGCAACCCGCCATGTCAACCTGCGGGACTCGCCGTGATCGTGATTGGGTTTGCAGTCATCGCCTCTTTCACCGTGTCGCCGAGCGCCTTCTCCAGACGCTTCGTATTCTCGGTGAAGCGCTCGGAGCGAGGCTTGCTGCCGAGGTCGAGCGCGCGCCGGCCGGCTGCACGGAACATCAGGTCGAATTGACTCAGAACGCCGACCACCTTGCCGTCCGAGTCGGTGACCGGCGCGCCGCTGATGTCCTTATCCGCCAGTATTTCAGCAGCACTCTGCACCGTTTGGTCCGGGGTGAGCGTGATGACACCGGTGCTCATGTAGTCACCGACAGGCTGCCGCTGCCCGGCCGAGTTGGAGCCCGTGATGCGCTCCTGCACAGCCTTCATCCAGGCCGGTGCCTCAGCGGCCTGCAGCGGTGCATGACGCGACGCACGGCACACCCTCGCAGTGGGCAGAGTGTAGGATGCCACGCCAACGGCGGAGAGGAGGACGAAGGCAGCGCGCGACGGCGACATGGAGCTGCTAATTTGTCAGTAATTGAAGCCGAGGGGGTGAAGCACGTAGCGCCGCGGCTGAAGTGTATTTAGCAGGCAGCCATTTAGGTTGCTTAGGCTGCCAGCTTTCCACAACCTTCCTGGAGAAAGCCAAAATCGAGTTCCGACCGCAGAAGCATGCACTATAGTTTCTATGCACGATCCAAACAAAGTCTTGTGAAGTTTGTCTGCAGGATGACAAGTGCCACGACCGACCTCTACGGTGGCGCCCTAACCGCCGCGCTTCCCGCCGGCTGGATCGACGCCAGCGACCTTCGACCCGTCCCGGACAACCAGGAGGTGTGCGACACGGCCTGCGCAGCAGCACTGCCCGCAGCGCGACGGCTAACGGCGCCCTCCAGTGACTCATGGCACGTGCGCTGGCGGCGGCAGGTGTGGATGGAGCGTGGCGGTGCGGAGCGTTCGCTGATCGTCGAGCTGATGGAGCAGCCCGCCGTCCCAGACGCCGAATGCGCCGCAATCCACTTTGAGGACCTGGCCACTGGCAACGAGGCCAAGCGCAGCGCAGTCACGAGCTGCACGCAGGTGGCGGGCTCGTCGACGCGCCTTGATTGCGACCCGCCATGCTTCCACCTGCATGGCGTGCAGACGCTTGCGGCGGGAGAGGGCGCGGAGTGCGAGCTGCAGGTGCGGCAGCATCTCTCGCAAGCGTGCCCGCCGATAGCATCTCATCAGAGCCCGCCCCGCTGCGCCCTGCTGCAGGTGCAGCTTCTTGTCGCCCGCCTCGCCGAGTTCAAGACCGACCTGCTCGTGTCGATCTCGCGCCCGGTGGCCAAGAGCCCACCAGCCGACGAGGCGGCAGGGGCGGCGGCGGACGATGTTGCGCTCGCGCTGTCTGTTCTGGACAGCATCGAGATCAAGGACAAAGGACTCTTTGGCGAGTGAAGCTGAAGTAGAGTGGTTTTCCCAGACATGAACATGTACATGTATTCACACGACCCCCAGACTCAACGCTGCACACAACCCCTCGTGTCTGCATCACCTAGGTGGGTAAGCGTCGTCCTTGCTCTCACGCCGAGTTGTGCAAAATCTCCTTCTCCGGACTCCGTGAATCTGAGTCAGCTGCGTGCGTGTACGCGAGAGTTTAGCCGTCGTCCACGCCAAGCGTGGTGCGCGTTTTCTGCCCCGGTGTGGGTGCTGTGACCCCCGGGATTATGGCTCCTGGTGTGCATCTTCTTCCAGCGTAAACAGCGTAAACAGCTTAGGCAAAGTATAGTAATGATGTAGCGTTCTAAAGCAATGCGCGCAAAAATGCACAAATCTTCGAAGACAGAGCTGGAAAGTTGTTGTGCATGACATCATCATCATCATGTGCATCCATCTTCATGTGTAGGTGGTTTTCTCCTATGCTGTTTAAGCTTCGGTTTAACGCGGTTTAACGCTGTTAGCTTCCCTCAACTACATACTTCGGAGCCCAAGCCAGAATTGGACCCCAACTGCTCATAGCCGGACCCGGTGTGTGGCCCGGGTTCCGATCGGAAAGCACTGATACTCCGCCACTGGAGAACAGCATGGCGTTGAATGCCACGGAACCGCCAGTCGACAAGTCCTGCATACCTCTGCATTCGCGGCCGAAGATTGTCTACAAGCAGCACCGTGCCAATCCACCGGCCCATGCGATCGCCTCCTTCCCGCAACGTGGTTGCAATGCGTGCGTCCGATGCCGTGGTGAGGCTGCTGCTGCGCTTTGCATCGGCTCCGATCCTCTTCCTGGCCACGCTGCCCGTCGCGGCGTGCATTCGGTGCGGGGTGCGCGGCCTCGGCTCCTACTACTGTCCACGGGCTGCCACCAAACGCGCCACCTACCCTGCCACGATCAGCGGCTCGACGCTCATCTGCATCATTGGCAACCTGCGCGGAGGAGACGAGGCCTGGAGGTCGATGGTGCGCCACCTGCAGCAGCCGCTCGGCGCCAGCTTGGCCCTGCTGGTCTCCGACCGCGACGCGACGACATACCGCAGCAGCGCGCTGTTTGCCGTGGCCAAATACGTCTGGCTGGTGCGCGAGTATGAGGACTGGGGCGTCCTCATCGACGAGCTGCTGGGCACGCCGACGTGGAGGGCGAATGTGAGTCTGCAGCAGGGCCTGTGGGGCGGCGTGCACATGCCCACCTGCCGGAGCTGGTGCGACGACAAGCGCAAGATCCTCAAGGGAGCAGGCGCGATCACGATTGCACTGCGCATGGAGCTTCTCCGACGCCTCGATGAGCTTGGCGCGACCGCGTACTCTCGCGTCGTGCTGACCCGTTCCGACTACTTCTACGCGTGCCCTCACCCGGCCATCGGCGCGGGGCCCGGTGAGGTGCACATCCCGGAGGGCGAGGACCACATGGGCATCAACGACCGTCACGCCGTCTTCACGTGGGAGATGCGTCGCCACACGCTCGGAGTGCTGCCGTGGCTGGCAGCTGGCGGCTGCTACGGCTGCATCGCCATCGAGGACGCCATGAGGAACTACTTTGCCAGCCTGAAGGGTGCCCTCAGCGTGTGCCGCTTCTCTCCCCCAATGTTCACGGTCGCGCGGTTCAACGAGAGCTCGCGGTGGCGGAAGCCGTCGGACCCTGTGCCGCTGAGTGGCACGCGGCTGTGGTGCAAGTACAACACCGAGTACGAGTGCGCCGCGAGGACCTGTCGGCTCGGCTGGCCGAATGAGCGTTGCCTGCCCCCCGACGCGCCCGAGTGGATCCGGCGCGGGAGCACATCGGGGCGATTCGACGCGTTGCTCGGCATGGGCGAGGAGCCGGCGAGAGTCATCGCTGCTGGGGAGGCGAGCAAGGCGGATGCGGCACTTGCGAGGTACCGATGGCTCACCAGCAACGGCTGGCTGCCCGCGGACGACTACCATCTCTTCAGGCAGGCAAAGAACAGGACACACAACTACGCGCACGGGCGGTGCAACGCCGAGTGCAGGCGGCAGATCTGGAGCCACCACATCTACAACGTCTACGTGAAGATGAACGATACGAGTCGCCGAGGGGCCGGCTCACATCGCCTCGGCCTGGCGTGACGTTGGCTGGGTCCGAGATCAGGGTGAGAGAGCTCTTGATTTTACTGTAAATAAATGCGCTTTTACGTACGCTACTGCTACGGATACTACCGTAGCCTACCTTTTCACTGTAAAATCTGCTGGACAGTCCGAGGGCGATGCGCACGTCTCGGTCTGCAGCTCGCCCAGCTCCTGTTCGGTCTCGGTGTTGTAGAAGATGAGCGAGAAGCGATCGCCGCCGGCAAAAGTGCGCACCCAGTGGACGTGCCGTCCGTCGAGGCTCGCGACCCGGTTGTGCGTATCCACCACGGCCACAGAGTGCCGCAGCTCGCCGCCGCCACCGCCGCCGCCGCCACCATCACCGCCACTACCGCCACCACCGCCTCCACCACCGCCTCCACCACCGCCACTGCCGCCATCCGGGTAGAGCGACTCGAGGCCAGCGCCATCCTCGTCGAAGCACAGCTCGCCGCCCTCGTCAAAGTCGCCGAGCGACACTGCCAGCTGCCGGCTTCGGTCGAATGCGTCGATGTGAGGCGAGCCCGAAAAGTTCTTGGTGACGGCGATTGCAGTGTACGTGAAGTGCGGGCAGGCGCAAGCAACCACCTCGTCGCACAGTTGTCTAAGCGTGTAGTGCGGATGGCGCGTCCCAAAGCGACTCGTCTGTCGGGAGTTCAAGAGCACCAGGTACGACTCGCTGTCGACCCCAGGCCGGTGGCTCTTTTCTGGCCACTTGAGCTGCCTGAGCTCGTCGGTGAGGGCGACCACCAGCTCAGGCGGTAGCGGCTGCCCACGCAGCCTTCGCTGCGCTCGTGGCCATCGCTCGCATGCTTTAGTCGCGGCGTCGAGCGCCGCCTGCTTCGTGCTGAGCTGTGTCTCGTCGCCGTCGCTAGGCTGAACGCCTGCTCGAGAGTGCAGCAGTGCGCAGCGGCGCTGGAGCTCGGCGATGGGCAGCGGTCTGAGCTGCTCGATGATTGGTGGGTCGGTGACGGTGTCTGTGAGCATCGTGAGCTGCTGATCACTGGCCGTCGGTCGTGTTAGCCCGGAGAGAGCTGCTAAGGGACTGCGCATGCATACATTGCATGCGCCCAAACTTCTCGGCGACTCGCCGACCGAATCGTGCTCTCGCCGACTGCACCTCGGCGCCGACTGCACCTCACGCGATGCTCCGCCGCGGCACCACGCTCCGGCGCGTCAGTGCGGCGCGCAAGGCGCCCCTCGCGCTGCAGTACGAGCCAGTGACGCGCCGTCGCGGTTGGGCCTGGGAGCTGCTGCGTGGCGCCGCACTCGAGTTGGCGCTCTGGGTGATCTGGCTCGCGCTGATCAGCATCGATCGGCTGCTGAGGTTGGTGCAGCTGCCACTGCTGGCCTTTGAGCGCGTGCCACGGATCTGGGGTGAGCGCAAGCGCGTGGTCATCGCGGGAGCGTCGTTCGGTGGCCTTGCAGTGCAGCGCGAGCTGGTTGGACGGCGCGACCTCGACGTGACGGTCGTCGACGTCAAGGACTACTTCGAGTACACGCCCGGCATCCTTCGCTGCTTCGTCCGGCCGACCCACCTGAGCGCGCTGACTTGCCCTCTGCCACGGCGGCGCAACGAGCTGCGAGTGGGCGAGGTGGTCGGTGTCTCGAAGGCCGCCGTCACCGTCGTCGAACGCTCCTCGGCTGGCCCCCGCCGGGTCGAGGTGCCATTTGACTACCTGGTGCTGGCGTGCGGCTCGACCTACCAGCCGCCTGTCAAGCCCACGTGGGCCGAACCGTCTCTCGGAGAGCGCGCCGCCTCCTGGCACGAGGCGCACAGAAAGCTCAAAGAGGCCGAAGACGTTTTGATCGTCGGTGGCGGCGCGGTGGGCGTCGAGCTCGCCGCCGAGGTGCTGCAGCAGTTCCCGAACAAGCGCGTCAGCCTCGTCGATCTGGCGACGTCCATCCTGCCCGGGATTCCCGAGCAGAGCGCCCGCTTCGCTCGCGACTGGCTCGAGGCGCGCGGCGCGGTCTTCCGACTCGGCGAGAAGATTGCCGAGATCGGCCAGCAGAGCGTCACCCTCGCGACGGGCGAGGTGCTCTTCGCCGGCGTCGTGTACAAGTGCGTGGGTGTCAAGCCCAACACGTCGACGCTCCGCGACTCGCCGCTGCTGTCGGAGCATCTGGTCGGCGCGCGAGAGGCGGTGCACGTCAACGCGCAGCTGCAGCTCGAGGGCGAGGGGCTCGAGCACATCTACTGCGTCGGCGACATGATGCGCCACGCGTCGCGCGAGCTCAAGCTCGGCCACACCGCCGAGCTCAACGCAAAGCTCGTCGCGCTCAACATCTCCCGCGCGCAGCAGCGGCTGCCGCCCCTCGCCTACCCCGAGGGCGCCGTCGGTGCGCCGACCTCGCCGCACATCTTTTGCCTCTCGCTCGGCCCGTACGACGCCACGCTCGGCTTCAACGGTCTCCTCATCCACGGCTGGCTGCCTGCGCTCGCCAAGTGGGTGCTCGAGTGGACCAAGGTGGCCGCCGCAGCCGAGCGGCCGGTCGGCGTGCTCTTCTGGGTTGTGGCCGACTACGCGTCCTGCCTGCTGGCGCGCACGGTCCTGCGTGAGCAGCCCTGAGGGCCACGCGCATCGTGCGCGGCGTGCGCCCCGAGCAGCCCGTGTGGTGAGAGTTTGTGAAGCCTCGACCTGTAGCTTATTGAGACACGGTAGGCAATCTATATTGATGATATTAATGATTATGTCGGTAGAGTGGCGTTGCGCACCGCATCCATCCACTCCTCGATGACCTCCGCCAGCTGCTGCGGATGCGAGCGGATCGCATAGTGCGACGCGCCCACGAAGACCACCGCCCGTTGCGTCGCCCCCTCGTCAGCTCCATTGCCTGCGTCGCCGCTGCCGCCGCCGCCGTCCTGTCCCGTCGCCACCACCTCGCGGATGGGCATGCTCAGGTGCTCCGCCACCTCGTCGTGGATGGCTCGCTCCATCAGCTCGTCCTCGGTGCCGAAGCAGAGGAGCAGCGGCGTGCGCGCGTCGCGCATCCGGCCGTAGATGGCGCGCACGCGGCCGTAGTCGGATGCGGCGGCGCGTTTGATCATCCAGAAGAGCTCCGAGGCGGAGGCGCGCCCGCCAAAGCCCATCACGTTGACCGACAGGAAGCGAAAGATGGGCCGCAGCACCGCCTCGAGCGCCGCGCTCCTCAGGATCGGCCGCAGCAGCGGGAACGTCTCGCCGTCGTCACGCTTGGCGATCACCTTGATGGCTCGATGCGGCCGCAGCCCAAACGGCGACACTAGCCCACAGCCGACGAATCGCACCGGGATGTCTGATGACGTCCGCTGCTCGAGCTCGGCGGCCGGGTCGCACAGCCCGAGCGCTCGAGCGAGCCCAGCGAGTGCGCGAGCGCAAACACGTTCAGCGGCTGCTTCACGTCCCAGCCCTCGGCCTCGGCGACGCCGCGGATGGACGCGAGCACTGCGCCCTCCATGTTGGCAGACGTCGGGTCGGCGTCCAGTGCCGCGCCGCGCGGGCTCTCGCCGTGCCCTGGGAGCTCCAGCCGGATGATCGCGACTTCCGGACCGAGGCACGGCGCCACGTAGCGCCAGTCGAACGTCGACCCCGGAGCACCGTGCCACATGCATAGCACGTGCCGCGCCTCGGACAGCCGCGGACCCTCGCGTGTGAAGGTGATTTGCGTGTCGAAGCTGGGCAGCGGCAGCCGATGCCGAGTCGGATCGCGCGCCGCTGGTTTTGAAGCTGATGAGAGGTGGCGAACGAGGGCGCGGCGCAGCGGCAAGACGAGTCGGCGTGTGCTCATCTGCACTACTGACTTTGGCCGCCCTCGCGTCGCGCGCGTCGCGATTGATCGGCCGGCAACGCCGCCGAGGAGCCGAGGGAGAGCCCAAACTCGACGGCCGCGGGAGGTCACACTACCCATGGCATCTCCGCGAGCAACGTAGCGACTATGATCCCCATGCCAGCCTCATGGTTCTATTCTGTCTAATCAAGGTCGACGACGTAGCAGCCGTCACGTGTTTCAGCCTCTCTCGGCTCGCGAGAAGTTTGCGGGGCGGGTGCGCGGGTCGGACGCGTCCGACGCGATCGGCCTCCACCGAACCCAGATGGCCTCCCTCATCGCCGACGTGCTCCTCGACAAGCTGCTCGGCGCGTACCTCAAGATCGGCGAGCGCAAGCTCGACTTCAGCAGTGGCAGCATCGTCCTCAAGAATGTTATGGTGCGCGAGGACGTCCTGGACAGCCTCGGGCTGCCGGTGGCGCTGCGCTGCGGCGAGATCGGCGAGCTCGAGGTGACCGTGCCGTGGACGAAGCTCAAGACCGAGTCGGTCGTCATCAAGATCCAGCGACTCACGCTGCTCCTGTCGCCGGTCTCGGAGACCGAGTGGGACGAGGTGGCCGAGCGCCGGCGGGTGGCGGCGCGCAAGGAGCGCACGCTGCAGCGGCTGCGCAGCCAGCTGCAGCGCACCGAGCCCGAGGCGGCGGCGAGCGCCGAGGGGCCGACGTTCGCCGAGCGGCTCATCACACAGGTCGTCAACAACCTGCAGATCTTCGTGACGTCGGCGCTCGTGCGGTACGAGGACCACTCGCACTCGCACAGCCCGTTTGCGCTGGAGGTGGCGCTCGACTCGATGTGGCTGCACCCGTCGCACGTGACGGCGCCCGACGCGCAGGGTGGCAAGCCCTCGGCCGAGGCGCGCACGCTCAAGCAGCGCGAGGCGCTGATCTGTGCGTTGTGCGCGTACGTCCTGCAGGGTAAGCACGTGCCGACCGAGCCGCTGCGCGTCACTTGCACGCCGGCCGAGATGGCGGCGCGGCTGCAGAGCTCGGGGCTCGCGCTCGACGCGCCCGCGGCGCTGCGCGCCAACCACCACCGCTGCGCGCTGCAGCCGCTCTCGTTTGCGATGGAGCTGTGCTCGAAGCCGAGCGGCGTGCTCGCTGCCTTCGGCGCCGCGCTGCCGCAGCACGTCGTCTGCCTCGAGACGGGGCGGCTCCAGCTCGAGCTGCAGCTGTCGGAGTACGCGCACGTCACGGCGATGCTCTCGTACCTCATCCGCTTCGAGGCGCTCGAGCCGCACCGCCGCTTCCGGCCGCCCCTCGGCCAGCGGCCCGCGTCGCACGCGCGCGCGTGGTGGCGGTACGCGGGGCAGGCGGTGCTGTGGCAGGTGCAGCAGGCGCGCGCGCCGTACACGTGGGCGGCGCTGACGCGGCGCGGCCGGCAGCGGCGCGCCTTCGTCCACCTGTACCAGAAGCTGCTGCGGCGCGGCGCCAAGGGCCTCACCGGCGCCGAGCAGGTCTCGCTCCGCCAGGTGTCGGACGACCTCTCGGCGCACGAGCAGATCCTCTTCGAGCAGCTCGCAGCGTCGCAGCTGGTGGGCGCGCCCGAGCAGGTCGAGGGCGGCCTCGCCGGCCTCTTCATGCGCCGCCAGTCGAGCACGTTCGACGACGACGTCCACTCGAAGCGCGTCGTGCAGCTCTCGGAGCCGCAGCGCGCCGCCCTCGCCGACCTCCTCGACAGCACCGACGACGCCAACGACGAGGCCGCCGAGCGTCTCTCCTTCGACGCGCGGCTGCTGCTCTCCGAGCTGACCGTCGGCGTGCACGTCGAGGAGTTCTTCCCGGACCTCCTCGAGGCCAACCGCCTCCTCGAGGCCAACCGCCTCCTCGAGGCCAACCGCCTCCTGGCGCAGCAGCCGCCGCCGCCGGGCGGCGCGCGCGCGCCCAAGCCGCACAGCGCCGTGCTGCGCGCCACCGTCTCCAACGTCGGCCTCAACGTGGGCGGCCGCCCCGACGGATACCTCGTCGACTTCTTCTGGGAGACGATGCAGGTCAGCCTCGATCGTGCGGGTGGGCCGGGCAACGTCGTGTCGTCGGTGCCGCTGGTCGCGCCCGCCCCGAGCGCGCACGGGCCGCCGGCGGTGCACGGCGGGCCGGCGCCCAAGCCCGAGCGGCGCGGCTCTCGGGTGGCGATGCCGCTGAATGTCGACTCGAGCGCCGCCTTCGCCGCGGCGCAGCTGCTGCACGAGCGGCCCGAGCTGTGCAAGCGCTCCGACGACGCGCACGGCAAGTCGCAGTGGCAGCTGTCGGTGCGATACGCGTGGGGCGACGCCGCCGAGATCTCGGCGCTGCTCGCGGCGGAGGCGGGGTGCTCGTACGAGCTGCACGTGCGGTGGCGATCGTCGGAGGAGCTCCACTGCCTGTGCAACCACCGCGGCGCGGCGGCGGCGATGCAGCTGTTGCAGCACGGGCTGGGCGCCGGCATCGACACGTCGGTGCTCCAACCGACGCCGTCGGAGGCGCCCGCCGAGGTCAAGGGGGCGCGGGAGGCGCGGGAGGCGCGGGAGGCGCGGGAGGCGCAGGCGGCGGCGGCCAAGAAGCCGAGCGGTGCGGGTGGGGGTGCGGTGGCGCTGCGGCGAGCGCTCGCGGGTCTCGAGGGGATGGCGGTGCACGTCCAGCTCGACTTGACGGCGCCGTCGCTGCTGGTGCTCACGCAGCCCGAGATGCCGCACTGCGACGCCATCGTGCTGCGCGTCGCGAGGGTCCTCGCGAGGAGCGGCCTCCAC
>Ga0209713_10000361_pt1 | contig 25447 bp, 18 predicted proteins | sample ArcOceMetagenome_3_FD_187444 | JGI IMG/M metagenome (GOLD analysis project Ga0209713, IMG submission 187444) | Marine eukaryotic phytoplankton communities from Arctic Ocean - Arctic Ocean- Svalbard ARC20M Metagenome (SPAdes) (version 2) | ecosystem: Environmental > Aquatic > Marine > Oceanic... | reverse complement strand
GACTAGTACATACATCTCCATCTCCCCATTCTCGGGTCGTGTTCTTCTGAAGGACGGGGCACGCTGGTCACAGCAACTTGTGCTACATTGGCTGTCCCGCATGCGTGGTCGTCTTGTGGTGGAGAAGAAAGGACGAAGACAGATGAAAAATGAGTAACCGTGGAGAGGAACGTAGCTGTGGAGAGGAAAGAAATGAATGACGTAACTGTAGAGCAACAGCCCGCTCAGGTACCCCTGGTGGCAAAGAGGACCTTTGGAGAAAGGAATGAGCAAAAACGGCACTGAAAATGCAGTCCGCGGGATCGGGTAACACCCCTGGTGGCAAAGAGGACCTCGACGGGGGTAGCGGAGCCGAAAGCGGAGGAATCAACGATAGGGGAGTCAAGGGAGCCACCGGAGGAGAACCGGGCACCAAGGAGACAGAGACGAAGAAAGACACGGAAAATAGCGGGGAAGATAAGGGTACTGGGGGCAACGGCGCCGGCATCACTGGACATAAAGGGGGAAACAGAGAGGGAGGACAAAGGGGTGGCGACCGGACGGACAGCAATAGCGAGGCCCGAGGTAGGGGTTCCGACGGCAACGATCACAACGACAGGGGAAAGGGAGACGGGGGCGGCAACAGCTACGGGCAGGAGGACGGCGACGACTGGACATGCGGGGCATGCACGTATGTCAAGACGAGGAGAGAGGCCACAAGACGAGGAGACGAACCACCTGAACTGGGAGGGGTACCGCGACCCACTCTATAAACAAAGCCTCGCCCTCGCGAGACGGCTACAGGCAGAAGCGGACCATAGCTCAAGCGAAGGAGGGGTAGGAGATTAAAGGGGAGCTATGTGTTCACGGCAGTATCTGCGGTTGATTCACTGTGCAGTGGTGTTGCTGAGTGCGCTGATTTCATTGTCAATGCTACCTAACGATTTCATCTGATTCAATATAATGGGTATTTCATTTAGTTTCGTTCAGTATAGTTCTCATGGTAGTTGTTGTTTGTTGAGTACTGCGTAGTCGAAAGAAAAGACGCGGTTGCGGTTCCTGTTGATGCGGTCCGAACCCAGTCAATTTGTTATTGGGAAGACGGCATCTTTCAGATTCTTGAAGTCTGCATGTACTGAGGTAACTTTTGCTTCCATCTTGAAGTAGGTGGCTGGCGCCTTGTCGGTGTTTTAACAGGAGGCCGGTGGTATAGTTACATATTGTTTTGCTTGGCGGCGGGGGATTTGCCAAGTCTTAGATTGAAACTGGGAAGGTGGTACCCTCCCAGTCCCCGCAACTTGTTGATTGTTGGGTACTGCAACGGATTCTTGAAGTCTGCACGCACTGAGGTAACTTTTGCTTCCGTCTTGAAGTAGGTGGCTGGCGTCTTGTCGGCGACTTAACAGGAGGCTGGTGGTATAGTTAAATTTTGAATTGCTTGGCGGCAGGGGATTTGCCAAGTCTGGGATTGAAACTGGAAACGTGGTACCATCCCAGTCCCCGCTACTTGTTGTTTGTTGGGTACTGCAACGTCGACAGAAAAGACGTAGTTGCGATTCCTGTTGTTGCCGTCCGGACCCAGGCAAATTGTTATTGGTAGGACAGCTTTTTCCAGATCTTTGAAGTCTGCATGTACTGAGGTAACTTTTGCTTCCGTGTTGAAGTAGGAAGGAGAAAAGATCAACCAGACAGCGGGTGCGTGGCGCATAGGTTAGTTTATGACAGAGCCGATTGCTAGGACACCACCACAAGCAATTAGTTTACTAGTACACAAAACCGGGCTGCCCTACATCAACTTGCCTGGGAACCCCGTTCATACATTTTGTGGAGTTTTTTGGTTTTTAATCCCTTGAGACTTTCAGGATCCACAGTCTTTGCCCACAACTTGATTCGGTGAATCCACTGTTCGCAAGCCGTGTCGGGGAGCGGACGCGCGGCGGGCGGACGCACGAGCATACAAGGGACCCCGTTAAGTCAAGTCTCGACACGCGTACATTAAGATGACATGGCAATCCCGCCTGTCCTGACAAAGGGTTGGCATCGCGCTGTACCTTTAGTTCCATGGCTCTGCGGGTTGGTCGAGCTTGCGGCTTTATCGGCCTGAGTATCATTGGGTCCGGCGAGGACTCTGTGAAAAAGGAAGCTTTATCGTGTAGGGGTGTAAGTTCAGGGTCGTTCTCCGCCAAAGCACCCGGTGGGTTGGCCGCCGGCTTCTTTTCGTCGTCGGGGCCCCACGACTGGGTGACTACCGAGCCTGTTGCATCTTGGCAGGGGTCGTGTTCTTTTGAAGGACGGGGCACGCTGGTCACAGCAACTTGTGCTACATTGGCGGTCCCGCATGCGGGGTCGTCTTTTGTAGTAATCGGCGTCGCAGCATCAACAGCGTCCTCCTCCTCGCTCGAGTCCGGCAGACGCGCGTTACGCCGCTTGTTTTCGCTGGATGACCTGGCGGAAGAGGGGGTTCTTTTTAGAGGCGACAAAGAATCCCGTGGGCCGGCAGCCGACGGATTTCCGTCGTCGGGGCACCACCCCTGAGCGCTAACCGAGCCTGTCGCATCTTGGCAGGGGTCGTCCGCCCTTGAAGTAACACCAACAGCGTCTTCGTCATCGCTTGAGTCTAGCAGACGCGCAAAACGCCGCTTGTTCCCGCGCGACGACCTGGCGGGAGCGATTTTTTGTATGGGGGTTGAATATTGATTCAACTGGTTCTTGATAGGCAAATCCCACAGGAGTTTTTCGTCTTCGACGACGAAGCCGTCGTCTTTATAACCAGACGTTAGCAGCTTGGCGCCTTCCTCGGCATCGTCTTGTGCACCATCAGAGTCGCTTGGGTCGCCACCAAGTTTTTTTGCTGTCTTGTCCTCAGCTGCTTCAGAATCGATCAAGTCGGCAATATTGGCGGCACCGGGGTCGGACGAGCCTTCGCCTTTTCTGATAACAACGCTGTCAGCAGCTTCCTCCTCGCCTTCGTCGTCGGACAACTCAGATCCGGCACCATCAGTAACGTGTTCTTCAAGGTGTTGCAAATCTTCGCAATCTATTATTTCAACTTTTGTTTCGTTTGACCCTGTTTGCAAGCAAGCGGGAGCGAGCGGGAGCGACGTGGCCAAAGCGGAGGCGGCAGGGGCATGGGGCATGAGGTATGCGTCCCACGCCTCTGTGTCCATTATCGACGGGTTAACCGTGCACGCTATTGATGACACATGAATACCCACCGTATTTCGGAGACAGCTTAATCGTGTAGGACCGGCGACTGTATAATTCGTCAATTACTTGATTCACAGTCACTTTGCCCTGTAACAACCCGTTCATAATCTCGTACGCCGATTTCCCACCATGCATCGTTTTGAGAGCCTGCGAAGAGATAGAATCAATCCGAACGGGGTCGGAATGACGAAACGACAGCATTTCAAACGTTGCACCGTAGACCACATCGGATTCCGCAACCTGCTGCGGCGCCGCGACTGATTTTCCTCTCAAGACGGCGCAAGCCATCTCACCACACCGGCTGTCCGTTAACGAAGGGTGGTAATCACCATCCAGTAGTTGGTTGACCGAAAGGTTGGAACAGCCTTCGCGGCTACACTCGAAGGCAATTAGGTTTGAATCTTGTGTCGCGGAAATGCGGCGTACTCCACGAACGATACCAACTCCAGGAAGAACACCTGCTTGCCCTGGGGCCGAACGAGCTGCGATATAATCGCCCATATCCTGAAACGGAGGCAGCGGTCTAATTTCCATGATACGGTCTTTTAAGACGTTGCTCCGTTGGAACGTGTCCAATCCCCTGGCGTTATGCAGCAGCCTGATTTGAGGCGTGGTGGTCGATAACTCGACTTGAAACGAAGATTGGTTGAACGAGCTCGCCGTCTTGATTCCCCTGATGTTCCAGGGAATGTTGACGTCAAATCCGGAAAACGCGGGGGTCTTTACGAGAGTTGCAACAAGCAGCCCTGTTTTATGCTTGATGGACGATATCATTGCAGCAGCCGTGGGTCCTTGGCCGAGGGAGCAAAAAGTAAGCCCACTGTTCAGAACCGTGGCGTATCCCCTGACTGGCACCCCCGATTCGTGCCTCGTGGCGCCGTCGATGTTGTAGAAGATGCTAGCAGTCCCTTCAAACGGTTTTCGTTCACCAAGAACGCGATCATCCCTTTTTGATACGTGTGCAGGATAGGTGTTGCGATCTGTAAAACCCAGTGAGGTCATGCGCGCGATCAACCGAAAGGCCTGTTTCTGGTTCGTGAGGTAGAGCACGTTGGCCAGATCAGTGGCCACGGACGCCCCTGTTAAACAAGCTTCGTACACGTCCTTATTAGGGACAGCCGCCGAGAAGTCGAAATCCGTCGGCGACGCAACGTGCCGGGCATTGCGTGCGGTCACCAGCCCATTAACTGGCATCGTGTGAAACTGGTGCCGATCTAAGTCGTCCAGGAATCCGACCAACTCTCGCTCGTTCGTCCTCACAGTTATTGGCTCGGCGCCAAACCGGTGGACCACGACGTCAAACACGGTCATATCCTTTGCCCAGGGGCCCTGTCTTCCAAGGATAGTAACGGGCGTCCCGCCGGCTAGCAACGCCTCGGCCCGTGCGCATCGGGGTGCTGCGTTGACCGGACAATGCATGGGTGCAACGCGCACGTGGCACGGACGAGCAATATACAAGGTCAAACTCTATAGCAAGCAACACAACCGGCGTGGGAGCAACAACCACGCGGGTCTATCTACCGAGGCGCGCTACAGCAAGCAATACAACCGGCGCGGGAGCAACAACCACGCGGGTCTATCTACCGAGGCGCGCTTGGAACCGAGCCCTTCGTGTTGAAGACGCGCGTGCATACCTTCGATTTGTCTCGAAGTATTATCAACCCTAAACATATTGCGAGGATCTGCGCGGACCGACGGCTTATGGCTGGTTGCAGGACGTTCTGCTCCCTGAGTATATGCGAGAAAGACAAAGAGTGTCTGCTTGAAAGCCAAACGTAATTCAGAAAACGGTAATAAGAAGACAAATATTTCACGACCAACATAACCGGTCCTAATTGTTTGACCATTCTGATTTTTTCCCCCCGTTGTGATCAAAAACAAGTCTTTCTTCCTCCTTTCGTTTTCGGAATAATTTTGCTGGCAACAACGGCGGCGGCGGGGACGGTCATCGCCGCCGGTCAACGGTCAACGATCGATCAGCTGGCAACGATGCTTTACGAAACGAGGCAGGAGGAGAGTACACTAACGTGCAAAAAAATCAAAATGCTCGGTCTTCGATACCACCGTTGGGTCTGGGAATTGTTGACACGAGCACAAACATCTTTGCGTCTTTTGTTGGTTGGTGTCCGCCGCAAAAGCCAAAGTCAAAGCCGCAACTCTCAACGGAAGATCTTTGCGTCTTTTGTCGGTCGGTGTCCGCCGCGAAAGCCAAAGTCAAAGCCGCAACTCTCAACGGTCGACCATGCATCGGCCGCGGCGTGCACGCGGTGCGCCACTTGACTTCCCAGGCCACCGCGACGTTCGACTCGTAGTTGAAGGGAATATAGGTTCGGGTAAAACAACAGTAATGAACGCACTTGCCGACAAGGGTTACAGCTGCTACCCGGAACCAGTTGGGTCGTGGGAGGGTCTACTTATCAAAGCTTCCCAGAACCCAGAAACCTACTCGGCCGATCTGCAGCGATGCATTCTCCTGGCCATGGCGAAGAGGAACGAAGAGGCGTTTGACGCCACAATAGGCGGCGGCGTCAAGATTTTTGAACGAGACATAATCAGCGCAATCCCGTTCATCCACTGTGCTGGCGAGAAGCATCACATATCGCACGACGAGCAACGCGCCTTGATCCAACAGGTAACCACTGCAGCTCAAACGCCAGAGTCCACCGCCTCCTTGGTGGTTTTCCTGGAAGCCCCGGCACAAGTTTGTTTGGCGCGCATCCGTCGCCGTAACAGAAAAGGCGAGGAGCGTTTACACGCTCCGTATTTGAAAGATCTGGGGGAAAAGATGAAAGAAAGCCTGACAGCTTGTTGTCGCGGGGAGGTGCCGTGGCGAATTGTTGATGCAAGCCGTAATGTGGACGAAGTTTGTGATGCAGTCGTACAGGAACTGTTCTCGTTTTTGGGGGCTCCGGGGTTAAAAAACGCCGGATCCGCGGAAGCTTGTAGAACAGGTGGTACCCACGTACACATGGTGGCAACCTGCGGAACGGACGGGGTGGGGGAAGAGACCGGATCTGGTTGCAGCGGGATCGGCGACCCTGGGGCGGGGGAGCTTGGTCTGCAGGCTTTGCTGGACGACGCGGGAAGCACATGCCATCCTTTAACGACGGCAGGACCGGTCGACGTCAGTTCGCAAGCAAATGAAATCATCAATCTACGTACAAGACCAATGTTACCGTACTTTAGAAATGGAACGGCCACCGTCGCAAGGGTTGCTGCGGAGTAAATTATAGTATCTGGTTATTTGAACTCCTGTCACGCACATTCCATCAGCAGGAGAAGAGAATCGCTGTATGTAACAGCACAGATGCGACCCGCCCACGGCTTCGTAGCACCTTGATTACTTCGATCCTCATCCTCCGCCTGTTAGCAACTTTACAACGGTTGATACAAAAAACTGTATTGTAAATTATAGTCTCTGGTTATTATAAACAGTGAAACACATCTTCCGCTACAAGGATAAGAGGACAGAGAACATTTGTATGTAACAGGACAAATGCGGCCCGCCCACGGCCTCGTAACACCCTGATTACTCTGATCCTCCTCCCCCGCCTATAGGTTGCTTGCGTTTCGTGCCCAGACGCCTCCACCCAGCCCCTCCAACCCACCTAATACAACACACGCCCCACGCAACGAAACTGGTTCCAATACAGTCGAGAATACATACTCGGTGTTCGGCACGACTTGCAGGTTCGTTGCTTTTTCATATTTTGATCTTGACCGGGCGTTTTGTTTTTCCAAAGCAGAAACTGTTTTTCTGTTGCAGGGTTAAGACACAAACAACGTCCACACCTAGTACACCTGTTATCCACAAAGCAGAGCAGGCCTTCCTTGTTCGTTGCATAGCTTTTGCGGTTGTCGCCGAGGCCGCAGTCCCATTCAACGTCAGCAACGGCTCCTGTGGTAGCACAGGAAGCCAGACTAGCAAAGCGCTTACCCAGTCTCCACAAATACACCCCGTTGTATTCGCACCTTTTGCGTACGGCATACTCCGAAAGCACTAGCGTCACAGCATATGCCTCGTTGGTCGACCCTCCTGCCTTCATGAAGTTGGCCGTTGCTAAGGCGTTGTTACGACCGTCAACCGCAAACATAAAGCAACCTTTGTCCACGCGCGCCGCGAGCAGACCGTCCTGTAAGCAGCCATCTGCCGCCCTCGAGCAGTCTTCTACACGCCGCCTCGAAGCTTCTTCAACCAGCCTAGCCGCTGAACTCGGTATCAACGAGCCACCAAAGCGACTATTGGTTGAGTAGGTGGGTCTAAACACCATGAGAGATCCTGAGACGTAGCCCTCCCGGCTTTGTACAAACCTCTCGAGGCTTTCGCGGTGTATACTAGTATAGTAGGGGGAGGCAATCAATGTGAAACGATTCGGAAAGGTACCTGCCAGAAACGGACTGGCATCTTCTAGTAAAAGCGTTACAAGGGCGTCGCGGGATTGGCCACCAGCGCGGGTTAGCTCTTCTTCTGTTGTTTTTAGCACCGACGCGGGAAACGCAAACCCGTGTTTAGTACAGGAAAGCGGCTTTCCCGCGCGTAGCGCTCTCAGGGATTCTTGTGTCCATGGATACCTCAACAAGAGTTCGTTGTATATTGGGTCACACCACAATCCTGACGAGCATTGGAAGGAGACGCGGAGTACAGGGGGCATACGGTTTAGCGACGTAAACAACCGAGAGTACCCAGATTGGGTCACACCACAATCCTGCGAGCATTGGAAGGAGACGCGGAGTACAGAGGGCATACGGTTTAGCGACGTAAACAACCGAGAGTACCCAGGTTGGGTTGGGGCAGCCATTGCATTGGGGCCGGACACCACTTGATCCACACAAATTGAGTCCTACCGCGTATAATATTTTTTCGATGAAAGGCAATTGCGCAGCCCAACAGTCTAGTCACGAGGAGCAGCCACTTCCTAGAAAGGAACAGACACATATGAGCGATTCCTTGGCTGTCATATACGACGTTTGCCAAGGATCGCCCCTCGAGAATAATGACGGCCATCATATCAGCGTTTAACCCAGCAAACGTCACCGGCCCAAAGAGGGCAGTACTTGACAAGTCTCTTGACCCCATTGCAGTGGCGGGTGGGCGAGCCAGGAGCCTCCTTTTTCTGCGAGAACACGTAGGTGCGAATACAACGGCGTGTATTTGTGGAGACTGGTCCCTTTAACAACGGTATAAACAAGGAATAGCCCATCTTGCTCGCAACGGTGACAACGGTTCACAAATCCAGCCATTTATGTTCGCGCCAGTAAAAAGTCCGCCGGATAGTACCTGTAGAACGAGATTAGATTAGATTAGACTAACATGAAACATTTCTATTCTCACCAGTAAAAAGGCCCCAGGATAGTACCTGTACAAAATTCAGGTACACCATATAGGATAGGACCAGTACAAAATCCAGAAAACCAGTACGAATTTGGCACAGCTGAGGTCGGATTTTGAAGTTTGAACGGAATTGCTGCGAGCATGGCCGCTGTCACCGTCGCAGGACCAATCGACTTGAGTTCGCAAGCAAATGAAATCTTCGATCCGGGTACAAGACCAATGTTACCGTACCATAATAACGGAACGGCGACCGTCGGGGCAGTTCACGACACCGCGACCAACGTTATCGCTGTGGCGTCAGACGAGGCTGAAAAGGCTGCCGCAGCAACATGCGCCGCCGTCCCTGTAAAAGGCGGTTACTTCTTTTGGGGGTCCGACGCGCACAGCCCTGCCTTCACCAGATCCCCGGCATACTTCAATAAGTGTATGCTTACTTTATCTTCAGTGGATGAGCGTGGTGTCACTACCGTCCATGGGTATTATCCTCCCGCGCGTCCTCCTGCACCACCCGCATTACCCGTCCCCGATTTCGGGGGTACCAGGTTTCGCAACACGCCTATTCAAATTAAAAGTCGTAAAGGTAAAAGACTCGGAAGGCCCCACAAACAGATCGACGCTCAGGACCTCGTCGACAGGATGATGGTGACCGCGGCGCAATTCACACTTCTAAGGAAATGTTAGTCAAACGATACGGGGAGGGAAGGGTGACTGGCTTGGGGGCGCGCCTATGTGTGTTCCTGCGGCGGCTAAAGCACTAACGGTTGTTCTGTCGATGTTGGGGTGCTGTGATCATTGTGATCAGATGGCGTTTTCGAACCGGCAGATCTGGAAGCACACGTCAATGAAGGATTTGCTCGTGTGTACCGTTGCCCGGGGACATTCGGCGGCTCAATGCAAAGTGTAGACCCCGCCGCCGTCCCAGGATACGAGAACTGGTACCTTACTCTGATCCCCTTTGGTGGGGAGGAACAGTGTTCAGTTGGTCACGGAATTGAAGTGATGGGCGCGCAGCTGGTTGCCATCGCTCTGAGTGGGGGGACTACCACCGTTTGTGCACCCTCTGGTGGGCCCCCCGGAACAGATGGACTCGCTGGTCTAGTACAAATCCAGTTTATTCATGATCACCTGTGTGTGTCCAGCGAGCAGGGTACCCGAGCTCACGAGGTGGCCAAAGGCATGGATATCATCGTGGACTTGGTCAAAATTGCGGAAACCGCAACGGCAGAAGCCGGCGCCACGGAGTCGTCCGATTTTCGTCAGGTGGCTGTACGGAACAACATTTCGCTCGTTTTGCGAGAAGCGGTCAGAGGAATTCGAGCTCTTTACCGTTTTCTGACGAACGGCGACCCGAACAAGCCCGGCGAAATCGATTATGAAGCCGCAAGAATGTGGGGTCTAGAGTACAAGGCCATAGGAAGTGGCGGAAGCAAACTCGACTTGGCAGCGCGGCAGGTAGCAGGCATGCGAAACAATATATTGGCACGGTTGCTCGATGAAGCAAGTGACCATTTGCCTTCTACCTTTTGCCGCGAAAACCTAGGGTTTCCAGTTAAAGTCGACAAGTGAACAGCGAGGGCACGAGACAGTCGGAACGCCGAGACAAAATCATTGTCCCTATTCTTTCCGCGCATCATTGTACATATCAGCAGCATTAGCGGGCATTAGCGAGGAAGGAATTAAGAATTAACGGTTAAAACCCTTAACGGAAACGTTTTTCCTACGCAAGTCGTCCTCATTTATCCTCCTCACCACGGTGCCGCATGTAGCGGTATATTAGAATTCCTTCTATTTATTAATAAGCTAGAGCACGGTGAAGCGAATCAAATTCAACAGGTATACTTAAACTCTAGTTTCAAATGTATTGTAACTTATAGTATCTGGTATATTTAACCCCACGGAAAGAAAAGGTGACTCTAAACTAAGGAAGGTTGCTCAAGGTGGTCGACGTACGACCGAGACGGCCCGTTCTTCTAGCTTATGGGTACAACGCGTCGGACCAAGAGGAGTCCCTAGGATACAACAGGCAGCGGGTGTCTGTTCTTGTTGCAAATCTAGAAACGTTTTCAATTGTTGGACCCACGATAGAAGTGAATAACCCCACGGGCGGATCATCTTCAAAAGGCACTCCAGCCTCTCGGCGCAAACGCAATACATCAGCGTAAGCAACGAGTTGCTGATACCCAAACCGCCTTATGCAAGGCAATTCTGATACTCTGTAACTCAAACGCGATGGCAGATGCGTTTTTGCTTCTGTTTTTGTCAGAAACCGCAGCCCTGGACGTCGCGAATCCTTGATGCAGCGGTAACAGAGTAGTACGCCGAACGGCGCGGCAACTTGTTTGGTGACACCGCCACAGCCTATGCATCTTTTGTTCACGTGCCGGATTAAAGCCGCTTTGTATGACCCCTTGACACGGTTATGCACACCGGGAAGACCCGCGAAGGACAAATCAGACACACCGTTGCTTAGCGGGTGCCGTGCCAGGCTTCCACACAATCGCACAAGCTTCCAAGTATACCGAGCAAGGGGTCCACACCGAATCAGAGGCTGGCTGTGTTCAACGATAGGACGTCCTGATATCCACTCCGCTCGACTTATAGAGACGCAGACGTCGATCACGTTCTGCAACCCAATGACGTGTATCGCTATACACAGCTGCCCCTTTGGTTCTACTACCCAATCATCCATGCAATCTATGTTGGTCCTATAAGTGGTGAGCGTAACGGCATGGGGCAGTATACCCCCCACACCACCTAGAAGCGTTGTCACGCGTTTAACAGTAACCGCATCGCGAGGGTGCTCGCGAATATCTTGTTCGCGGGCTCGTTCTGGGTATTCTTCGAGCTCCGTGAAATCAAACTGGCTTGGTAACGGCATCGCCCCTGGCAACGTTGATGGGTCAACGTATTTCCCACGACGGGCATTTACGAACACCGTGTATCTTTTCGCGGGCAACGTTGCTGCCGAAACAGAAGAGCGCCGCCAATATCTCTCGTACAGGAGGAAACCCCACTCAACGTCCATATGGTGTAGGGCGTCCCTGTGAGGAGCGGCGCGTACTATATAGTCCCCCTGAACCATTGTGCCCAGCCCCCCACGCACGGCGCACGTGGGTACTCCTCCGCCGATTTTCATGACACTTGATACGTAGTCCACTTGACGATTCTCCGCCGTTGGCGCTCCTAACCCCTCCCCGTTTGACGCACAAGTCAAATAACGGTTTAGGGTATCTTGCATCGTGGTTTCTGTGTACAGCCGAGTCGCTTGTATGTGATATCGCAGCGCCTGGATAACCTCTCGCAACACAAAGGAGGCCCACTCCCTGGACAATAACATCAACCGAAACAACAGAGAACAACTTCGAACAACGGTGCGGTTTGATGTTCCGCATCCTGCTATTACAGCTCGAACATCGGAGCCTCTGCCGCCACCTTCTTCAACAATATACCGCACAACGTCTGCTGGTAATTCAATCATGTAACGGTGCGAGCCGACGCAATTCAGACGGTGGCCAACCACACGTAGGCGCGGGACGCTACGGTTGTCGCCCAGACACGAGCGTTTGCTCGCTGGGCCCCGAGGCGAGGAGGGTGGACACGCCTGGGGCGCCGCGTCCTGCGGTGGGGATGGAAGGGGCGATGTGGACGATGTGGACGATGTGGACGATGTAGATGAGGTGGGCAAAGGTTGTTCTGCGGCAACGGAAGATGCCGAGGACCGCTCCAAGGATACATGGCTGTGATACAATCTTAGGACGTCGAACGGGCTGATGCACGCTTCCCGCTCCATCTGTTAGTGTAGCGAGGGAGCCTCCTTTTTCTGCGAGAACACGGTTAAAGCGGTTCGTACGCACCGGCAAACACGCTACTGTTAGTAGTGGCCAGGGAGCCACCATTTTGTACAGCCCCTCGTAGTGTGGCCAGGGAGCCGCCATTTTTGTACAGCCCCTCGTAGTTCGCCCGCAAGAAAGCCCGTCGACACACGTACCTAAGGTGGTGAGGTGAGTGGTACGCCCCCGAGCAACAACAATCTCCTCTTGAAAGCCGGGCCAAACGTAATTCAGGAAGTGAGTGTCCAAGCCGGGCCAAACGTAATTCTCTAGATCTAATTCAGTTTTGTATACTAGTACCGGTGGTAATGATACCGGTGGAGAAACTTGGACCATTCTGTTTTTGTACCGTTTTCTTCAACACGTCTTTCTTCCTCCTTTCGTTTTTCAGAAAAGACACGCCGCCGTCCTAAATCTACCATGGACGATGAGAACAACGAAGAAGAAATGGTGATTTTTGAAGCAGGCGCCCAGGAAATTCCGTATCCCACCGCAGAGGTTGTAAATAAAACAGCGCTAGCAGCAGGGCCGATCGCACGGGCCGCGGCCAAAGCAACGCCCTCGCTGGTAGCAGTTTCAACTATGACTGTGACTATGCCTTGTTATTTCCTGATTTCACGACCGTGGATCAAAGCCGATGCCGGCGTGAAAATCAACGCGGAACATCCAAAACAAGTCCCACCACCCGCACACCAACAAGAGGAAAACAAAACTGGTTCATTTCAAGTCACCGTGGGTGGACCGTTTCGCGACCCGGCCTATTCAGTTGTAGAAATCTCGTCGACCGGAGACGCTCTCGCGTTCACGTTTCAGGCAACAATTCCGCTCGGCGCTACACAGAAACAAGTCACCGCGGGCATCCTCCATTCCGCCTTTCTCGCAACGCAAACAATAACAGAGCAGTACCGCAAGAACGAACTACCACCACACTGGGAAGACCTTACATCTTTTTGGGCGCGAGAAGGCCCGCCCTAGTCAGTAAGAGGTATCGTGGACAGGCGACGCTCTCGCTTCACTTTCAGGCAACAATCAGCTTTGCCGGTTGTTGGGGCTACCTAGAAGTGGGCCGTTTGACGACCATGCCTATTCAGTGATAGAGGTATCGTGGACAGGCGACGCTCTCGCTTCACCTTCCAGGCAACAATCAGCTTTGCCGGTTGTTGGGGGTGCCTGGGTAGCACGGTGTGCACCACACTATTTCCACCGCGATCTTCAGCAGGCTCGCCCCGCTAGGACCATGCAAGTTCAGACGGCGTGTCCAAGACAAGAGGTCAATATACCCGTAGGCGAGGTACCCGTCTGGGGCTCAACCGAGAACGAACTCGGCGTACAAAAGGTCGATATTACGTGGGTCGTATAGCTCTGCCTTAACCAGATTATACACTTCGACGCACCGCAAGCATCACCACCTACACCAACAAGAAGGTCCCACGTAGTCTCGAACAACACGATAGGTTATACAGCATAAATTAAACCAGGTGTTAACTCTCGACCCCACTTCCGTTGCCAGTTGTCCGCCACCCTCATGCGCTGTGTCTCGGCGATGGACACCCTGGCATCCGGTGGCCCGCCACACACACTACCGCCCTAGGCGCTGAGGCACCCTTGCCCCCGCCCACTTCGGCGCAATATTCCCAAGCCAGGCATCAGAAAACGTGAGTTTGGTCTTAGCCGCATGCTCTTGCAATTCTTTTTCCTCTGCGAAGAGGTGCTGATCAATCTTTCGTTTACAAAAGTCGTTGACCGATAGCTCGCTCATCACGGTAAGCCCGCCAGGGCTATTCAACCGAGTAGTAGTAATGTAATTTCCAGCATCCCTGGCGCCGTACGGGTCCCACAAGAGATGCGTGGGCACCAGGGAGTGCCGGCGCTTGCGACCCTCGCCACCAACAACAAGAGCCCCCGGGTCGGTTAAGCTGCTCTCGCCCGTCTCGAGGCAGGTCGACGCGGTGCCCAGACCAGCAGAAGCGTCGTTAATGTTTGTCCCTTGCAGCCCGTGCATGGTAGTTGCCAACCCCTGCGTCATATGGAACCCCCGTCGATATATAGAGACCACAATCTCACCCTCCTTGTTTGGCTTAAAGCCGTGCTCCTGCGCAACAGCTGGTGGAAGTTTCAGCTTGTAATTGAATACGTTGCGCCGGGAGATCAACAGATAGCAACCTGCGGGGATCTCAAACTCGGGCGTAGCGTCCGTGGGAGCATAGTCGCCCACGGCATATGCATCGGTAGACAAGTCGATTACGACTTTCCCGTGGCCCGCATCACGTAGCGGGCGCACCACGATAAACAGGGGAGGGCGCACAAGCTGCCACACCACACCCCTAGGAGGTCGATCCTCTTTGTTTTCCCGCGGGTCCAGATACAGGTCCACAACCTCCATCGCGCCACCGTTAACCTTTTGGTGCCCTTTGAAGTCCTTGTCGTTTTCTGGTAACACAACAAGCATCCCAACATACACAAGCTGCGTGGCGGGACACACCATAGCCTCTTTGGTGCAACAGTTGTTAATCTCGCGAGCCAGCCACGGCGAGACAGACTCCACGGACTTGTTGGCAAACTCCCCACACCGAACGAAACTGGGTGCTTTCCACCCATAGAGCTGGCGCCTCTCGCGCCGCCCACGGTCGAGCACCATGCAACGACCAACTGGTACGACTACGCGGCGCAAATACGAAGTGAAAACAGCGTTCTCATGGGCTTTGAACCCGTGGGGCCTTAAAGGGCCGCCAAAAAGTAGTTTGTTGTAGTTGCACACCTCCCGACCTGCTTCTATGAGCCTTTCGTCAGCGGTTAACGTCTTTTCACCGTCGCGAAGAAAAGCATATCTCTTATGCAAGCGGGGCAGACCAAACACGGTCGAAGAGAATGGGTGGGACGGGTCGAGCCGGGTCGTAAGCACCGGCAAACACGCTAGCGTTACTAGCCACGGCGTTATCCATCGTTGCAGGCAGTACCGTTTTGACTACACACACACGTACCAGCAAGTCTTGAGACCGGAGCCAAGCCTTCAACGCAGCGGAGGTTCCAACCCTGTGCGGCTCCAGAAGCAAGACGCATGTGGTGAATTCGTCCCAGAAATCCAGCCCGTTCTGCAACGACGGGCCCAACTTCCTGCGGTTAGACCAATACTTGTCAGGGCTGAGCGTTTTCAGGTTTTTTTGATGCCACAACGGTTTTTGGAGAACGGGGGGAAGCTGGAAGGGGTCCCCGCTCGCAACAATGTCGATGTCAGCCACACCACCTTTAAGAGCCGCGTTGTACTGCTCGAGCTGTTCAAGGGCCCGTTTTATACGCGCGTTGGTACCCACTCCTGCCATATAGTGTTCCTGTAAAACACACAAACACAGCAAACACCGACAATCAGATCATACACCGGAAGGTACCACCGAAGCACCTTGGTAGTGACGTATATATAAACCTCCTAACCATTTCAGCCCACGCGCACCGCCTTCTGACCCACAGCGCTATGACGTACGTCGTCCACCATTAAAACGACAGTACTCTCGTTAAAGTTTGTATGGAGCGTCTTAGAACTCAACATTTTTCCTTTAGAGGACCCCACAACGGAATCGATAGTGACGCCGTTGATAAGCGAAGCCGCCTGCAACACACGACGAGCACACGAACAACCCCAACCACACAGAACATCACACTATGAGAGGCCCGCAGGAGCCTGCAACGACAACCCTCCCCAACGCCAACACCCCAGGGGGGAACCCGGCTCTTACCTTTCCGCTTGGGGCCGTTTTCAAGAGAATCCCGTGTCCAAACCCGCGACGCTTGAGGTGTGCTTCCACGGCGTGTAAAACAGCCGACTTGCCTACGCCTGGCTTTCCGACCAATTTCAGACGTAGCGGGGTGTGGTTGGGCAGCCCGCCAGAGAGTCGACGTTCGAGGGCGTGCAAAATAATGGCGACGGCGCGGGCCTGCTCAAGATCCAACGGACCCCCGTTGGGCCCACAAGTACGCAACGTCAAATCAATTTCTTCACTGATATCTAATCCCAAAACACAACGGGTAAATAACTTGGCGTCCACCTGCGCTGCAACCGGTGCCAGCACATCAACCCTGGAAGACACGGGCACTTGTACCTCTTCTGGATGCTGCAATTCGTAGGTTTTCTTGCGCACGGCCTTTTCGAGCACCTCTGCAACTTCCTCGGACACCGGAGCAACACGCGCATCGCTGCGGGGTTCCGAGGCAGCATCACGAGTCCCTTCGCCGTCCCCCGGGGGGGACCCGTTGAACAGAAGACCTAGTACCTTTCTCGCGTGCACGTGCGTCAGGATATCAGAGGCAGACACCGTGGCTGCCGATATTTCGTTCAACTTCCTAAGATTGTTCCACAGCCGCGTCGCAGTCAGGCGGGAATCCTCGCCGCTTCCATCCCCACCGCAGGACGCGGCGCCCCAGGCATCTCCACCCTCCTCGTTTCGGGGTCCAGACTTATCCGCATCGCGCACGTGCTGAAGGACCCGACCCGCATCCTTCGACTGGTGCAGCCCCTCGTAGTTCGCCAGCAGGCGACGAACTCTCCCCCACGGTTGAAACTCAGATCGCATGCCATAACAGGACACCCTTTCAACGCCGGCGTCAAGCGACACCACCGTCAACCCACGCAACAGAAGCGGGCGGTCAACGAGCCGCTGATCATACACACGAAAAGACACAGCTAGCTGAAGGCGTAGCTGCTCAACTCGATCAAGAGCCGATTTTTTAGCGTCTGCAGAACAGGGTGAAACGTCCCAAAGCACCAGGCGCCCTAACCGACAGCCTTGGGTGCTAAGCCCGACGATTGATCGCCATGCGTCCCACGCCTCTGTGTCCAATATCGACGGGTCTGACGCCTCCGACGGTCCAGGAAGCCTACGATTGAAAGTGACGACAGAAGCGTCGAATAATCGTCCACCCATGCGTGCGACGCGTTCTCTGGTGTCTGGATCCCGCACTAATTCTGGGGGTAGCACGAACGACACAAAACCGACCTTACATGCCACACCACGCACATAAAGGCTGTCGTGACGAGCAGGCTCAACCCCTCGAGACCGCACAATCCTCCTCAGAAGCTCCAAATCGGCGGGCCAACAAGTTGCGCGTCCATACCGCTCGCCCTGTTGCTCCGTTGCTACCAAGCGCTCCAAAACAAGCGCTTCGTGATCAGCGTATGGCGTGAATACACGAAGGATAAACTCGGCATAACGGAGCACCGCCATTTCGACTTCGTTGCTACACGCAACCCACGTCTCTCGTAAGTCCTCGCTAGACGACTCCACATAGACCTCCCAAAATCCACTACCGCGAGGGGAATACGTTTCAGAAACCCTGGTTCCCAGGCCCCTCACGGCGTCAGAAACACGAGTGCAAACCTCGCGCGAGCCAAACCGAATCCGACAAAGCCCCTTCGCGGGATCCAAACAACTATCCGCACCCGTCAGGTCGTTGGCGTCCTCTACACCACGTCTTTCCGCCGAGCCCCCATCATCAACAAAGAATTCTATTTTGCTGTCGGTTGCCGGTAAATGGAACACCGCCGCACACTCTTCAAGCATTTCAGGTACGGCCGCACGGCAGGTAGAGGCGTACTCGGGAGGTAGCTTGAGGATGTTAAAGGCAAATGAATAAGGAGACGGGGGAGCTCTGGGTACACGGTGCCAAGGTGTAAGAACAGGAAGGCGAGCCGTCGTATTTGCCAGCCGCTGCACCATACTCTTTGCATTTGGGTGCTCTGAATTAAACGGCACGGGCCCGTATGTAGCCACCGCGAGCTTGCTTGCATCTGTTGCGACGGTGCGGTGCATACCCAGCAGGAGCCCGCGAACAAGATATTCGCGCACACTCGCCGAGGGCAACAACACGACCCCTTCTACGGTAACGGCATCAGACACAACCACGACCCCCCGAGCAGTGCCTTCATGCTCGGCACCCACACACACAGCCTGGTAAAAACTTGTTTTGGTCGAGGGGTGCACCTCGACGGTGTGCAGGTTTATAGGAGGAGGGGCAACCCCAGCATCAACGGGTACGAACATTCCCGGATTAACACACGTTAACTCTCGAAGAACCGCCGTGCCCGCCGAGGGTACGTATTCCTCCACGCGACACAGTTTCGGCGGTTCTAGGGTTGACACAGCATGTAACAGCCTTTTCCATACGGCCACGCGCCCAAGGGTTTGCACCGGGTCGCCGCGCAATAGCTCGCGGGTCGCCCCAGGCACGCGAGGAACTCGTCGTCGCAGGTCTTCTTGCTGCTCCTTCTCGTGCCACGTTCTAAACAGATGTTCGAGCGGCCTTACACCCCCATCTGGGTCGTCACCACACGCTGGTCCACCTGCTACAGACCCCAACCCCAGCACCGGCCCGGTTTCAACCCCCTCGCCAGCCTCCTCGTCACCCGCCCCCTCTACCTTCCGAGCCTCGTTCCTCTTACACAGGTGTACCAGGACAACGCGTAAGATGGCACGCAGGGACGAACAGGGCATATCGTTCGAAGACTCGTCATCCTCGCCCCCCCCACCCCGGTACTCCGGAGGCCGGTCCTCAAAGTTGTAAACACTGGCGTCTACGGGCGCGGAGACAAAATAACCTAGGAGGAGCAGCATGTCTTCTTCCAGAAATGCGGAGAGCTGGGACAACTCTGGCGTCACAGCCAGAGCTTGGCGCACCGCCCCCCCAAACGCCTCAAAATCGTAAAGGACGACAAGGTCGTGGGTATCCCCACACCCGGAGCCCACAGGCTTCAACGGATGCAGAGGAGCCTCGGCGAAAGCGACGAGACCGGTTCCCTTGGTTCCCTTGGTTCGCCGAACCCGCCACACGTAGTCGTATAAGCTGAAGGCCCCCGTATACGAATTTAATCCCCGGCAATCATAATCCACCTGCAACGAAAAGAGAAACGTCTTTCCTTCGTCGTCCACTACGATTTTGTAGGATTGTATCTCGTTTTCGCCCAACCACCGAGTTTCTGGCCGCACGCAGTCCCGCAAATACAAGTACACGGACTGGTGAGAACTCCAGCATCCGCGCCCCTTAGTGATCCAGAACTCCCCCGCCAAAGGGCCAGATAAAACAAAGTTGGAGTTTGTCCCGTCCAGACAGGCACGCAGGATTTTCACAAGCCGGTCGTCCTCGGGAAGGTGTGATAGGTGTTCCCCGCGCTTCTCTGCTTTCATATAAAGAGTATAGAGTGCCGCCGTGATTAAGTCTCGGGTGGTCTTGGCGTCAGAAAAACAGGATTTCGACATATAGTCCGTCACGTAATGAACCTTAAAGAGGCAACGGACAAACGATCATACAAGGAACACAGTAAGATGGGGGTATGAGGGGTCCAGAGGGGCGTTTAATAACAAGACGCGAAACACCGTCACGGTAAACACAAAGGTCCCCTCTTTTACCTTGGCTTTACTATCCTCGCCAGAGCACATAAGTTTTGCACACTGGTTTGTTCCCGTACAAGCCAACGACACGCGATTCGACGGAACTACCAGACGGGCATCCGACTGGTTCATAAACACGGCTGCCGGAACAGGCGTGGGAGCAACCGCCAAGCGGTTCTTCTGCACCTGCTGTTTACTAAGGTCCGCTTGCAGTCCCTCCCTCCGCAAAACCTCGATTCCCTCCAGAGCCCCGGCTTGGTCACAGAAAGATACAAAGGCCATTCTTAACCCTTTAGAGCCCGCAATAACGGTAGTGCGAGACCCATCGAACGAAGCTACAGACGACAGGCACTTGTTCAACAGACCCGAGTCGTGCGCTTCCTGCAAATTTAAGACGCACACCTCAACAAAGGTGCTTGCCTCGCCGCGACCCTTCCCACGACCAGGAGCAGGCGCTTCTCCGCGAGCCAACAGCTGTTGCAACAATGCACTAACAAGAGGCTGCGGGTACCCCATCCGACACAGCTGCTTCGCCAGAGCCAACCAAGCACACTTTTTGAAACACCCCGGTGTACAATCATGCACTTCCACAGACTCAACCGCGAGCTGCTCACGCATGGCAAGCTCGAAGGAAAATAAGCGCAGATTAAACTTGCGCAGCCGTAACAACGGGACGGAAAACGTTGCTTCGTGTCTCACGGCCACAAATCGAAACCCCGTAGCTTCGTCCCGTCCTGCAGCCGGAAAGGGAGGCGCGTATATGTCGCCGGGCACTCGCGCACGAGACTCTTCCAGAACGCGCCCCGTAGCACACACCTCTTCCAGAACAATGCCGCGAACCCAACCACCATCCACACCACGACCTGGGAGTAAAACACGTCGAGCACCTGGACCCCAAGAATCACAAGTAAACTCTTTAAGAGCACCGCTCAGTTCGCGGACACGCAGCCTTTCTAGTTGAACATACTCGACGAACGCCACCACCAAAGACCCCGCGTCGTCACAGTCCGCGGACGATAAGCCACCAACCCCCGTCTCCGCCCGCACACACATCACCTCATGCCATACGGCACCAGATAAGCAGCCTGGCACCACCAACAGGGCTTGTAGCAGAATCCCATGGGACCGCTCATTTCGTTCAAAACAGTCCTTCCACACGGCACTTCCAACAACCGGAGCAGGGCGCACCAGATCGCAAGCCACGCGCGATACCCTTGTACCACAGGAAGACCCAGGGGGGACCCCAGGACGCACCGCGAAGAAAGCAGATCCGTCTTCCAAGGCATCGACCACCCCCAGTCTCATGTCACGGCGTTCGTGATCTTCTTTGAACCATACGACAGAGCCCACGGCAACAGCAGGAACCCCCCGGGGCGTGGCCCAGCATTTGTCTGGGTCTGGACTCGGTATCATCGACACGCCGAAGCGAATCTTGGATAAATACTCTAACGCAGCAGCATCATCGTCGCAAGTGGAAGACGTACCTGCAAACACGGGGGTCGCCGAGCAACCGGGCCCATAAAGATAAAGATCGTCCGAGGACGCGGCGCCGCTTCCAACCGCGCACGCCTCAGGCGCCTCGCTATTGTCCACCCCGTGGTCTTCCATCCCCACACCGCCCGAACCTCTCGCAGACGCGACCGCCGCCGACCTCACGGCGCCGGGGCACGCAACACCCACTTCACCAGCGGCGGATTGCGCAGCCAAGCGACATAACTCGGCACCCGACCCCATACACGCCGCCAAGCAGGCGCGTCTATACTCTGGAGTGGAAGCAACGGGACGATCGCCTGCGGCATCCACGGTAGAAAGCAAGGGAGCCCGCTGTGATACAACGCTCTCTTTGTACGCCAGGAGGCAAGGGCGCAATCCTTTGTCTCGAAGCTGTTCTTCTAGCCTGTTAGGCCCACACCCATAGGAAGCGATACACCAATGCCCGTGATTCGACCCTTTCCCGCTTGCCTCCGCAGACCCGGCGTGCCCCGTTACAATCCCAAATATACCCTGCTCCCCGGTCAGCCCCGTCGAGCTCACATCACCGGAGACAGTTGACACAGATAAATCCACTCGAATGAAGGCCCGGAAGAAATTCTCAATCTCCCGCTGGAACCACCTCGCAGCGGCAAAGGGGTCTTGAGTTACGTGATTGCTTCTATCCGCATAATCTGGGTACGACCGCGGGATACCAAAACCCAGCGCCGTAATATCGACCTCCTGTGCCCTATGCACCATTTGAACACGCATGGTTGTAGTATCTGACGGGCTCGCAGTGAAGAATATTTCAAACAGATTAAGGTTAGCGGCCAGACCGATGGCGTCCCCGCGTAACGACGCTCTCTGCGCCGCCGATCCCAGCTGAGCGCGTCCAACAGACATTACCTGCCGGGATAAGGCATTCGCAGCCTTCTTGAGTTCTGGATCTCCCCCGGCCGAGCTGGCAGCTCCCCCAATAGACGTAGGCCCACCATACCCTGTACATGCAGCACTTTTTGCTTCCCTATTTGTTCGTATCTGCCCAAAAACGCGGTCAAAGTCAAACCCCCGCAACGAATCTAGTTTGGGCGTGTCTCGCAACCGGGCTGTAACCGCCAGCTTTTCGTTTTTTTGCCGCCTAAAAAGACAACAGACAACACGGGGATAGCAACCAGGCGCACCAACAGCAACGACCGGCTAAGATACAACCCCAAAGCAGAAACCCCAAAACGAGTTGGCAACAACCCCAACCAAGCAAACAGCCAAGAGCGCCCTACCACCCACACTACCACACAGCGACCCACACAGGGGGAACAACAAATCAACGTTAAAACGAACCTAAGTGTTTGGTGGGTCAAAAAGCGTGGATGCCGGGCGAAATGAAACCCCGCTAGGTGAAGACACCAGAAGGTGTGGCGGTTAAAACCAAAAGCGGTAGGGCGTCTAAGACGCCCTTTCGTAATTTCATACGCCAGCAAGGCGCGGTTATACTCGTCGCGGGTTCGGGAAGCTTCCTCTATCCCAGGATCGCTAGATACGCCAGCGCCGCCAACGCCGGAAATATTGTAACCCGGCGCAAGCGGATCAACGGCTTCAGGATCCACAGGCCTCATCGGATACGCCCCGGGACCCCCGCGCGCAAACGGGTAGCAACCAACGAACATCCCGTGATCCGCGTCTGGATTCGAAAAGTCGGACACAAACAACCCTGATCTTGGTTTGACGAGTATATCCTGGCCACTATCACATATTTCGATAGAAGCCCCGTCTTGCCTCGCTTCGCGTGGATCACGGCGTTGCTCGCCCCCTTGCCCGTGGTGAGTCTGGCGGCATCGACCAAGAAGCTCGTCAATAACTGCCCCATCCGACACAGCTGGATCCGCACCCGTGGAAGCTCCCGTCGCCTCTATCGTAACAACTCCGTCAGGCGGTGGGCGAAGCAGGGTCGAGGCAACGCGGCGGCAGTAACCACCGAGAAATTGAACATCGTACACCAAACCACCAACGCTTTCAGACCAGTGCGAGGACCCAGGCGACAAGCTGGAGGATCCTAGGGGTATAACCACGCCCGGATACACGTCTTCGCCGCCAAGTGACCCATTTTTATCCACGACAAGAACTTTATCCCCAACTTCAAAACCAGAGGAGCTTGGGGCTCCTGTAAAAGTCGACCCACTGGGTTGACAGCCGGCGCCAGCCCCTCCACCGCCAGAACTTTCGGGAACACAACACCCAACACCGTCTACACCCTCCGTTCGGGTGGTCACTTGATCAGCAGTGTCGTGCCGCACCATCTCCTGTACAGAAAGGTCGTCCATGAGGACGCCGCCCTCAAAGACCCCGGGTGGCGGGCTGTCGGTCGCCGGCATTCCCGCTAACCAGCGCTCCACCTCCGCACGACGGGCCGTTGCTGCCGTGGCTGGTGGCAGAGCCGGGGGGGACGCGGGTCCGAAAAACCCATCTGTAAACAACCTCACCCCCCATCTATCAAAATGTTCAACCCACCGCCGGAGACGGGACCTGGACGTGTGAGCCAACTTGGTTCCTTTCAGCCGCATCTGTCTCACCTGCCGCAGGACATCGGCCTGCTCTGTCGAGGAACCAACAAACATTACAATAAGCAAGTCTTTGACGTCTTCAAGACAGAGACGCGGGCGATCAACCTGATCCGCCACGGAACGTTGGTAGTAACTGACCACGTTCCCCGAAACATGCCGATGAGAACCGCGCCCCTTCTTACACTGAAGTTTTATAATCGACATGTAGGGTGGCCGGGTGACACCAAGCAACATTTCGTCAACCATTGACAACGCAGGCAGCAGGTAATCTTCCCGAAACCGAACATGCTCCACCCCCCAGACTCCCCAGCAATCAGATTCGAGGTAGTGCCACCCAAAATTATTATTGTTCGCAAGGGCGTGGCACGGGAGCCTCCTCGGTGGCTGATGCAGCGTCTTGTCACACTCGTCGCAAAAATAGAACGGCTGATCGTACAAAGCGTGCATGGGCGACCCCCACCGCACCCGCTTCCCGTCCGCATCCTGTACAACGGCAAGCGGAGTGCCTTGCACACCACAAAAAGACTCGAAGGAAGAGCGGGAGAAAGATTGGTCCAGCTCAACAAGCGCGGTGTCAGCAGCATAGAGCATCGCCGCCTTAACGGCCGCAACAGAATAGCCGTCAACACTTAACGCGGTATACCTTCGCCTGGCAGTTTCAACAAACACGCCTATACCACGCTCCTCTGCGGCCTCACACGAACCAAATCCAACGCCTGCCACCCCCCGAAGTAATCGGAAGAGACGGGCCACCAATAGGTCAAAATCAACAAACATTTCCTCGGCGAACGACTCGCCAGACCCGACGACCTCGGCGACCAGGCGCTCTCCGAGCTCTAAAGGAGTGAGATGAGTGATACGCCCCCGAGCCACAACAATCTCGTCTCCGACGAGCTGAAAACTGCAGCACGCCGAAAGCTGTGTTATTGCGCCGACAGGGGGCCCAGTCTCGGGACCGTCGCAAGTGCAGCCACGGTCTCCGGGCACGCAGCGCTTGAGGTCTTCAATACGCTGAACACGATATTCACGTAACGGATGGCACGTGCTTCCCACGTCGTCCAGAATAGCCCAGAGTCCAAGCCGGCCCGACCCAGGCTCACCGATCCCACTGCCAGCACAATCGCTCTCTTCCCCCACCCCGTCCCCACCGCCGCAAACATCATTGACTGCAACAGAGACGACCGATCGATACTCGTGAGAGGCAAACGGTGGTACCTTTAGGAGCTCCCACAGGGTAACCCCGTCAAGCGCAGGTATGCTTGCCCACTTACCACCTTGAATCGCAGACTGCCCCTCGCACATGGCACGAAGCTTAGATACGGTTGTCGTTCGAAGCGGACGCGTGTTTCTATCAACCACGCCGGCCGCAGAGCCCCACGCACCAACCGCTTCGTCCACCTTGCCCCCCGTAGGCATTTCGCACGCCATCGCACCAGGAAAGAGAAATCGCCGACAATAAAAGCATGGGTGTTGTTTCCACGCCTTCTGGGAACAAGCAATTGCGTACTGCCGAACCATCTGTTCTTCGGCACAAGGCGTTAGCGGAGCGGGAATAGGCGCAAACGCGCCTACCCCAGCCCTCAACTCAGACCACAACGGACCCCCCGCAATATCAGCGCGGCGCTGGAACGTTTCAGCTGCCTGCGCTTTAGAGCGGTAGTCGCGGTCGGCGTGTTGCCACTTACTGCCTTT
>Ga0209713_10000359_pt1 | contig 25505 bp, 16 predicted proteins | sample ArcOceMetagenome_3_FD_187444 | JGI IMG/M metagenome (GOLD analysis project Ga0209713, IMG submission 187444) | Marine eukaryotic phytoplankton communities from Arctic Ocean - Arctic Ocean- Svalbard ARC20M Metagenome (SPAdes) (version 2) | ecosystem: Environmental > Aquatic > Marine > Oceanic... | reverse complement strand
TTGAGTTCCGGTAGTCGCTTGCAACTAAGATGCCTCAATAGCCTCAATAGCCTCAATAGCCTTTGAAGGGGTTCGACCCGCGGCCGCCCTAGTGCAGGGCCCTGGGGTAATCGCTGGCAAACGCGTCGCCTCAATAGCCTCAATAGCGAGGTCTGTAGTTGAGGTAAGCTAACAGCGTAACAGTAATTTAATACAATAGCGCGAAATTATGTATCAGCAGCTGCTGCGTGGAATGCGCGGCGTGTCGCAGGGCACCTTCAGCGTCGGCGGTGGCGGCGGTGCTGTGACGCTGGAGGTGCCGCGTCAGCGGTATCCCAATACACTATGTAGATCAGGATGCGTAGTCCGACATGATGCAACGGTGGTGTGTCCTCCCTAGAGGGGGTACAGTACGCGTGTTGCCTGGAACCAGTCGAGCGAGATTCGTCGCTTGCAGGCGTCCAACCAAGGGCGGTTTCCATGAGGCCACGCCTCGCTGGCGGCAAGCCGGGCTGCAGCAAGAGGCCAACGGCACCCGCGAGCCTATCAGGTGACGACGAGGACTTTCCATGCTCGGATGAAGACGAAGAGCTTGCCTTGGCGCCGACCTCGCTCCCGCCCGCCGTTCACCGCTCTCCTGCCTTTGACAACCACGAACGCATGCGCCGCTCTTCTCCCTATGACGACCGGCACAAACGGCACAGAGTCTGGACCCCGCCTTCTTCTACCTACGCTCGCCCTACGTATACCGACCCCAGTCATCAACACAGCCCGCTCGCCAAGGCCTTCGGTACCATGTGGGACGCGCCGCGCACGCCCGTCCCCTCAACCCCCAGAGAGGGGCGGTTCTGTCTTCCACGAGTTCCGACGCCACGTTCACCGTCCCGCGCATCGGCACGCCCATCGGCTCGAGACGTCTCGTCTCACATACCGAGCCTGCCGGTATCGATCGAGTTGACGAGTGGCCATCGGCACCCACGCCCCGGCAAGCTTCCCCATGTGTATGCCCATCCTCCGCTGGTGCTTTCGCAGGCTCTCGTGCGCCCAGTCCCGGTGAAGACGAGAGCTCGTCAGCAAGCGGCCCCGCCGTCGCTCACGAACCTCTCCGCCCTTCCGCGGACCGATCGGTGCGTCTTGCCCACACCCGTCACCCCCGCAGCTCCGCTCCTCAGCCCACCATCGATGCGCGCGCAGGTTTTCTTCGCCGCAGATGTACTTTCCCGCGATACGGAGGGCCTTGTGATAGGCACCGCAGCGGCAGTCACCTCTCGTTGATCCATTTTTGTCTTTCGCGACGGGGCCCCTCTCCTGCGAGTCGTCCTCGCAGGGCGTGCTGCCCCGCGATTCGGCTTTTTGCGCTACCATCGTGTGATGTGCGCCATTCGCAGCCCGTGCCTTTTTAGCTTGCTCTCGTTGTTGCTAATCGTTGTGTGTGTTCAGTACATATACTACCTCGTATTGAATTTTCCACCAGTGTAGATCTGAGTTTCAAAGGCCGGTCGCACGAAATAGAAAAGGGCGGGGGGGGGGCGTTATGTTGTTTGGGCTATTAAAGCAAAGTTCAGCAACCAACATCAAACACCGCCGACACAGCGCGTGGAAGGCAGGCGTTGGTGACGACTGCGGTCTGTCTGGTGCCAGAAGATGGAGCGCCTGCAGGTGCGGCTTGGCGTGCAGCCGCTCATCTTCACCGCACCACACGCCATCTACCTGCATCGTGACGACCAACCGGACCACAAGCCCGAGGATCACACCGGCTACCTAGCCGAGGTGCTCGCTGAGGAGACGGGCGCCTCGTGCATCACCTGGTCGTCAAAGGAGGTCAGCCGCTCCGCGCGCACGAGCGCGCCAAATCCGTCAAACAGAGATCCCAACTATCTGCGCTGCGACGAGCTGGAGCGAAACCCGTGGAACCAGGCTGTCCGCGCCTGCGCTGGACGATGGCCTCCAGGGGCATGCCTGCTGGTGGACTTGCACGGGCGACGCGACCACGTCGCTGGGCTCAACGACCCTTCCGACTGCGACACTGGTCTCGGCGCCATGGAGGCGGCGGCGCCCGATCGGTTGTCGACGCTGCGAACTGCGCTGTCCGCACTGGAGCATGCGCTCGGCGGAGCTTTCGTGCTCAACCGGACGCCCCGGCTGTGCGGCTGTTGGCCCGCCGCGACCGAGCGGTGCACTGTCTCGCAACAGGCAGTGGGCTGTGGCCTGGCCGCTGTCCAGCTGGAGCTGTCGCTGCGGCTCAGGCGGGAGCTGCACGCCTCGGCTGAGGCGCGCACGGCCTTTGCACGCGCGCTGCTCAGCGCCGCACTCGCCGTGTCGTCCACCGCGTCCGACGAGGTGGCCAAGGCGCTCGGCAGACACGGAGCCGCGCGAGGCGAGGCGCTGCCGTCTCCTCTGGCGGCGCGGGCGCTGCCACCTGCGCTCTGCCCGCTCTTTGTGTGGTGTCACCCCCTCGAGCTGATGCGGGCGTGGTGCGGCCGCAACTCACTCGCCGCCGCCGCGCTCTGCTCGCTGCCGTGCCACCAGATCGTCTTCGTCGCGTCGGAGCCCGCGTGGGGGTGGAACGGCGGCGCTGCTGGGCTGCGACCGGTGCGCGGGGCCGATGCGGTGCACGGCGCGCTGCTCCTTCTCAGCGCCACCGAGCTCGCCGCGGTCGAGCGCGCGCTTGGGTGCGTGCAGCAGCTGCAGGCGCGCTCACGCGTGCAGCTGATGCTGGCGCGGGATCAGAGCGCCGGCGCCAGCGACGAGGGTGGCGGTGCCGGCGGAGCGGGCGGCGTCTCTCTGCAGCCGGCGCTGACGTTTTGCCCGCCGATGGCCGACGGCTTCGAGCCGCCCAGCGTGCCGCAGCTCTGCCTGCTGCGCCGGGCGCGCCAGCAGTTTGGCGACCCAGCGGCCTCGGCGGCGCTGCCGATCCGCGGCGCCGACGGGCGCGGCGTCGGCGCGTGGCGCCACCCCGCCGATCGGGGCGGCTTTGCTGAGCTGCCGCTCGACGGGCTGCTCGCCGAGGTGGGCGTGAGGCTGGCGCAGCCGTGGGCCAGCGCGGCGACGCTCCGCTCGGTGCACGTCAAGCTCGCCTCCGTCGGCGTGCACGACTGCGCCACGCTCGGCGCCGCGCTCGGCCGCGGCCTCAACGCGCTGCTCCGCAGCAAGGGGCACTCGGGGCTGCGCGCAGACACGCTGGCCGTGTTTCGGCGGGTCCTGCAGGCAGAGGGCTATGCGGCCGATTGAATGTGAAGGTAGTCCTGAGTACTTTTTGCTACGCATCGGTGGTGTAACCCCTGCCAATGAGAGGAAGACAGTTTGCGAGTTATCAGGCTAACTAACGCGCAGTGCGACGCGCGAGGTCATGTGGTTGACACGCAGTGGGTCGGCACGCCTAGCCAGCAGACGGCTGAGCACCAGCACCGACTCGACCGTGCGCATCGCGATGGTCGGCTGCGGGAAGATGGCGGAGGCCCTGGCTGACGGGCTGCAGACGACGTTCCCGCGGCTCGACCTGCACGCACATGATATCAACAAGCCACGCTCCGAGCTCTTCAAGTCACGGTTTGGTGCCACCGTCCACTCCTCTTCGAGCAGCGCTGTCGAAGGAGCAAATCTGGTCGTGCTCGCATGCAAGCCGCAGAACATTGACGACGTGGGCCAGGCGCTCGCTGGGAGCATCGACGAGGATGCGATCGTGCTGAGCATCCTCGCCGGCACTCCGCTGGCAGTGCTGTCCGACAAGCTGACTGCGAAGCGCGTCGTCCGAAGCATGCCGAACACGCCGGCTGCCGTCAAGGAGGGCATCACGGTCTGGATGGGCACGCCGGAGCTCTCTGCGGACGACAACGCGCTCGTGTCCAAGGTGCTCGGAGCTTTTGGACAGGAGCACCAGGTGCACGACGAGAAATTCCTGGACATGGCCACCGCGATCAGTGGTTCTGGTCCCGCATACGTGCTGCTGCTGATGGAGTCAATGATTGACACGGGCGTGCACCTCGGCTTCCCGCGTGCTGTCGCTAGAAAGCTGGTGCTGCAGACGGTGCGCGGCACGGCCATCTACGCGGATTCCACCGACGACGCGAGCGTGAATGGTCTCCGCGGAGACATCACCTCTCCGGGCGGTACCACAGCGTCGGCTCTCTATGAACTTGAGCGTGGCGGCTTCCGCACCACCGTCTCAGATGGGCTTTGGGCAGCATTTCGGCGCTCCCTTGAGCTCGGCGGCCAGGACTCCAACGTTGGACCCAATCGTTCGTCGAGATAGTCTCAGTTTTTTGGTAAGCGTTTTGAAGCTTGGAATGAAAGGAAACTGACTCACGAAAAATGAGAGTTTGCTAAACGGTAGAATAGGCAGTCGGTTCATGCAGGGCGTATGCGAATGCGGGATTTACGGTATCCGAGATCGGGCGAGGCTCCTGAGACGCCATGGACTTCAGAGATGATCATTGAGGTCGATCGTCGAAAAGCGCATCGATGTTTTGTGCCGCAGCAGCGGCCACGGGAGTGCACCCACCATTGCGGCTCGCACGTTGGCCTCGTATGGCTCGCCGCGCTGGGCACATTGGATCTCGAGCTCTTTGAGGTGGCGGTTGAGCGAGAGGGCGCCGAGCAGCACGGCGAGATCCGGGCCCTTGAGCTGGCGGTGCAGCAGGTTGACGCGCTCACGCGTGCGCAGCGGCGGCAGCGCCACGCAGGCGTCGCTCGAGAGGCGCATGATGTGCTCGCCGCCGCTGAGCGCGGCGCCGAGGAAGAGGGCGGCCTCGAAGCCCAGCTTGCCGACGGCGATGCGCGGCAGAGCGCGCAGCTTGCGCAGGTCGATGCCGTCACGCAGGAACAGCTCGCCCTGCACGTGCAGCGTCGCCAGGTTTGGCAGCCGGCCGACGAAGGCGGCGTTGTCGAAGGTGGCGTCCTCGATGCGCACGTGGAGCACCTCGCGGTGCAGATCGTCGGTGACGTGCTTGCGCAGCGTGTAGCAGGTGCAGCACGCGGCACGCTTGGCGTGGAGGCTCATCGTGGCGAGCAGCTCGCCGCGCACGTCCTCCTCGCCAAACGCGGCCAGCAGCAACGATGCCACGCGCGGGCCGGGTCGGCCAGCGGACGGCTCGAGCAGGCCGTAGTCGGTGGGGCGCTCCACAAACACCGCGGGCGGGGGCAGCGGCGGCTGGCAAGCGGGCGGCCCCCTGGACTCACCGGAGCCGGCGGGATGGAAGCACTGCTGGTAGCGGAGTAGCTGCCGCCGCTGCGAGACGATGGCCGCGTGCTCCTGAGTGACTCGTTCGAAGCGCCGCAGCGCCGCCATGGCGTCGTCGTCGCGCCGCAGCCTCCGCAGCGCGGCTGCGGTGAGGCAGTGTGAGCGGCAGTGCAGCCTCGCGCCTGGCGGCTTCAGGTCAGCCGCCTCTTCCGCCGCCTCGAGTGCTTCCTCGTGCAGGCCGAGCTTGAGCAGCGCCTCGGCTTTGTGGCAGTAGAGCTCTGGCAGCCCGGTCGTGAGCAGCTCCTCCTTCGAGATGACGATCGTGAGGACCGGCTGCCTCTTGGTGCCATCCTCGTTCTCCTTCCGGCCTGCGATCATGTTGAACACCTCGAGTGCTTCGTCAAAGGCCTCGACGGCCGTCTCCCAATTGCCCGCCTCGAGATGCTCTTCGCCAGCTGTGCGCGCGCGCTTCGCAATCTCCACCTGCTCCTCGAGGGCAGTCTGCCTCAGTTTCTCCGCCGACGGCGCTTCCTCCGTCGGGGGCTTGGCTGGTGCGGGTGCGGGCGCCGCCACGACAGGACACTTCAGCCCCGCGGAGACGCACACAGCGCCGGCGGGCTGATCGTGATGGTTGCAGAGCCGGCAGATGGCGTACATCTTCCCTGGCGCCGCCGATCCTGAGTCGGAGGAGGCACCGGCGGCGCTGGAGCCGGCGGTTGGAGAGGGAGCGGTGGAGTGGGCAGATGACGTCATGAGCCGCCCATCCGAGGAGCGAGAGATGCCAGTCTTGGAGGGCTGCGTCGACAGCTTGGTCAGCTGCCACGCATTGAAGAAGAGGCAGCTCGAGCAGACCCAGCCATCATCGTACGTACTCGTCTGCGGCCCTGCCGCGCGCTCCGCCACCAGATCGACGACCGTGCTGCGAACGCAGCACTGCGAGCGCGAGAGGGCCTCTGCATCCTGCTTGCAGTCTGGGCAGTGCCACTGCGGCTCGCCAAGAGCCTTGTCGCACGTGGGGCACCAGTCAACTGCGGCCAACGCTCGCACGACATCGCCGTGACGCACACCCGCAGCAGCAAGGCTTTCCGGCGTCGGAGAGCTCGCGCTGCCGCCGAGCAAGAGCAGCAGCGGCGGGTGGCGCGTGGCGAGCAGCTGTGGCTGCGACAAAGCCCGCGCCTCAACCATCGCCGCCTCCGCCTTGGTGATCTCCTGCTCCAGCTCCGCCTGCTCAAAGTCGGGCCAAGCCACGTCATCCGAGCCGCCAGCGGTGATCGCGCGCTCCGCAGCACGACGTGCACGGCGCTGGCGGAGCCGGCACACGTGCACGTGCGCCTCGAATCGCGCTGCGAGCACATCGAGACTCACGGTTGGCAGGCAGCGGATGCGGCACGATGCACCGCCCGGCTCGCTCATGGTGATCGTGATGGCGGCGTGTGCCGCCTCGTTGGACACCGCGCGAAACACCACCGCCTCCTCGTCGCCGTGGCTCCACAGGGCAGGTGGCAGCCCCTTGTGTCGCATCCGGAGCAGCTCTCGCAGCCGAGGGTCCTGCGCGCACAGGTCGGAGATCGACTCGGGGTCTAGACTGGCCAGGGTCCGCCGCAGCTCTGGATCGAGCAACAGCTCACGCATCTCCCGTCGACGAAAGTGATCGTCGTCAAAGAGCAAGTCGTCGTTGCGAGATTCGGGGCCGTCCGCCGTCGTAGCGCCATGCGCCGCTCCTGCCTCCGGTGCCGCCGCGCCCGCACGCATCATGGTCGCCGCAGACCATACGCTCGCTATGTCGCACTCGAGAGCGAAAGCTGCGCTGATCGAGCGCGAGGCACGCAGCGAGACCGCGTCACCCTGCCAGAACAGCGCAGCGTACGGACGGACCGCTGCGGGCAACTTCACCTCTGCATCAACCCAGCCGCCATCATTGACCGCAAAGGCGAGGGCGTGGCGTTCCATGTCCACCAGCACGCTCACGCGCGCGCCCATGGCCGCGCCACGAAGCTCGGGCCGAGCTGACATCCTGATCTGCGTTGAGATTCCAGGCGAGTGCAGCTGGTCAGTCTCGTGGACCGTGCCATAAAACGGATGGAGCGCCCACCCACGCCCACCACGCGTGAAGGTGTACAGCTCAGTCGCGTCCGCAACGCCAATCAACATGTTGCCCGTGTTGTGCCTGGCGCAGTCGATGCGAAAGCTCAGCGTGTGCACGCCCGAAGTCCAGACGCAGGAGGCAAGCGCTGCGGTGTAGCCATCTGCGCCGCAGCGTATCAGCTGCCGCCCTCCGTCCTCTGCCCAGCCAGCCTCGCCGCCGCCCACGGCGAGCCTCAGTGGGTCGTAGTACTCCCACCAGAGGGAGCTCGGCGGCGCGGCCTCGTCTCCCATGACCTCAGCCGTGAGCCGCGTGGCACGCGTCGTTGCGCCACGCGAGCTGCCGATGATGGGCACCTGGTTGGAGAGTGGCTGTGCTGGTGTTGCAGAGCTGCTCGGCACGCCCTCATCCGAGTTCATGAAGACGACTTCCGCCTGGTCGTCTGTCGGCGCCAACTTGGAGCAGACGGTACATCTGGATGCCGCCTTGCTGAGCTGACTGCCATTCACCATGTGAACCTTGATGGGAGGAGTCGCTGCGCGACCCAAGGGCGTCTGGCTAGGCTTCAGGGGCGCCGTGTTGATGTCACGCAGCGCAGCCTTGGCACCGCACGTCGCCAAGCAATGCAAGCAAACGTACGCCTCTCGGTGGGGCAGTCGCCGCTGTAGCAAGAGCCGTGCCGCCCGTGAAAGCTTGTCAGGAGCTTTTGCGCCGGCGGACAATCTGTCTTTGCCAGCGAGGGTACTTTGCCAACCATGGCTTTGGCTGCTTTGGCTGCTAGCTGCACTGGCTTGTCGGCCCACAGATGCGAGCATGGGCGCACCAGGGGCCAGCGGGGCGCGCCGCGCCTCAGTCGCGTCACCTCCGTCCGTCTCCATTGCGTCACTCTCCGCCGCGCCTGGGATCTTCGAGCCTGCTGGAACGGACGGCGCCCCACCGTCTGCGGGCTTCTTCCCGCCGCTCGTTCTCGAGAGCGACGGGCCAATCTGAGGATTGGGCATGTAGCGATCATGCTGGAGCTCCAGCCGGAAGGGCGATGGCGGCGGCGGCGGAGATAGCGGCTGCTGCCTCGGCGGGTTGCAAGCCTCAACGTCGTGCGAAAAGTCCTCAGGTCGTGCCTGCTTGCGCTGCGCGCGCGCCAAGGCTGCGTCGCGTGCACTGGAGAAGCCGTACACGTACCGAAAGCGCGGCGCTTTGGACGTCGCGGGCACCTGCCTCGCCTCGCCCGTCTCCATGGGTTGCGGCTCTGAGGGCTCACGCGCCGTCGGAAGCGAGGCATCGCAAAGTGCGTACACCCAGCCCTGATAGTCTGGCGGAGGCAGGCGATCTGAGTCGTCTTCCTCGCCGCCGGCACTGAGTATCGACGCTGCAGCTCCCTTCTCGACGCAGAAAAAGATCCCGCGGAGCCCTCGCCAGACGAGTGAGCGCTCCAAGACGGCGCCAGCTGACGTCCTACCTCCGCCTGACTCGGCAGCGTCTTGGTGAGGAACCATCCTCCCGTCAGATGTCGGAACGTACGCGCCCAAGCTCTCGACGCTCCACGTGCTTGAGGGAGTGCTGGCGGCAGAGCTGGCGGCGGCATCGGAAGCAGCGTGGTCAGCGGCGGCGTCAGCAATGGTGAACGGGCTTGGGCCGTGGTATGTCTCGAGGGTGGCCCGTGCGTGCACGGAACCGAGGAGCGCCCACGGCTGCAGCGCCCATCCGGACGGCAGCTCCCTCTCCACGCAGACCCACGCGCCAGTCTCGCGCCGAAATGCAAGCCGAGACTGGCGACGCATGGTTGGGCGGACGTGTTCCGTTGTGACGGCACAGAAGACTCGCGCGCCGCCAGCGCCGGCCGTGCCGCCAGCAGCCAGTGGCGGCAAGAGACGGCTGGTCCCCGAGGGTTGCTTGACCCCGACAGCCGCATCGATCGAGTGACAGCGCTCGATCCGGACGCTGCCGTCCGGCTGCCGTGACCACGCGAGCTCCCACAAAATGCCCGTGTGGACATCGATGGCCCATGCCTGAAGAACGTGCGTGCCCAGCAGCCGCTCAGAGGCAGCCTCATCCGCAAGGTCAGCGTCAGCGTGAAGATGCTCGCTGATGGCTGCGTAAAGCAGGTTCTGGTCGTCCACTGGCGCCGTCGACAAGCCCACCAAGAGGGGGCCGGGCGAATCTGGCGTTGTTGCAGCTGTGCTGCCCTGCTCCTCCCCGACCCGCCATGCGAAGCCCTGCTCCTCCCAGAGAGGCAGTGCGGGCTGGCCAATGAGTGCGCAAGACCCAGGTGCGGGCAGGCGCCTGCCCGCATCTTCGTCAAAGGCCTCGACGAAGATGCCAGTTCGACGGTCACTGGAAATCGCGACCTGCTCCGAGCACGACGCGAGCGGCCGGTCCCCGCAGTAGCTCAGTGTGCGCGCGCCCTCGTACGTGTGCTCCAGAAGCTCGAGGTGGTCTCCCAGGCGGCTCAGCATCACCCACAGACGGAAATGTCCTTCCTTGGGCGTCGGGCCGACGATCTCTTGCATCGGGCCTTGATCAAAGCCAACGCGAGCCCCGCCGAGGTTGGTGTCTATCTCGAGCCGCAGATCAAAGGGCGTCATGCCGCCAGGGGTAGCAGCAGACGCCTGCGGCTCGCCACATCTGGGCGCCGCGGGCATGCCGACCTGGCCGACCATTGCGACCACCGAGCCGTCTTGGATGTGGAGCCATGCGCCGGTGCGCACATCGACTGCCCACGCCTCCGCCGGACCAGAGGACCTGCAGACGCCGACGAGCATCCGCTCCTGCGGGCCCCGCGGGCCTGCGGCGCTGCCGACGAGACGGAAGAGGTGGCGGCCGAGGAGCTCGGGCTCGGACTTCAAGGTCTCGCTGCCGGAGATCCCTGGCAGCGACCAACACTCCACTGGCGAATCGGGACGGACTGCGACCTCGGCCTGTTGCTCAACCACAAGTCTGTGCTGGTGACAGAGGCCCATCTTCGGGTCGTAGCTGTCGACGGGGTTGACGCCAAGCCGTGACTGGAAGCTGGCCAGGCACGTCAGCGGCGTGTTCAGCAGCAGGCCCGCCGACGGATCCGGGCCGATGGTCTGCGCACGAGGCCGGTCGCGGCCAGAGTGAGCTGAGCGGAGCGGGTTAGGAGCCGGGGGCGCTGCGGCAGGAAGGTTGTGATCGAGGGAGTCGGACCTGCGTGTAGCGCTCCGCGCGTTCCACGAGCTTCCTCGTGTCGGCGTAAAGCGAAATGCGTGCACCCGCAGCAAATGGCACCGCGTCTGCAGCGCGCAGCGGCCGAATGCCCTGCCCAGTGGCCAGCTTCACGACGGACTTGAACGTCTGTATGAGGTTGGCCTCAACCTCCGACCTCAGCAAGAACTCGCCGAATTCGGCCACCCACGCCTGCGACGCGGGGCCGAGCTGCGCTGAGCCGCAAGGGGTGGGCTGGGCGGCGGCGGGGCGGGCGGATCCCAGCGCACCGGGTACGGCAGCAGGACTCGCTGAAGCTGCTTCGCAGGCTTCTGCCGACCGGTAGCGGCGTTCGGCTGCGGCGAGGGCAAGGCGGCGCCGAGCGGCTGCTTGCTGGACGACATGACGTCGCCGGCGGTACTCGCGGCGCGGCCACGACGCAGTGCTGACAGCTGGTGCTGCAAGCGCGCGCGTTCTTCGCGTGTTGCGCTGGTTGTGCGCGTTTACCACAGTTTAAGAAGTAAGTAAGTAAGTAATAGTGTAGCCCTGTATGCGTGATACCATAATCTTACTTACTTACTTACCACAGTTTACACAAGCAGTCGAGCTTGATCCTCTAGAGAGAGATCCTCTAGAGGGAGGCCATTGAGGGTATTGAGGCGACGCGTTTGCCAGCTAGAAACCAGAGGTTTTAAGTTACTTCAGTTCGAAAAAATTTAAGATCCATGCAAAAGAAGCAGGTCTGTGTGTCTTGCACCTGCAGACTTGGCGCTCCATGTCGACGGCAGCCGCCCAGCGCAAACGACCGCGGCCCAAGGTGGCGCCGATCGCACCTGAGCAGCTGGTCCCCGAGAGCCGGCCACGCCCGACGCTGCTGCTGCTGGCCGTGGCGTTCGTCCTCGGCGCGGCCGTCCTCGGCCTGCTGGTCGTTTACCCTGTGCTGCGCCCCGCGAGCCGCTCGTCGCTGCACCACCGTCCCAGGAGGGAGCGACGTCCGAGCTCGAGCGCGTCGCCAGCGGAGCAGCAGCTGCGCGCGCTGCTCGCGCTCGAGGAGGCGACCAACGCGGGGTGGAACGCCACGCGCACCATCCTGCTGCTCGGTCTGAAGGCGCGGCGCGACTTCCACGTGTACGACTGGCCGTTCCGCGAGCACGGCTTCAAGATGTCGTGGAACGAGCGGCCGCTCGAGCTGAGCAGCAAGATCGGTGGCGGCATCGACAGCCCGAAGCATGGCGCCGTGGGCGTCGTGGCGTGCCACTCGATCTTCACGCACAACTGCATCCACCTGCAGTCGCGCTTCCCGCTGACCAGCTGGGGCCTGACGAGCCCGCAGGAGGGCAGCGACGACCACGCGCTCGTCTTCTCGATGCTGCGGCGCGGCCAGAAGATGAACCGCATCTCGTTTGCGCGCAAGGTGCTCACGACCAAGGACGGCTTCTGCGACATGCTGCGCGCGCTGCACATCCCGCTCGAGCAGCTGTGGAGCTTCACCTTCCCGTGCTGGCTCGTGCCGCGCGACTACGCCGCGTTGCGCCGCAGGGTGGTCGAGGCGCTGGCTGCGCCGGGCGACGACGCGGACGCCGCCGCGTCGCACGTGCAGGCCGACGCGAATGGGGCCGAGCCCGACGCGGCCGCGGCCGCAGCGCGCCCGACGATGGCCACGCTCGCGGGCGCGAGCGGGCTGTGGATCCTGAAGCCCGCGCGCGGCTCGGAGGGCAAGGGCATCACGCTGCTCAACCGGTCGCAGCTGCTCGGTCTGCAGACCCCGGGAGGCAGGCCGGGGACCCGATGGGACCACCCCCTCTTTGGCCCCTTCTCGGAGCGCGGCGCGTCCATCCTGCAGCCGTACCTGCGCCAGCCGCTGCTGCGCGACGGCTACAAGTGGGACATGCGCACGTACGTGCTGTGCACGAGCGTGCTGCCGATGCGCCTCTACGTCTTCGGCGAGGCCATCGTGCGGTACGCCTCGTCGGCGTACGACGACTCGACCGGCGCCAAGGGCGTCATGCTCACCAACACCTTTGTCGGCAAGCAGGAGACGGGCGGCGGCGTCGGCGCGATCACCGGCTCGCTCGCCGAGCTCGCCGAGGCGCTCGCGCCCCTCGGGCTGGGCCACGCGCGCGTGCTGAGCCAGATGCGCCTCGTCATCGGCCGGCTCTTCCTCGCGGCCGAGCCGGCGTTTGCGGCGCTCTACCGCCGCGCCTACCCGACGTGGCTGCAGTTCCGGTGCGCCGCGTGCTACCACCTCTTCGGCGTCGACCTGATCGCGGACATCCACCGGCAGCTGCACGTCATCGAGGTCAACATCGCGCCCGACCTGACGCTTTCGACCGAGGGCCTGTGCGAGACGTCGGCGCAGGGCTGCGCGGGCGGCTCCAACAAGTACGACCACACCAAGACCGCCGCCGCCTACTCGACGGTGCGGCTCGTCTTCTCGTCGCTCTCCGCCGCCGCCACGCTGCAGGCGATGCTCGCGCGCCACGCCGACGAGCTGCCCGCGCGCTTCCCTCACCTCCACCGCCGCGCCTGCCCCGCCTCCCCCTCATCCAACGCCACCGCGGCGCGCGCCGCCGCCGCCGAGACCGACGCGTCGACGCCCGCCGACGCCGCCGCGTGGGAGCTCCGCCCGTTTGTGCAGCAGTACCTGCTCGACGCCGTCCGCGAGGGCCGCGCGGTGGGCTGCTACCTGCCCGTCTACCCGAGTGCGGTGGGCGGCACGCCCCTGCTGCAGCACCTGCAGATGCTGCACCGCTATGCGAACAAGGCGGCGCCGCCGCAGTCGGTGCCGCCCCAGGCGCAGCGCGCGGAGGACGCCACGGATCCGCGGAGCCAACACGTCGACGAGTGCATAGCACGGGATGCCCTGCGGTGTGCGGACGCGGCGGCGGACGAGGGCGAGGCGGCGTCCGAGAAGGCGTTCGCGGAGGCTGGCGACGACGACGAGGTGGCCAGTGGCGACGGGCAGGACAGCGGCTGGTGTGGCTTCGACACCGAGGGGCGGATCGAGATGCACAACCTGCTGCTGCTGCTGCTGTACGGGGCCGGCCCGAGCGCCAGCACCGCCTCCGCCCCGCCTGTCGCATGGCAGGAGCCGTACAAGGCGCAGTGCGAGCACATGCTCGGTGCCGTGCCTCATGTCTCGCAGGGTGCGTGGGCGCGGCGAACGCACGTCTTTCGGGAGGTGGTGGACGCGCCTATATAAATTTTCGCCGCGGTTTGCCTTTGAGTGCGTATGCCTCTACCCCAGATGCGCGAGTTTTCTTCGTCAATGACTTTTTGCCGGAGCGAATAATTCCATGAGGCAGCTGTGTTTCCTGCTGCTGCCACTCGCCGCGTCGCTCGTGGTGCAGCGCCCACTCCAACACGCTCGCGCTCGGCCTGCTGCACTTCGAAGCCGACTCGTCGTCTTGCAAGATGGCTCCGAGCCAGGAGCGCCTGCTGAGCCGCCGATGCCGGAGACAGCCATGACTCCGGCAGACGCTGAGGCTGAGGCTGCGCTCCGCGAGAAGCAGATCGAGAGCGTCGCTCGCGCGAGCGACCCCTTCCGATACGTCCGCACCGTCCTTTATGCCATCTTTGGGCTGGTTAGCCTGGCCGGCGCCGGGATTGCCGTGTCGAAGGGGAACATGGCCGACGCTGGCGTCAATAGCGCGTTTCTCGTTGGCGCGGGTGCCGCCTTCTTCGTCGATCAGAAGTTCGTCCAGGCCGCGCTGACCGAGAAAGCCAAGGAAGAGATCGAGAACCCGTATCTGAAGGGCGAAATGCTTTTTGCCGATAGCAAGGAGGAGGAGAAGGACGAGATGTGACACTTCACTCCGCTCTTGCCTGGGCAGGAGGATCTGACTGACGTGAGGCTAGATCTCATTAGGGTGCGTATTTTATTGAGTACACTCTAAACAAGGGAACACATTCTCAGACGCAGCGCTGGTTCAGGTCAAATGCACCGCTTGGCGATCGCGGCAAACGAGAGTGCAGAGTCCTTTTGTCGGAGAGCCTCGACGTTCTTTTTGGCCACGGTCGTCATGCTCATTTCCTCGTGCTCAGCTTGAGATCCCACCAGCCTTGTCACCTCGCCGACGCCGTGTACCGAGTGCTGGACGGCCGCGCCCACAAGCAAGCAGCCTCGCCGTCAGGCCGCTGGCCCAGCTAGGTTCGCGCTTGTAGCTCGGGCTTGGATTTTTGGATCCCCTAAGAAGAGGGGGTCCCGCCGCACGCCCGCGTCGCGCGCGACGCTGAATCGCGAGAGTATTGCATAGCGGTGTAGTGGCGGCGCGGCTGTCACTGTCGCTCGGCGCGCGCCAGCACGGCGCGTCGGCGACGCGTCGGCGTGGTTTGCTGGCGTCGATGACCAGCCCGAGTAGCTCCGCCGCCGACGAGCGCCTCGTCGTGCTCGGTGCCATCTCCAGCCCGCTCGCATTCAACGCGCGGGCATGGCAGCGACACGTCTACGGCCGGCTGCGGGCACCAGGCGTGCAGGTCTTCTTTGCGCTGGGCAACATGAGCGGCTGCCCATTCCGTCGCGGTGAGACGGAGCCGCGTGCACTGCTGAGGGAGGAGCGACGCAGGCACGACGATTTCGTCGTCCTTGGTGCGGCTCCAGACTGCAGCAAGCAGTCCGTCGCGAAGAAGACGCTCGCTTGGTACCAGTGGGCGTCGGAGCTCGACCCACCGTTCCGCTTCGTGGCCAAGTGCGACGACGACTCGCTCGTGGACCTGCCCAAGCTGCGGCACGAGGCGCTTCTCGTCGAGTCGGCGGGTCGGGCTCGCAGCGAGGGGGCACTTCACGCCTACATCGGAGGCATGAGGTGGCGCGCGTGGCTGCCGGGCCCTCGAGGCGACACGGCAGCGTGGCGTGCCACCCAGCGGCGGTTGGATGGACAGGCGCCACCGGCCTACCAGCAGCTATGCAGAGGTGCCGACAGCCAGCGGCGCCGACGCCTCGTCGACGTTGGCTGCGCGTGCGGCCACCAGTCGGAGGCGTCGCCCGCCAACGGCAACCGCACGCTCGGCATCATCGTCTGCCAGATGGGCGAGACCGGCGGCCGAGGCTGCGAGGGACAGACGGCCGGAAGCTGCGCGGGCGCGCTCGGCCCGTTCCCGTTTGCGGACGGCAGCTTCGTGGCCCTCTCACGGGCGCTGATCCGCCGCACGCTGGTGGCCGACGACGGCGGCGCGTCGGACTTTGCCGGATCCGAAATGTGGGAGCACGAGGACGCCGGCCTCGCCTTTGTGCTGCTGCGGCAGAGCCTCGCGCTGCGCGTGCCGCTCATGTACTTTACGCTCAGGACGTGGGTGCACAACATGAAGTGGCCCGACATGCGCCCGAGCATGCACACGCGGCTGCCCGACGCGCACGTCATGGTGGTGCACCGGGTGGCGAACGCGCTGCACGCCGAGCTGGTCGCCGACGCGTTCGCGCACTTCGAGAAGGCGCCCGACGCCGGCTACGTCTGCAGCAGCTGCAGCCAGTGGGGCATGAACGCCTCGCAGCTGGAGCCGTTTGGGCAGCTGCCGTCGTGGCAGTATGGCTGCTGCCGCAGGACGCCAGACGCTCGCTCTCGCGAGGACCACCGCCGGATGAATGCATACCTGAAGCATGCGGCGGTGGCGGACGGCGACGACGACCTCGCGACGGCGCGCACGAGGCGGCGGCGCGCAAACGGTGCTGGCAGGGCTCGCGGCATGAGGGGTAACTAGTTGAGGATAGCACGCTGTCTATTATTCACCAGTGGATCACAGATTCATGATTTGAGCTGTATATTTGACCGGCAAGCAATGCCAAAAGGTTTGTACGATCGTGCTCGGAGGTGTGTTCCCCGGAGAGGACTATTGAACCACGCGCACGAGAAGCTCGTGCGTAGCGAGTAAATGGGATTGCGCGCAGCCTGTCTGGTGCGCTCAGAACTGGGGCGCACGAGACTGCCGCTGCGCTGGCTTGACCCCTCTCTCGAACTTGGCCTCGCTGATTTACAGCCAGCTCGGAGCGCCGGCGATGGCGTCGAAGACGCTCCTCTCCCGGGCGGCTGGCCTGGTCCGGCATGTGGACGTCGAGCCGCTCGCAGCCAGCGCCGGCACCTTCATCGGCCGCTCGGTCGACCTCGGCTGGGGCCGGGTGTACGGTGGGCAGACGATGGCGCAGGGACTCGCTGCTTGTCAGCGCCTCGCGCCGGGCCGTGCAATCCACCAGTTCGGCTGCCACTTTCTGCGAGGCGGTCGCGTCGACCAGGACATATGCTTCGAGGCCGAGGCGCTGACGAGCGGGCAGTCCTTCTCGGTCGTGCACTGTCGGGCGCTGCAGGCGTCCAAGCCGATCCTGGTCATGACAGCGAGCTTGCAGAGTCCCGAGGAGGGCATGGAGCACCAGGCGCTGCCTGGGCTGCGGCCCGAGTGGGGCCGGCCAGAGGAACTGCCCTCGTTTGCCGAGCTGATGGCTCCCTTCATGGAGCGCGTGCCCAAGGCGCTTCGCGCAATCTACGGCCAGGAGCAGCCAATCGAGATGCGACCGGTCGAGTTCATCGCGCCGTGGGACGCGAAGCTGCGGCCACCGAGCCGCGCCGTCTGGATGCGCATGCGCGCACCGCTACCGGACGATCCACAGGTACACGAGCGGCTCCTCACGTACATATCGGACTGGGGTCTGCTGGAGACGAGCTTGCAGCCCCACCCGACGGCATTTTCGCGCCCGGACATGCAAATGGCCTCGCTCTCGCACTCGATCCACTTCCACCAACCGTTCAGGCTCGATCAGCAGTGGCTCTGCCATGTCATGCACTCGCCTGTCTCGTCTGGGGCACGCGGGTACACGCTTGGCGAGTTTTGGACCGAAGACGGCGTGCTCGTCGCGTCGACAGCCCAAGAGGGACTCATCAGAAGAAAAGAAAACACGGCCCAAAACATTGCATCTTAAACATTGTGCAATAGTGTTTCGTACATATAACAGCTCGTCGTGCATTCGCACGCCTTGCATTTGGCGTAGCAGCGTGCGCCCTCGCTGCCTGTGACAAGTGGGCGCTGGACAGCGCTGTACATCAGTCGCGGGCTGACCTGCCACTGAGGTTCGGGAGCGCACCTCTGCCTGCTTCGATAGATAGATAGATAGATTTATGGTATCACGACTGGGGCCCTATTATCTATCCTGCTTCCCTGCCACCCCGGGTGACGGGTGCAAAGCAACCATCGTACGCTCGGGGTTAGCTCACAGCTTGCGGCCAGGCCAGGCTCAGTGCGCAGCTCCGCCTAGCGTCACTGCATGCCCGGAAGACGCGACAGCGAGGAGAAGGCCGACGCCAGTACCGTCGTCGCGAAGCACTGGCGTGGGCTCACCCGCAGAGTCGCAGTGCTGCGAAAGTGGTCGTGGGTCGTCGGCAACAATTTCGATCACAAGGACGAGGAGAAAATGCTCGACCTGGGGCTATTCGTTCAGTCAATCGAACATGAGCTGGCGGCGGAGCCGTCTTTGCGCCGACGGTCCACCAGCGGCGTGCAGCAGCTGACCCGCGGGGCGTCCTCGACAGCAGCTGCTGGCAGCTCCGACGCACCCGTCCAAAGGGACTTTTCGCTCAGCTTCCCGCTGCGCGAGCCGGACGTGCTCGAAATGATCGCGAGTTTCAGCCGCGGCCGGCGCGTCGACGCTGCATCGGTGGAGAAGCTGCTCGAGCTCCAGGTCGAGCTCTTGCGCCCACTTCCGAATGTGGTGCGATACGAGGTTCCCGCGGGCCAGGTGAGCCTTTTGCTCCCCCAAACTTTCCGACACGCGTGCGATCACGTTGACGCCGATCGCAGCGGACCGAATCACTACCCGAGCCTGCCCGACCGACTCCCCTGCCCCTCCGACAGTCTCGCCTCCCCGAGCACTCCCTCCTCCCCACACGCCCCTCGCCCCCGCGACGCTCTGCCACGTTCCTCACCCTCTGCATGCCGCTACACACAAACCAGGAGCTCTGCATCGTGGGCGACATCCATGGGCAGTTCGAGGACCTGATGCACATCTTCCGCACCATCGGCTTCCCGACGCCCTCGAGGCCCTTCCTCTTCAACGGCGACTTCGTCGACCGCGGCAGCATGAGCGTCGAGGTGCTCCTGACACTCTACGCCTGGCAGCAGCTGCACCCGGGCTCTGTGATGCTCAACCGAGGCAACCACGAGGAGCGATCTGTGAACGTGCGCAACGGCTTCGAGAACGAGTGCGTGCTCAAGTACCCATCCGATTCCGAGATGCACGAGAAGTTTGTCAACACCTTCGCCTGGCTGCCCCTCGCGACGATCGTGAATGGTCGCGTCTTCGTCGTGCATGGCGGCGTCGACGAGAACCTGACCGTCGAAGCGCTCGAGGGTGCGCCGCGCTCGGAATACCAGGTGTCCGAGGGGCTGCGCAACAACAAGCGACGGGGCTCGCTCATGCATCCCGCGATGATCGCGCAGCAAGCTGCGGCGGCCGAGCGCGACGCGCAGCTCAGGCCGATCACCTCGGCGCTGTGGAACGACCCGATGGAGGAGGAGGGGGAGCGCCCCAACGACGTGCGCTCGATTGGCGTCTTCTTCGGGCCGGGCGTCGCTCGCGACTTCCTGCAGCGCAGTCGGCTCCACTTGGTCGTGCGCTCGCACGAGCAAGCCGAGGATGGGTGCGCGTGGCCATTCGGGACGGGCAAGCTGCTCGTCACCGTCTTCAGCGCGAGCAACTACTCGGGCAAGATGCAAAACCGGGGGGCTTACGCGCTGCTCGGCTCTGCCGCCGACGTGAAGCCGCAGGGCTCCGCCGACGGAGGCTCCACCTCCGCCGACGGCGCGGCTGCAGCGGCAGCGGAGGGCGCACTGGAGGAGGACTCGGACAAGCCGCCGACGCCGATGTGGACCGTCAAGGGGGTCTCGAGCCACGACGGGATCGCCGATGGGATGCGGCGCGGCTCGACGGCCATGCCGACGCCGCTGTGGAAGGTATCTGGCGATTCGGAAGCCCCGGCCGCCGCGTCCAGCAGCCAGGAGATGACCGAGGCGCCACCAGAGGAGGGGGAGGAGGGGCCCGAGGTCGAGTGCGTCGAGCAGCGGGAGGACGGCAGCTTCCACTACTCGTTTGGGCGGCTGCGCTTCGTGCGGTACGAGGCCAGGGAGCTCTCCGAGACGCGCGTGCAGCAGCGCGTCGTGCACCGGCTGCAGGCGCTCGTGCTCGCGCACCGCGAGCCGCTGCAGAAGGCGTACGAGGAGGCCGACTCGGCCAAGAGCGGCAGCCTGCCCGTGGCCGAGTGGGCGGAGCTCACGCAGAAGGTCCTCGAGGTGACCGTCCCGCTGATGCAGCTGCGCGGCCATCTGCTCGGCGCGGAGGCGGCGCGCTCCTCGAGCGGCGCGGTCGACTACCGCGCCTACCTGGCGCGGCACCAGCTGGTCAACCCCACCCTCGAGCCGCTCTACCGCGTGCACGAGTTCCTGCTCGCGTCCATGTACCGCGCCGAGACGCTGTGCCGCGGCGAGAGCGACCGGCCCGCCGAGGGAGAGGGCATGCTGCCCGTGCACGTCTTCGAGCGGTGCTGCCGCCTCATGTCGGAACGATTCGGCGACAAGGTCTGCTCGCCTCCTCACCGCGCTCCGCCCTCCCCGACACGATGGCCCCGGCCCACCGCCCATCGCTGCTCACGCCTGCGGCCTCCCTCTGAGCAGGCGGCACTCTGCAAGGATGCACACACCCTTCTGGGCGCGATGGGTGAGATGGGGGCCGAAGCAATCAAGACTGGGCAGGTGTCGATCAGCCGTGTCGCCGAGCAGTTCGACCTCGTGCCCCAAGAGGGCGAACACCGGCCAGGACTGCTCACCCTGCTGCATCGCCTCAACCGCAACTACATTCAGGCGCTCGTGAAGAGCGGAGAGGAGGCACTCGTCAAGAGCGCGCACGGCACCGACGAACCCAAGCCAGGCGAAGCCGAGCAGAGCTCAGCACCGCCGTCGTTGGCGGTGGAAGCTGAGAAGCTCAGCAACACGTCCCTTGCCAAGCTCAGTGCTAGTGCTTCAGGATCGTCCCTCGATCCCAACTCCTCCAACTGTTGACGGAGGACAGCACGCGACAATTGGACCTGGGGTGGTAGAGCGTCGCTGAGACTTTGGGCGTGTGTCGCGCATGGTTTTATTTCTTTTGCGGCGCGGTCACGAGGATAGCCTTACGCACCTGTGCGTCGCTGTGGTCCCACGACGGAGAGGCTATTGAGGCTGCAGAGTAGCGGTATTCACGCCAACACGTTGGACTCGCGTGCATTCTCTTTGCATGCGGACGACCTGAGCGTCCGACCGCGATTACATAATATATGCCAGCGGGCGACCTCGTCGCTTTCGCTACCTCTCATTTCATTGCGCATGGTCTTGGGACGGTGAAGTTTCCCGCTTGCTCGATTGAGTCGAGATGCGCGCTGCTGCAGTGGCTGCGGCAGACCCAGGCGCTCGCAGAGCTCATTGCTGAAGTCTCCGGTGAGGGTACAAGCGTACACCTGTTCTCTGCGTGCTTGTCATGCGGAGTCGATGTGCTGATGCGTCGCATCGGGCGTGCTCCCGTGATAGTGCACGAGACGCACGCTCCCGAGCTTGAAGAGGCACTGCAGGGTCTGCATCGACAACACCGGGCCTCCGGTTGCTGCCCTGGATGGGATTTGGAGCGCTCGTCCAAGTTCAGGACGCTCCTCAAGTGGCAATTCGTCAGTGAGTTCTCAGGAGCTCGGCTTGTGGTTGTACTCGACTTGGATATGGAGGTGAATCCCCGCCACGTGCGCACCACCGTCGGAGCCAGAGGTCGGCATGCCAAACGGCTGGCACACGGTTGGGTTGCGCTGCTGCGATGCGCACTGCGCAACACGTCGGTTTCGCTGCTTTCGTGGGCCGATCATTCGAGCCCGGTCAATGCGGGCTTCATGTTGGTGCAACCGTCTACAAGCCTCTATGATGAGGGCGTGCAGGTGCTTCGCCGGGCGCGCTACAACGCCACGCACGGCTGGGATTTGATCGGGACCCCATTCGAGGCGATCCGCGCGGAAGACGACGCTTGGCGAACGTCACCTGGCTGGCTGGAGATGCTGAACCGGAACTCCTGGGCGGGGTTTGTCCATGGGAGTCTGGACCAGGGCCTCTTCTTTTACATGTTTCGAGTCTTGCACCAGGCGGGTGCTGACCTCAGCTTGACCGACTGTGCATCGCGAATCAAGGACAGTGGCGGAGGCATTGTCAAGCTACATCACTACCTCTTTGGGTGCAAGCCAGAGAATTGCCTGCGTCTGGTCACATGCAACGGTGGTCGACCGTTCCATCGGAATAGCTATGCGCCGGACCTGCGCCATGGCACCAACGCAGCCAGGATTGCAGGAACGCCAAAGTTTCTACGCGGGCTCTTCGGCAGCAGCAGACGTGACCGCAGGAGGCGAACATCGATCTTTGTCATCGCGCGAACAATTTCTTGGGGCGAGCGGACAGCTGAAGACCTCCGGGCCATGATGCACGCGGCTGAGCTCAATCGCTCCAGCGTGGGCGACGACGCGTTCCCGCTGCAAGCCGTTCGAGAGGTTGCGGAATGCGAGGCGGTCCTGAGGCGTGGCGCGCGCTGTGTTGACTCATGGCTGGGCGAGCTGCAGGTCGCGCCATGTGGTGCGGGACGCGCGTGTGAGCCAGCCGAGACCGGCAAGGTCAGTGCACGACGGCTTGTTGAGGGCGTGCTTCCCAGGCGACGGTGGCACGTCGAGGCGATGCCGACGCAGCCCATCCAAGACGCACGGCCACCCGGCTACCAGACGCCGGTACAGGTGGCAGCCTTGTCACCCAAGGCTAGATGGCAGGCGTGGCGTGTAGCCTCGGGCCTTCGATAAACGACGCCTATCTCCGCACGTGTACACGTGCGCATATGGCTTTTCACCGATGCCGTGCTTGGTGCTTCAGCCCCTACCCCTCTAACGCCAACGATGGCTGTGGAGCGCAAGAAGCCGCCGGCGCTGCCGCCTGCGAAGCAGGCGACGCGGATGAAGGTCATCTCTATCGGCAACGAGGGCGTCGGCAAGAGCTGCCTCATCAAGCGCTACTGCGAGGAGAAGTTCGTGAGCAAGTACATCTCCACGATCGGCGTCGACTTCGGGGTGCGAATAGCCTGCCTGCCTGCAGCCCGTGGGTCGGAGCCATCGCTGCGCTCATCGCTGTGCTCACTGTCGTGCAGGTGAAGCCGGTCAAGTTGTCTGGCGTCAGCATCCGTGTCAACTTCTTCGACTTTGCTGGAGGTGTGGAGTACTTTGACATCCGATCGGAGTTTTACAAGGACGCTCAGGGCTGCCTGCTCGTGTACGATGTGGGCGTGCGCGAGACCTTCGACGCTCTCGAGGTGCGTGATGAGCCTGTCCCACACCACTCGCCCGCTTCAGAAGCACGCTGAAGCTGCAACGCTGGCGCGCGCGCGCAGGGCTGGGTCGAGGAGGCGAATGCACACGGTGCCCAGGACCCTGTCATCTTCATCGTTGGCAACAAATCGGACAGCAAAAAGTGGCTCGCGTGTCAATGAGTCGCCCGAACGGGCCGCCAGCTGATGCCGGCCCCGTGTGTCGCCCGGCACACAGTGCATGGCGCATCTTGCCATCATGCACATGCTCATGCAGGCGCGTCGTGCCTGAGGCCGAGGGCAAAAAGTGGGCGAGCACTCGCGGCTTCGGCTTCTTCGAGACCTCCGCCAAGGACGGCGATAATGTGGCGCAGATGTTTGAGGCGGTCTTCGCTGCGGTCACCAACAAGAAGTAAGCCGCTGCAACTCAGACGCGGGCGAGCAGCTCCCTTGCTCGGAGAGCAAGTGCTTGATTGGCAAGCAAGGCACCTAGGAACCTGGCAGGCGCATCGCCGGTTGCGATGCCGTCCGCAGGAAAGTTCGCTGTCGCCTGCTTGCGACAGTGGCTCGACTTGCAGCCTCAACGGCGGCGCTCCGCCAGCCGACAAAATGGTCGATTGTGGCGGCTTGGGCTGTCTCCAACGCGAGGGAACGGATGAGACCCCTCTCCGCCCTCTCTCGACCATTCGGATTCGCCGACCCCACATGGCGCATGCGTACACCCATGCCATCATACGACGCTAAGTAGAGGGATAACAACGTCTGAGCTATAGATAGTCTTCCTCAGAGTCATAATCGCCATGATGGGCGCGTGCGCGACTCTCCTTCCGTCTGACTCGGCCTTTTGGTCGACGGCCCCCTCCCCCACGCCCCACCCTCCCCAGTGTCAGGGGCGAGAGGTTCAACTGGTGCGGTCGGCTGGCCCGGTGCACCGCGCCAGCCGGCGCTTGCTGCTGCCACGCGTGCTGCTGCTGCCGCTGTAGCAGCCTTGCAGATCTGGTAGAGCCGAACCGTGTAGATGGCTTCTCTCCACCCGCTGAGCCGCCGCCCACCCGAGAGCTGCCGCGTCCTGTGTATCGTCGGTTCGTCGGATGCGGCCGGCACGTAGCGTGAGCGAACGGCGAGACAGCCGGTGATCAGCTTACGCCGGTAGAGTCGCGTCACGGCACTGAGGCAAGCCAGGACGCAGGCCAACGACAGCGCGATGAAGGAGGCGTGGACGAGCAACTCCATCCCCTCCTCTGTCACGTGCTCGATGACATGTATGTCGGCAGACACGCTCGCGCCGGTGCGGGATGAGATTCGTTGCCACGCTGATATGGGCTGAATCGGCGATGGGGGCGGCGATGGGGGCGGGTGTGGCGGCGGCGGAGGCGGAGGCTGCGACGGTATTGGAGGCGGTCGTGGGCGGGGCGGGGGAGGGGGACGCGCCGGAGGCGGCGGTGGCGCGCCCGGCGGCCTTGGTGGCGGCCTTGGTGGCGGTGGAAGAGGCGGTGGAAGAGGCATGTGGCCTGGGCATGCGAGTCGCAAGGCAGGTCGTGCATCAAGCACGGTGTCGCCGGCGTCAACAGGAGCCGGAGTGCGATGGTGCGTGCCGGGAGGTGGCGGTGGCGGTGGTGACGCACGAAACGAGGTGTGCAGGTCGTCAAGTGAGCAGAACTCGCGGCGCTGCACGGCGAGAGTGGCCTCGGGCAGCGGCACGTGCAGCGCAGTGAGCCGCTCCACCACCTCCGACGGCGTCTGGACGCGATACGTGAAGGAGCTGATACCCTGGTGCGTCTTGCTGAAGAGCTCAAAGGCGAGGAGGCTGCCCCGGTCCAACGATGCCGTCCCCGAGGACTGCCGCATGAAGCGCACGGCGTGCAGCGACTGCGACTCCCTGTACTCGTCGGCCGTCTCGGCGTAGACCGCGTCGTTCGAGTCGAAGCCGCTGCCCGCGCCGCTCACGCCGTGCAGGCCGATGTCGTCCTGCTCCGACTGCGGCGCGAGCCAGAGCTGGCATCGATCGCCGTGGTTGACGATGATGGTGGTGCCCGGCAGCCAGTGGCGGACGTGCACGGTGATCAGGTTCTTCTTCACCTCGGCGCTCAGCCGCAGCCCCAGTGAGCACTGGCCCCACCCGACGTCGAATTCCTCGTCCAACCAGAACCGGAGAGGGTCTCTGGCAAAGGGCGGTGGCTGCGGACCCAGCGGTGGTCGCGGCAGAGGCGGCGGGCTCGGAGGCAGTGGTGGAGGCGGTGGAGTCGGTGCGTGGTCGGGACAGTAGGCCACACCAACGAGTGCCGACGGCGCACAGCCCTGGATGCTCGCCGTGGCCACCAGCACGCTCACCTGCGTGGAGAGATGTATGTGGCCTCGGCTGCCGAGACGCAGGCTGCACACCGGAGCGCGCAGCCACTGTCGTGCGCTCGAGTTGGTGCCGTCCTCGACGTGCGTGCTGTCTGTGAGGAGGAGCTCCAGATGGTCGGCCGAGGAGGCTGGGAAGCACTGGACGCGACAGGGACTAAAGTCGATTACGATGAGCTCGTGGCCTTCCCACAGCTGCTTCTCTGGCATATCCACACTGAGGCGGACGAACTCGTCGTCGTTGCGGACGAACGGCTTGCCTATCTTCGTCTGCGCGCCATGCACGCAGCCGAGATCTTTGACCATGTAGCGACTGAAGCGACGCTTGTCTTTCGACTGGTGGCGTCGCGTTCGTCGCGCTGCGCCGCCAGTTGCACTTCGCAACTACATGTAAAACATGAAAATTGAAGATAAAACATGAATTTAGC